>Ga0180438_10006326_pt1 | contig 16039 bp, 10 predicted proteins | sample SS_ome_12_FD_132455 | JGI IMG/M metagenome (GOLD analysis project Ga0180438, IMG submission 132455) | Hypersaline lake sediment archaeal communities from the Salton Sea, California, USA - SS_3_D_2 metaG | ecosystem: Environmental > Aquatic > Non-marine Saline and Alkaline > Hypersaline >...
AGGACGGAAATGTTGCGGCCAAAAGTGTGGCCCGGCGTCGGGGACGGACGCCGGGCCAGAGAAGGCGCGGGAGGGAGTTGCGCCTTTAGGCTGTTTTCCGCTAGCCGGGGCTGGAGGCGGCCGTGGGGAGCCCCGGGGCTAGGCGGTTATCTACGAAGGTCACCTGGGCGACGTGACCGCTTGGGCAGGCGGTCGCGGCGAGCGCAGGAGGGAGAAAGGGGTGTCGCCGCGGGTGACCGTGAGGCAGGAATGTATACAGGTATCGGACCCAGCGCACTGGCCGCGCGCGTGGTGCGCGCGGTTCGGGAGAGCCCCGATCTGACCAGTGCAGTGTCCGCAACTTGATTCTCCTTTCCGGCGGCCAAAAGAGAGGCTGCCGCAGAAGTCATGCCTGCGGAAGCCTTCCTCGACTTCACGCCGGCTTGGCATCTTCGGCAGCCTGGCGATCTTTGTCCGCCGAGACGAACTTTAGATCCAGTGCTTTGCGTCTACGCCTTTCGGCGTATTTGCCTTTGTCGGTTGCCTATTCGATTGCTAACAGGTCCAGCTTTGCGTCCAGGGAGTTCATTCCATAGAAGGGGGGAAATGTGAGATGAAAACTGGGGGCGGCCTCAGACGAACCTGGTGGGCCGTGTGTGGCAGATATCATAACTTTCCCGCCTGTGAGGCTGCCAGCGAAGCTCGTGGTCCCCAATCGCTTGCGGTCCACCGCGTGACCGTGTCTGGCGCCTATGCGCTCTCGCGGGCAGGTCACCTGCCATGACGTGAGCGCCTTGCTGGGGGACGGCGCGTGTAGATCTGGTCGGGAATCTGCCCGGAGAGCACAGGCCTGGCAGACGGTGTGAGCACCCCGACCCAGAGCGCGCTTCGCGAGCCAATTGAGGCAGCTCCCTCGTACACGTTGAAGTCGGGGATCACTTCCTCGACCAGGACCCCGGCACTCGCGAGGATCTCCTGTGTCTTGATCCCGCGCTCACTGGATCGACGGCTCTGGCCGACACAGAGGTAGAGTCTCCCGTCGGGCCTGAGGAGCTCAATTGCGCGGCTAACAAACAACGCGAATCCCTCTGGGGCGTAGGGAGGATCCGAGAAGGCGCACCCGAACCTGCCGCGGAGCTTCCTCGGTAGAGGTCTACGAAGATCGTGGCAGATCCCCCGATGTTCCCAGCCATTCGCTTTCGCCTCCGCCTCGAGCAAGTCCAGTACGTCCCTGTCGATGTCGATCACCGTGGTGCGACGTGCCACCCCCATCACATGGACCGCAAGGCTGGTGAGATCCGCATCACCGAGGAAGACCAGTCCTCTCTGCACCTCACCAACTCGGACGAGCCGTCGCGCCCTGGCGATCACGGTTGGCAGCATGGCTCTCACTTGGTCAATCTCACGCTTGATTCTCCCGCGACGGGGCGCGAGCGCGACAAGGCGGCGAAGCACCTGGGCGTCGTGTTCGGAGAGGGACAGGTGTGCGCGGCGCGCTATCATCTCCCGGGCGAGCGCCGCCAGTCCCGCCTGAGAGCAACGGATGGTCTGTTCATCGCATTCAAACCACTGCGGCTTGTCCTTGAGCAACCATCGAACGACGGACAGGGCCTCTCCCGCTTGTCTCGCTAGGTCGACGCGGCGAAGGCAACGGCCATCGCCGAGCGCGCACAGGATCCTGTAGACGCCTTCGTTCATGTGCGCTCGCTCCCCGACCTGGCGCGAGCCAGCCAGGTTCGGACCGGCCGCGGGTCGCCGCGAAGGGAGGAGCCGGGGGCAAGGACGAAACCGCGAGGGAGCTGGCCCCGATGCGCCTCGAGGGTAAGATTGGCCGGTACGTGGGGGTGCGAGGCAACGCTGGACGCGGGCCTTGGCCGCGCGCAAAGACCCGCGCTGACCCCTGTCAAGGGTAGCCGGCTTGCTGCTCCCCTTGTTGTGGAGAGATGATGAGACTGTTCTGCGCGCGAATGGACGCGACGGCCTCGCACTGGTGGTCCTCCGGACAGCGGCGCCATAGCGCCGCATCACGACATGCCCCGAGGAAATCGGCCAGGGAATGCGCCACAGGCCTCTCAGCCAGCAGCGAGCCGTCGTTGGGCCAGATGAGGGGTAGCGTCCGCCCGACTAGGCGGAACTCAGGCCGTGGAGGCAGGTGACGCCCTGCACCGCTCGGGGTGTGCCCGCATCGGAGTTACGCATGGTCGCTGCCTCCTTTCGCCTGGATCACTGCGGAACGCCCTGGACTCTACCATCTCTGCGCGGCCGTGTCAAGAGAGCGCACGACTGCGGCGGAGCTGTCACGTTGAGATGCAAGTGACCTCTCGATCCAGAGGGAAGAGAGTGGGCCGTGAGGGCTTCGAACCCCCGACCTTGGGATTAAGAGTCCCCTGCTCTGCCAGCTGAGCTAACGGCCCACAAGTGCTGGAGTCCGCTGGCGGCGGACTCCGAAGTGACTGTAACATACGGGACGGGAGGCGTCAAGGCTGGCGGTGCGGTTCACTCGTGCGCTTCCTCGTGTCCGTGGTCGTGGAAGTCGGGCATTCCCTCGAAGTCGGATGCGGGGCGGCCGGCCGAGATCGGGGACATTGCGCGGAGCCGCTCGACGATCGAGGGGAAGACGTCGAGAAAGCGGTCCACTTCCTCCATGGTGTTGCCCCTCCCGACGCTCACTCGCACCGAGCCGTGCGCGACGTCGTGCGGCAGGCCGATGGCGAGCAATACGTGGGAGGCCTCGAGCGAACCGGACGTGCACGCCGAGCCCGAGGATACGTATATCTGCTCGAAGTCGAGGCTGAGAAGCATGGACTCCCCCTCGATGTAGCGCGCGCAGAAGCTCGCGTTATTGGGCAGACGATGTGTGGGGTGGCCGGTCAGCAGCGAGTCGGGCACGCGCTCCAGTATGCCCTCGATGAGCCGGTCGCGCAGCTCCGCGTTGTGCTTCATCTCCCACTCCATCTCGTCGCCCGCGAGGCGGGCCGCTTCGGCGAGGCCCACGATGCCGGGGACGTTCTCCGTGGAGGAACGGCGCCCGCGCTCGTGGCCGCCGCCGTGGATGAGCGGTGCGATGCGGACTCCCTTGCGGACGAAGAGCGCGCCGACGCCCTTCGGGCCGTAGAACTTGTGAGCGGAGAGGGAGAGCAGGTCTATGTTCATCTCTCGCACGCTCATGGGGAGGTGGCCGACCGTCTGGACGGCGTCTGTGTGGAAGAGGACGTCTCGCTCGCGGCAGATCTCGCCGATGTCGGAGATGGGCTGGATGGTGCCGATCTCGTTGTTGGCGTGCATGATGGATACGAGGATGGTCTTGTCGGTGATGGCCTTGCGGACGTCGCCGGGGTCCACGAGGCCGCTGGAATCCACGGGCAAGTAAGTCACCTCGAGGCCGCTCTTTTCGAGGAACTGCGCAGTATGGAGCACCGCGTGGTGTTCGATAGCGGAGGTGATGATGTGGTTGCCCTTCTTCTCGCGCGCGATAGTGGTGCCGATGAGGGCCTGATTGTCTGCCTCGGTGCCGCCGCTGGTAAACACGATCTCTTCGGGCAGGGCGCCCAGTAGACCGGCCACCTGATTGCGTGCCCCGTCCATGGCCTCGGCCGCCTCTTTGCCAGAGGTGTGAAGGCTCGACGGGTTACCCCACTTCTCGCGGTAGTATGGCAGCATCGCCTCGACGACTTCGGGGCGGGGTGGGGTGGTAGCGGCATGGTCGAAGTAGATCGGTTTCACTCGACGCCTCCTCGAAATGGTGCCGATTCGATCCAACTATACCGGAGGCGGGCGGAAAGGGTCAAAGGGGCATTGTCGCAGCCAGTGACATCGCGTTGGTCGCGCGGTGAGGCGAGGCCGGCTTTGGGGCGCAGGTCTCGCCGGGGACGCGCCGGGTAGACGTAAGGTCGGCCGCAAGTGGCGGAGAGCGCGGCTGGCAGGGGCGTGGGAGAGGACGAAGAAAGTGGACGCTGGGATGCAAAGCTACATGAGAGCGCTGCGGGCCGGTGCTGTGCTTGGCGCCGTCTTGGGCGCGGCAATAGGTGCCTACAAGGGATCGTGGCTCTGGCCGGGACAAAGCCTCATGATGATCCTGAGGGCCGCGGGCCTGGGGTGGCTCATCGGCATAGCGGCTTCGCCGATTCTGGGATTGGTGGTGTCACGACGCGCCGTCTCCCCGCGAGGTGGCGGTAGGCGACCGTGGCGACGGGTGGGTGGCGGGGTGCTGACGGCACTGGCGTTGGCCCCAGCAGCGCTGTGGGTGACGGTGATGCTGCCGTACGGATACATGCGCAGGGCGATGCAGCCCGGGCGCCGGACCGGCGACGAGCGGCCGAATCTCCTCTTGATCACGATCGACGCGCTCCGGGCCGATCACGTGGGCGCCTACGGCAGCGACCGCGGGCTCACGCCCAACCTGGATGCCTTCGCCGCCGAGGCAACCCGGTACGACGCGGCCTATGTCTCCTCCCCTTGGACCCTGCCCTCCTTCGGGACCATCTTCAGTACTCTGCCGCCGTCGGGATGTGGTCTCAAGACGACCCTCGAGCGAATGCACAACTGGTATCTGTATTCAGCAAAGTTGCCGGAGACCGCCCGGCTGTTCCCCGAAGACCTCCGCGATGCTGGATATGTCACGGCGGCCGAGTTGACGAATTGTTTCCTGGCCCCGGAGCGGGGATGGGACAAGGCCTTCGACTACTTCCGAAACGAAGACGGCCCGGAGCTGGGCGCCATTCTCACTCGCGCTGACACGGTGACGAAGAACGCGCTCGCGTGGCTGCGTCTCCATCGCAGGGAGCCCTTCTTCCTGTGGATCCACTATCTCGACCCCCACGTGCCCTACAACAGCCCGGACACACCCAAGGACCTCCGAGCGCAGTACCCGAGCAATTGGCTCACGCGCCGGGAGTACTGGTACGGCAAGATGGTGCAGCAGGACGAGGAGACGAAGCGGCTCTATGGCGACTTCTGCCGGGCCATGTACGCCGAAGAGGTGCGGTTCGCTGACCGGTGGGTCGGGAAGCTGCTCGCGGGAATCAAGGCCGCGGGGCTCTGGGATTCATCTCTGATCGTGATCACCTCCGACCATGGCGAGGAGCTCTTCGATCACGGTCACTTCGAACACGGCCACAGCCTGTACGAAGAGGTGTTGCGGGTGCCCCTCTTGGTCAAATGGCCTCGGGGGTTTGAGTCCGACGAAGAGGTGATGCAGACTGTGGGGCTGATCGCCCTTGGCCCCACCTTTCTTGACGCCGCCGGTCTGCCGTCGGAGAAGACCAGCGTGCGGCCCCTGCCGCAGCGGGACGGCGAAGCCGACATGGAGGTCTTCTCGGAAGGCATGTTCTGGGGGACAGAGAGGACTGCCCTTACCACCGGCGACTACAAGATCATATACCATCCCCACCGAACGTCCGATCTTCCGGTGATCGAGGTCTATGATCGGAGAGATGATCGCTCCGAGCATCACGACTTAGCCAGCGACCCCGCCGAGGGGGCTCCATTCCGCGATCGTCTCGCTGCGCTGACCGCCGAGTCCGAGACTGCGGCGAAGCGATGGAAGCCGAGCGGCAAGCGGGAGTTCCGTGGGATCGACCTGTCCGATGCGACGCGGGAGAAGCTGCGAACCCTCGGGTACATCGGAGACTGACCGTCACTCACGGATCGACTGCGGTATAGGGTCGCTCGCCTGAGCCCCGCCCTCCCGGTGCTCCCATATGTCGAAGTCCTCGATGCTCTCGCGAAGGGCGTAGTGCTGCTTAAGCACCGCTGCCAACTCAGGGTACTGCGCGAGCTGGCTTGCCGAATCATCCCACCGGCCCGCCAGCCATGGCTGCGCGTCGTTACGAACCACCAATATGTACAGCGGCCGCCTGTCCTCTATGTCACGAACGAGTTCAGCGCGCCACTCGGGGGGCGACCAATGAGCGATCAAGGGCAGGTTGTGGATGAAACGGCTCGCCGGCGGTCGGCCTGCCAGGAAATAGACAAGTGACTCGAACCCCCATACGAAGACGGCGTCCGTCGCGTCGGTGTGTTCCTGAAGCCAGTCGGCCACCTTGCGGTCTTCCAGTAAGGAGAAATCGGTCTGTGTGGCAGCATCAAACCCGCGCAGGTACGTCTCTCGCGGAACTCGCCCCATCAGGTGCCTGATCGGGAACTTTAGGAAGCTCCAGTAGGCGAAGGCCAGAAAGGCGCAGAGGGCGAAAATGCCGCCCACTGACACCGCCCGCTCAACCCACTGCTTCGACGCCCTGGCCGGCAGGAGTGCCGCCGACCTGAGGCCCTGTGCCGCAAGTATCGCCAAGGGCGGAAGCACCGGCAGCCAGTGATAGGAGTAGTATCGGCCCTGCACCCAGATCTGCGCCGTCATCGCGAGCGCCCAGGCCGGCACAAACCATCTCATGCGGCCGGATTCAGGGCGTACCGCCAGATCGGTCGCTCCGACAATGGCCAGGAGGCCGATAGGGAACAGCAGGCGAAGTGGATCCCCTATGAGGAAGCGAGCTATTTCTTGAAGAGTATTGTGCTGCTGCAGCCCCGAAACTTCGACACGCGCGTATTGGCTGTCCCAGACAAAGAGTGTCTCGACCATGGGCTTGAGCGCGCCCGCCCTCCACATCAGAGCGCCGACGAGCAGTAGGACTCCAGCGCACCCCGCCAGGCAGGCAGCGGCTCGCGCCAGGCGCGGGCGGATCGACTCTGCGCTCGACGTCCCAATGGCGACGAGCGGCAGCACCAGGAAGATGCCCAGCGTGAACTTGAAGCCTATGGCGACGGCTACCAATGCGCCGCTGGCGGCAGCCCACCGCGGACTCTTCCTCTCCTCCGCCGCAACCAGCGCCAGAGCGGCCAGGGTCAGAGGTAATGCGGCAAAGCCATCGCATTGCGTGGTATGCCAGTAGTAACCGTGGGTGACGTACCGGAATGTGAGGATTAGCCCGGCTGCCACGCCGGCCCAGGACGACAGCAGTCGCCGCGCCAGCGCCCACACTGCGACCGCCGTGGCCAGCATCCAGAGAAGGTCGAGCAGGCGCGGCGCCATCTCCGACCGGCCGAAGAGCCTGAAGCTGAGCCAGAAAACATAGAAGATGCCGGGCGGCTTCGTGTCCCAGGCATCCTTGTACGGCATCCCGCCGCGCTGCATCACGTCGGCGACAGTCGCGAACACACCTTGGTCCCGGCCCAGGGGGTATGTGAGCAGGGGAGAGAGCAGAACCGCGCCCACCGCCAGCACCGCGAGCAGAGATACAACGACGGCGGCCTTGTTGTTAGAGGGCCGAGCCTCGTGGGGTTGAGACACGGCCAAGACGTTCGGCGATACACTGGCCCAGCCCTGCCTCAAGCCGGTTGCGGAGAAGGAGTGCAGCTCGCGCGGGCGAAGTGGGAAGACTGTTATTGTGAAAGAGAGCCCACCGACATGCGGGCCATAGGCTGCGCTCTTGCGCTTGCCGCGGTCGGTGCCAGCGTTGGTTTGGCGCTGGCAGCACAGGAAGTCTCCCGTCACGGCTACGTCTCACGGGGGATGTGGCGAACCTCTCTCTGGCTGGCGGCCGACGGTGCCGCTGAGGGCGCCGCCATCGGGGCCGCTGTCGCTGCTGCCGTGATGGTGCTCCTATTCCTTCGGTCGGCGTTCACTGGGGCGCCGAAGGGCCGAGAGGGCGGCCCACCGGAAGCCGCCCCTCGGCGGATCGTCCTCTGTCCGCAGTGGGTGCAACGTCAGGTGATCCTCCTCGGCGTGCTGACGGCCATCACCTTGCTGATCCTCCCGCGGAGCCCTGGCGCGCGGTTTGGGATCCCGTACTCCGCTCTTGTCGTCTCCCTCTTTGGCATGCTGTGGGGCGCTTCAACTCTTCTCGCTGCCCGCATTGTTTCCGCAGTGCGAGAGGCGGACAGGCGCGGGCAATGGTCCAGGCTGCGCTGGATCACTGTGCTCGGGTTCGCCGACGCGGCCGCCTTCCTTTGGATATGGGAACGCATCGAACCCCCGTACGCGCTGCTTGCCGCGGCCGCAGTCCTCTTCGGCCTCTCAGTGGCCGCGTTCTACGGCCTCAATCGTCCCGTCTGCTTTATTCACGACCGCGTTGCGCCGCGCCTCGGGGGCGCCGCAACCGGCCGCCCAGCGCTTGCAGTGACCGCGCTTGTGCTCTGCCTGACTGCCGGCCTATGGACCATCGGCCGGATCGCGCTGGACGGGCCCCAGGGCGAGGCAAGACAGCAACGACATGGGGTCATCCTCATCGGCATCGACACACTCCGCGTCGATTGCACCTATCCCGGGTCTTCGCCCGAGGGCAGTCACGACCTGACCCCCAACATTCGCGCGCTGGGCGCACGCGGCGTCGTGTTCTCCACCGCGGTCGCACAGGCGCCCTGGACCCTCGCCTCGTTCGCCTCGATCTTCACCGGCCTGTATCCTGAGGAGCACGGGGCGGTGCATCTCACCAGTAAGCTGGCGCCCTCCCAGACGACGCTCGCTGAGATTCTGCGGGAGGCCGGCTACCGAACGTGCGGTGTCGTTAGCGGCGAGTACGTCGCAACGGGCGCAGGTATGGCCCAGGGATTTGAGGTGTTCGATGAAACTCAGGTCCAGGGCGGCACCGGCATTAGCTCAGAGGCCATCACCGGCAAGGCGATCGAATGGCTGCGAGATCACCGAGAGGAACCCTTCTTCCTGTTCCTTCACTACTTCGACCCGCATTGGATCTACCAGGATCATGACGCCTTTCGCTTCACCGACGGATACTCCGGCCCCCTGCGGGGTCCCGCCACAACCATGACGCAGAGCGAGTTCCAGGAGCACCTTGGGATCGGCCGACCTGGCTTCCGGAGAGCAGCTTTAGCCTCTGCGGACCTCGACTATCTTCGCAACCGCTATTACGAGGATGTCGCGTACATGGATGCGGGATTGGGCCGGCTCTTCCACTTTCTGGACGAGACGTCCCTCTGGGACTCCTGTTTCGTGATCCTGGTCGCGGACCACGGAGAGGCGTTCCTCGAACACGGCCGGCTCGGCCACAACAACTCCCTCCATTGGGAAGAGATCCATGTGCCGCTGGCTATCGCTGGGCCGTCGGTGGAAGAGGGCCAAGTGATCGATGGTCCCGTCGAGACGCGAGCACTTTTCAGTACGGTCCTCGAGTGTGCCGGTGTAGATCCTCCGGCAGATCGTGCGTTCCCGAGTTCTCTGCTGGCCCCGGACCTGGCTGAACCCGGTCTGGTCCGCAGCGCGTGCTATACGACGATTCTCGGCATCGCCGGGCGCCCGCTTGCGAATCCAGTGGAGTGCTGGTGGACCTGCGTGCAAGACGAGCGCTGGAAGTTCATCAAAGAGCACTTCGGAGGCCACTCCTTTCTCTACGACCTCGCGGTGGACCCCGGCGAGACTCGCAATTGCAGAGCAGAGAACTCGGACTGCTGCGGCGAGCTTGTGAGGGAGCTGAGCAGGCTCGACGCTGAGGTTCGCCGGCGGGCCCCCACCGGCCCAAGACCCAAGGTCAGCGAAGCGCATAAGCAGAGGCTTCGCGCGCTCGGCTATCTGTGAGACCTCTCGGCCGTGAGAGAACCTGATGAGTGGGGGGACCACATGCGGGCCATAGCCTGCGCGTTGGGACTTGCCGCGGCTGGGGCCGGTACTGGGTTTGTGGTGGCGCTCCAGGAGGTGCTTCGACAGACCTATCCGGCCCAAGGGCTTTGGCGGACGTCTCTGTGGATCTGCAGCGGTGGCGCCGCCGTGGGCGCGGCAATCGGTGCGGGATGCGCGCTCGCCGCGCTCCTCCTGATCTCCATCTGGTCTCGACTCGTGGCGCGCCCGGCCGAAGGGCTCGCGCGCGGTGCTTCCCAACCGCCGCCCCCCCTCACCTGTCCTCTCTGGGCGCTCCGCGTTATCGTGCTGCTCGGTCTTCTGACCGCCGCAGCCGCGCTGCTCATCCCCCGGCGCGTGCCCATCAGGTTCGGCCTTCCCTACCCCGGGTTGGCAATTTCCTTGCTTGTCCTGCTGTGGGTCGGAGCCACCATGCTCGGCGCTGGCATCGCCTTCCGCGTCCCCGAGCCTGGGCGGCCTGAGGAGCGGCTCAAGCTGCGCTGGATGACGGGCCTCGGGTTCGTCTACGTGATCGCTTTCCTTCACCTGTGGGCCTGGGCAAAGAGCTGGGAAGCGCTGCTGGGGTTGGCGGCCGCCAGTGCGGTGGCCTGCATCCTTGTCTACGTCCTGCTGCTCGCCGTGGCCCGGATCGCCGACGCCGGCCTCGGAGCGCCACTCGGGCGAGTGATAGTGGGACGACCGGGGCAGACCCTCACCGGGGTCGTGCTCGCCGCGGCGCTGGTTCTGTGGGTGGCGAGTTGGCGAAGTGGGACCACCGCGAGGACTGAAGCGCGCCGGCATGGGGCGAACGTTATCGTGATCTGCATCGACACACTGCGCGCCGACCGCCCCAGCTTCTTCGCCGCCGACTCACTGCGCGACCTGACTCCGAACCTCCGCGAGCTCCTCGCGCGGCGAGGGACGGTCTACACAAAGGCAATAACGCAGGCCCCCTGGACCATGCCGGCCATTGCCTCCGTCATGACCGGCCTCTATCCGGCCGAGCACGGGGCCGAGCAGCGATGGGGCGTCCTCGGACCCACCCGGCTCACCCTCGCCGAGATCCTTCGCGAGGCAGGATATCGGACCCTCGGTATCTCGGGTGCCGTCTATGTCACGAATGCCTCCGGGCTGCGGCAGGGCTTCGAAGCCTTCGACGAATCGCAGGCTCTGGACCATCTCATCATCAGCTCGCGGGCGATCACCGATAAGGCCATCGAGTTCCTGGGCGCGCACGCACGCGAGCCGTTTTTCCTCTACGCCCACTACTTCGATCCGCACTGGGCCTATAGGGATCACGAGGACTACGAGTTCGCCGATAGCTACGACGGCTGGCTCCGGGACCTGCTGCCAGACATGAAGCAGAACGAGTTCGCGGAGCACGTGGCACGCGTGCGGCCGCGCCCTCGCCGCCGTCTGTTCGACCCCGACGAGTTGGCCTACCTGCACGATCTCTACGAGGAGGAGATCGCCTTTACCGACGCCGAGGTCGGCCGTCTGCTCCGGTACGTTCGAGATGAGGGCCTTGAGGACAACAGCCTCGTCATCGTCTTCGCCGACCACGGCGAGGAATTCCTGGAGCGCGGGAACCTCGGCCACGGCAAGACGGTCCACGAGGAGTTGATCCACGTCCCCCTCCTCATCGCCGAGCCGGGGCCAAACGACCAACCCATCGTATCTCATCCGGTGGAGACGCGGGCGCTCTTCACTACCATCCTCGACTTCCTCGGCGTGCCCCCTCCCGACGGCCGCGCCGCCCCGACCTCGCTGCTCTCCGACGATCCCACCGATCCCATCCTCGTGCGCAGCGCCACCTACACCCTGGTCTCCGGCGAGGCCGGACGCCGGTTCCGCGAGCCCGTGAACCTCTGGTGGACGTGCGTTCAGGACGGGCGCTGGAAGCTCCTCAAGGAGCACCTCCGCGGGCGGGCGCTGCTCTACGACCTCGCAGGCGATCCGGGCGAAACCAATGAATGTTCGGGCGAGTATCCCGAACACCGCAAGCGCCTCGAGCGGCAGCTCGACCGGCTGGACGCGTATGTCCAGCACGGCGGCCCCAGTGGTGCGGGGCTCAAAGCCGACGAGGAACAGCAGCGCCGGCTCAGGTCGCTCGGCTACCTCGGAGACTGAGCCGGCAGCACATCTGAGCTGTCAGCAGGCTCTGTCTCGACCCCCGCGCGGAGGCCGCTCGGCGGCGTTCTCTCCCAGATGTCGAAGTCCTCGATCTGGTGGCAGAGCCGGTAGTCGTGGTCGAGGAGCCTATGCAGCTCGGGGTAGCCGGCAAGCTCTTCCGCGGAGTCGTTCCAGCTGCCGGTCATCCAGGGCGTGACATCGTTGTGGACGACCAGCACGTAGGGCGGGCGTTTCCGGCGGAGGTCGCGCACGAGCTCTTGCCGCCATTCCGGCGGGGACCAGTCGGCGATCAGCGGCACGGTGTACAGGAATCTGCTAGCTGGGGGCCGGTCGGCCAAGAAGTAGACCAGGGGCTCGAATCCCCATATGAAGACGGGGGTTTCCTCCTCGGTGTGATCCCTGAGCCAGGCGGCCACCCGCAGATCGGCGGTGAGCGAGAAGTCGCTGGAAAGGCGACGGTCGAAGCCGCGCAGGTAGACATCGCGCGGTACCCGGCCCAGCGCATGTCTGACGGGCCAGTTGAGGAAGCGCCAGTAAGCGAAGGTTAGGATCACCAGGAGCGCGACGAGGCCGGCCGCAGAGAGGGCGCGGGCAGCGCGGCGCGTTGCCCCGCGGTGCAGCAGAAAGCCGATGGTGCGAAGGCCCTGACCGGCGAGAAGGGCCAGGGGCGGGAGCACGGGCAGCCAGTGGTAGGGATAGTATCTGCCTTGGACCCAGACCGATGCCGCCAGGGCGACGGACCAGGCGGGGATGAACCATCTGACGCGCCCCGCGTCCTTGCGGAGGCCGAGGTCTACCAGTCCGACCAGCGCAAGCAGCCCGATGGGGAAGAGGTAGGCATTCGGGACGCCGATGAGGAACTTGCCGAGCTCCTGGAGCAGACTCCGCTGAAGCGGGGCTGGAACGTGCAGGGCGGCATACTTGGAGTTCCAGACGAAGACGATCTCGACCATGTCGTGGAGGCCGCCGGCGCGCCACATCAAAGCTGCGACGAGGCCCAGTGCGAGGCAGCAGCCTACAACGTAGCAGCCGCATCGGAGGAGACGTGGGCGCAGCGGTTCTTCGCGGGACGACAGCGCGGCGATGCAGGGCAGCAAGAGGAAGATGCCGAGCGTGAACTTGAACGAGATCGCGAGGGCGACGAGAACGCCGCACACCGCCGCGAGGAGGGCGCTTCGGCGGGTCTCGGCGCGAAGGAAGATGATTGCCGCGAGCGCGAGCGGCAGGGAGGCAAAGCCGTCGCACTGAGTCGTGTGCCAGAAGAGGCGATTCCCAATGTATCGCACCAGGAATAGGTAACCGGCGGCGATCCCGGCCCAGGAGGACAGCAGACGACGCCCCAGACTCCAGATGGCGATGGCGGTGGCCAAGGTCCACACCAGATCGAGGATGCGGGGAGCGAGCATAGAGCGGCCGAAGAGCGCGAAGCTTGCCCAGAAAAGGTAGAAGATGCCGGGGGGCTTCATGTCCCAGGCGTCCCGGTAGGGGACGCCGCCGCGCGCAATGACGTCGGCAACACATGCGAACACGCCCTGGTCGCGGCCAAAGGGATAGGTGGGCAAGGGAGTCAGAAGCGCGGCGCCGGCGGCGAGCAGCAGCACAGCCAGCGCTCCGACCGCGATGTACCTGAGTGCTGACGAGGCGCCTGGCGAGCGTGGCATCGGCAGAGCGTTCGCCGGGGTGTCTCGCCGGACCTGCAGGGCCGCTGCACACAAGAGGAGGGATCGAAGGCCGGCCGTCGCAGCAGAGGAGCTCCGTCAGGTTGGCGTGTCTTGGTGCCAGCGGGCCCGAAGCGCGGCGCCGATCCTCTCCATCTGTGGCCGGCGGCGATCCAGGAAGTAGCGCATATCCCGACACAGATACTGCTGCACCGTGCCGTCGGCGGCCTCGGTCCAGAACTTGCAGCACCCGCCGCGGCAGATATCGAGGTGCGGGCACGCGCCGCACTGTTCGGGAAGCTGACGGGACTTGCGGCTGCGAAAAGCCGTGGCGCGGGCGGTCGCTCTAAGTTGAGACGGATTCTCCTGCACCATGTTTCCGAGCCGGTACTGCTCGCCTACGAAGAAGTCACACGGATAGACGGACCCGTCTCGCTCGACCACCAGGTGGCTGTCACAGGCGCCGCGGTGCATGCAGTCACGCATCGGCTTGCCGGCCAGAAACAGGGCGATGTCGTCGAAGAGCTTCACGGAGATAGCGCGCTGGGTCTCGGCCGACCAGAGGTCGAAGAGGGCGACGAGGAAGCGCCCGTACTCGCCCGGCTGCAGGGAGAAGTCCGCCACCGATCCGAGAGGGGTCCGTTCGACGCAGGGGATGAACTGGAGGTACTGCGCGCCGAGCTCGCCCGTCAGGTAGCTGTAGACTTCGGACGGATGGTCGCAGTTGGCGCGGCTGACCACGCAGAGGATGTTGACCGCGCATTCGCAGCGCCGCAGGCGCCGCCAGGCCGCGGCCGCAAGGCCGTGGGAGGGGCTTCCATCGGCCCCGCGGCGCATCTGGTCGTGGTACTCAGCGGGGCCGTCCAGGCTGAGTCCGACCAGGAAGCGATTCTGCGCCAGGAAGGCGGCCCACTCGTCGTCTATGAGCACACCGTTCGTCTGGAGGGTGTTCACGACGCGCTGTTGAGGGGCGGCGAACCGCCGCTGCACGTCAAGCGCGAGTCGGTAGAAATCTATGCCGGCGAGGGTCGGCTCTCCACCCTGCCAGGCGAAGAGGCACGGCGAGGACTCCTCGGCGAGAAAGGCGCGCGTCATCGCCTCCAGCACGGGCTTCTCCATCGCGGTGGCGCAGCGTCCGGTGCCGGGGTGGTAGAAGCAATAGCGACACGCGAGGTTGCAGCGATCGCCAACCGGTTTGACGAGAACGGTGGACATCGTTTTGCCGAATGGGCCGACGGAGATCGTGTTGGATGCGGGATCGAACGCACGGCTTCGGGGTGTTGAAATGCCCGCTAGCCCACTGAGGCCTCCAGCGCCTTCAGGTAGGTGAGCGCTTCTGTCAGCTTCGCCTTGGCGTCGCCCTCGGAGAAGTCCTCGAATGAGAGCCAGCCCTCGTAGCCGACATTCTTGAGGGCGGCGACGATGGCGGTCCAATCGGCCTGGCCCTTCTTGACGGGGGCCATACGCCACTCCCACTTGGCGACACCGTCCTCTTCGCCGGTCTTCTCCCAGAGGCAGTTCTTCGCATGAACGTGGCTCAGATAGGGGCCGAGGAGTTCGAGCGCCATCTGGTACTGCTCGTATCCCTCGACGACCATGTTGCCGGGGTCGAAGATGACGCCGATGTGCTTGGGATCGAAGTGGGAGACGAGGCGATGGGCGAGGCCGGCGGAGGGTGTGATGATGTCCATGTGCATCTCGATGCAGGCCTGGACGCGGTACTTGGCGGAGAGAGCGGCGACCTTTTCGTAGTCGCGAAGAGCCTCTTCGTACAGCTCGGGGTAGGAGCGCGAGCCGTCGTATCCTGGCGGGCCGACGCGGAGCTTCGGGCATCCTACGTTTGCCGCCGCCTGCATCGCGGCCTCGACCACGTCGAGGTCCGCAGCCTTCATGTAGGTGCCGAGGATGGGCATTGCAAGGCCGTGGCGGTCGGCGATTTCCTTGGCGCGGGCGAGGTCGGTTTGCACGTCGTCGATGTCTACTGTGGAGCGGTTTCCGCTCCAGTAGCTGATCTCCTCAATCGGCTCCGGCGACTTCTTCGTGACGCGCCACTCCAGGCCGTCGAGTCCGGCGGAGGCGGCCAGGGAGGCGGTCTGCTCGAGATCGAATTCGGGGCACATCACAGTGAATACGGCGTACTTCCAGGACATACTGATCCTCCGGAGGTTACAACTTGTGGATGGAGTTCGGTGAGAGATGTCGAGTACCTGCCGCCGACTCACGGCGGCGGCGGCAGGGGATCGGGCGGCAGCTCGTCGTTGCGGGCCCTATAATAAGGATAGGGGGCCAGCCGGTGACCCGCTGCTCTGCGCCTCGCTCCACGATGCGCCCGTACTTGTACTGATGGAGGTCGGGGGCCTGGTGTTGTGGGTGGCGCGGGAGCTACCGCCGGGCCGAAGCCTTGGGCAGGGCTTCGGCAGCAAGCTACCGAAGCAACGAAGGACGATAGGGCCCTCGGCCGGATGCGAGCTCCCGCCCTATGGACTACTCATCATCGCTTGGGACGTCGAACGCAAGGACGCTCAAAGTGATCTCCCGGTCGGGATCGTCGGGCCGTGCCAGCACGAACCGGAAATGTGTTTCGCTCCGGCAACCCTCGTCGCGCTTGAATGAGGGGTGCTCCTCGACGACCGCCGGGATCTTCCCCAGGACCCCTGAGAACTCTCCCTTCTTGTTGAAGAGCAGAACGGCGGTCTTGGTATCG
>Ga0180438_10006331_pt1 | contig 16025 bp, 17 predicted proteins | sample SS_ome_12_FD_132455 | JGI IMG/M metagenome (GOLD analysis project Ga0180438, IMG submission 132455) | Hypersaline lake sediment archaeal communities from the Salton Sea, California, USA - SS_3_D_2 metaG | ecosystem: Environmental > Aquatic > Non-marine Saline and Alkaline > Hypersaline >...
ACGAAGCGGGTGTCTGTGTGGCTGGCGGACACGCCGGTGGGGCGAGTGCGAGCGCGGATGAAAACAGAGGAGTGCCAGGCGGTCTATGCCGCCTGCAAGCAGATTGTGGAGCCGGTGTTTGGGAGGCTGAAACACAACCTGGGGTTTCGGCGGTTGCTGTTGCGGGGCGTGAGCGGAGCCCGCATCGAGTGGTCGCTCATGTGCATGGGCCACAACCTGAGGAGGTGGGCGCGGGCGGTGGAACTACTGGATTCCGTCAGCTGCTTTTCCGTCTCAAGCCTCCCCTGGGTGCTAGGCTTCGCACGCATCCTTGTCCACACTATCTCGTCCGTCTTCCGCCGGGACTCCATTGCCCCAGACCAAATCTCACCTTCCCTCGCTTATGCAACTTCACCGGTACCTTTGTGAGACAGCCACTAAGCTCCCGAAAGACCGAACTCCCCTACCCTTGCCCCCTGCTCTTCGCCGGCAGGTATCCCTTCGCCACCGCGTCGGCGATCATGCGGAGGGCATACTGCTCCAGGGCCGGCGCGCCGTCGGCCCAGATCGGCTGGTTCAGAGCGAGCACGCGGTCGGCTCCGACCCCGACCTCTTGCCACGTCCGGCCGGCGGTGTGGTAGTTGTGCAGCATCGGCTGGAAGCGATCGAGTGCCCACGCGAAGCGCGCCTCGGGGGTCTCCCGCGCCTCGAACTCCTCCCACAGCGCGCGGAACTCGGCCCCCTGCTCGACCGGCAGCAGCCCGAAGATGCGGTCGGCCGCCACCTGCTCCTGCTCCACCTTCTTGCTCTCGTTTTCCTTGTCCAGGTGATAGACCGCGATATCGCCCGCGTCGATCTCCACCAGATCGTGCACGAGCAGCATCTTCACCACGCGGGTCACGTCCACCGGCTCCTGGGCGTGCTCGCGGCCAACAGCGGGATTCTTCGTCCGCCTCGGCGGACTCAGAATGACAGCCCTCCCCTACCCCACACCCAGGTCCGACTTGCGGAACAGGGGCTGCGGGTCGAAGCCGGCCCCGCGGATGTTGGCGTCTGCGCCCTCTTCTCGGTCGATGACGTAGACGATGCTCGCGACGTCGAGGCCCGCCTCCGTCAGTCGCTCCGCCGCGGCGATGGCCTGGCCGGCCGTGGTGAGCACATCCTCGACCAACACCACGCGCTCGCCCGGCTCGAACACGCCCTCGATCCCCTTGGCCGTGCCGTACTCCTTCGTCTGCCGCCGCACGATGAGCGCGGGTATTCCCGTCTCGAGCGAGAGTGCGGTCGCCAGCGGCACGCCGCCCAGCTCGACTCCCGCCACGCGGTCCGGCCGCGGCGAGGGGAGCAGCTCGGCCAGCGCGCGGGCGATCTCGCGCAGCAACTCCGGCCGTGTCTCGAAGCGCCACTTGTCCAGGTAGTACTTGCTCCGCCTGCCGGAGCTGAGCACGAAGTCGCCCTCCAGGTAGGCGGCGTCTTTGATGGCCTGCGCGAGTTCTTCACGTGTCATCGTGGTCTGTCTCTCCGCGGTGGTATGGGTTTCGCACTCACTTCGAACTCAAGAGTCACAGTCCCTGCTTGCCTGGAGATGCGGCGAACTCGCACCCAACTCTCCGCCTAGCATCAAAAAAGGCTCCGGCATTGCCGGAGCCTTTGCTTCCGTCTGTCAGGTTTGAACTAAAGCGCTCGGACTTTGACAGCCCTCGGGCCCTTATCGCCCTGACCGATTTCGAGTTCTACTTCCTGGCCTTCGCGCAGGGAGCGGAAACCCTGGCCCTCGATAGCGGAATGATGGACGAACACATCACCCTGTTCGGTCTCGATGAACCCGAAACCCTTGCTGTCGTTGAACCACTTAACGGTGCCTTTGGTCATGAGCCAATCTCCTTTCCGAAAGCATCGCAAGAACGGAGATCGGCGACGTGACTACCGTGTTCCTCACCCCGACGTGCTCCGGCTTTCCAAAATCGCGTGTTAGCATAACACAGTGATACATTATACCCGAAATCGCTCACATAGCAAGTATTATAGTCAATATGTTTTACAATGGCCACATTGAAGAATTCTGCTTTCTCCAGCCTTTTCCAGCGCTCTGACGGCCCAAATCCCCTTCGAAAAGCCTCAGAAGCCCCGTCACGCCCAGCAGTCTAGTACTCGATCCCCTTTCGAGCCTGGATTCCGCGGCGAAATGGATGCTTTATTTCGTTCATCTCCGTGACCACATCGGCCGCTTTCAGCACAGCATTCGGCGCGTCGCGGCCGGTGAGCACGAGCTCGACCTTGGACGGCTTGGCGCAGATGAGGCTCAGGATTTGTTCGAGGGAGATCAGCCCGTACTTCAGCGCGCCGAAGACTTCGTCCAATACGACGATGTTCCATTCCCCTCCGACGACCATCTGTCTCGCGAAGACCATGGCCTCCTGCGCCTGATCGCGGTCATCCTCGGAGGGGGGCAGCTCCCACCAGGGAGTGCCGGGCTCCGACCCGGCGCGGTCGCCCCACTCTTCCGCGCCGAACACATGCACCTCGATCTCGGGAGCGAGCTTCGCCAGCGCGGCTCGCTCCCCCGATTCCCACCCCCGCTTCATGAACTGCACGAAGCACGTCCGCAGCCCGTGCCCGGCCGCCCGCACCGCCAGCCCTACCGCGGCCGTCGTCTTGCCCTTTCCCGTCCCCGTGTAGACCTGCACCAGTCCGTCCCTTCGCTCTGCCATCTCGTCCCCCTAGTTCTCGACCCCGCGTGCCTGCTCGATGCGAGCCTCGAAGTGCGACGTGTCGTTGAAGGATGCCACTTTAAACTCCTCCCGCGTCCCGCACAGGACTGTCACCGACCCGTTCGAGACCCAGGCCCGATCCCAGGAGTCGACGGGAATGTCGAGCACAGCGAAGAGGGCAGACTTAATCGGCCCGCCGTGGGTCGCCACGGCCACCGTCTCGCCGAGATGCGCGCCCGCGATCTCGTGCAGCGCGCGCATGACGCGCCCGGCCAGTTCGGCCTGCGTCTCTCCCCCGGGCGGCGCGAGCCGTTGGCGATCGGAGAGCCATCGCTCGAACCCATCGGGATCGCTCGCCCTGATCTCCTCCGCTGTCTTCCCTTCGAACGCCCCATAGCACCGCTCGCGCAAACCCAACATCGTCCTCACTTCCAGCCCGTGCGGCGCGGCGATGAGCTCTCCGGTGTCCAGCGCTCGACCGAGGTCGCTCGCATACACGGCGGAGATATTCATTCCGGCCAGCCGCTCGGCGGCCTGCCGGCCCTGTTGACTTCCCCGCGCGGTCAAGGGCGAATCCGAATGCCCCTGGATGCGCCCATCCAGGTTCCATTCCGTCTCGCCGTGTCTCACTAAGATCAACGTCGCTCTCTTTTTCGCCGGCTCCATGGTTCCGATCTTTCGGGGAAAATGGCTCATTCTCCGCTCAAGTCCACCGTTGCCAATTGCGTGCCATCGCGGCCGAGTTGGATCGATCCAAGCCGCACGCCTCGCACCGCGGTTTCGTCGGCCAGTGGCGTATACAGGACCATACGCCGCTTGCGGAAGTCCACCTCTTCGAGGATGGCCAGGGCCAGCGTCCCGCCGGCCTCGTCGAGCAGGCCGACGAGCAGATGGGACAGCGAGGCCTGCTCCACCGCCAACACCCGCCCGCCAAAGCTGTCGGCGAACCTCAGGATTCCATTGGGGTCCGGGCGCCCCTCGACGATGAGGAAAACCCCTTCGGCGTACCGCTCGGCATAGAGCACCTCGCAGGCCACCCGTTCCTCCGCATAGGCGCGCAGGTGTCCGGGCAGCGGCTCTCCGCTCGTCCAGACGCTGTTCTCCACCGGCGGCCAGTCTCGCTCGATCTCGCGCGCGTCCCGGAAGTAGCTGGCGAAGTGGCGCTGGCGATTGGCCGCGCGCTCGTCTCGGGAGCGCTCCCGCACCCGCCGGGAGGGCCGCAGCCGCACCGCGCGCGGCCGCGCGCGGGCCTCGTAGTGGGCGATCAGGGGCTCGACTTCGTCCTCCTCTTGCAGCGCGACCACCACATCGGGATCGAGCAGCCGCACCTTGGCCCCCTTCAGCGCGCGCCCCACCCCGCCGGAGACGAGGCCGGTCGTGTCGATGATGATGGTCTCCGCCTGGGCCTCGCGGGCCTGCCGGGTGAGCGCCGCCGCGCTCGCGGCGAGCTGGAGCAGGTGTCGTCCGGGGGAGCACGCGCCGACGAAGTCAATGGCGTCCGCGGCCAGCCCCTCCAGCGAGGCGATCTCTCCCTTCGGAAAGGCCAGCCCGACGCAGGCGGGCGGGCCGATGCTCGACTGGCCCACATCCGCGTCGACGACCGCCACCGTTCGCCCCGCGCCCAGCGCGTCGTTCGCCAGCACCGCCGCGAGGGTGCTCTTGCCGGTGTCGACATCGCCGATCAGCAGCAGCGCGCCGCCCTCGCGGGCGACCTCCCGCGCCGGCTCCCACGCAGACGGAATATCCCACTCGCTCCGCGCCTCGCTCATCACGCCCCTCGACCGGCCCAGGGGGCCGCATTCCCTGGCCTTTTTGCCACGGGAAAGAGCTTCCCTTTTTTGGGGCGCGAGCCGACAAGCCCTGCCCGATGGCCGTCGAAATGGGCAATCAACAACACCGGGAGGCCGGAGTCGATGGCCGACTGGCTGGCGGTCGTGCAAGAGCGATATGCCGTCAAACCGTGGGTGTTCCTGGCCCTCTATCTGGGCACGGTGCCGCCGGGGTGGTATGCGGTGTGGCGAATGGCAGTCGCGCTCAGACAGGGGAATCGCGCCGCGCTGCGGCGGTGGGCGTTGTTTCTCGGCGCGATGGTCGTCATCCCCTACGCCTATGTACTGATCGCCGGCCGCAACCTTCCCTGGTGGATTTACCCCGTCGTCCTCGCGATGGTCGCCCTGTCCGCGTGGGAACTCGTTGCGAGGGTCCGCTCCCTCACTCGTAACGGCAAATGACAACCGAACTAGAGTTCCCGGCGCTTTAGGAGCCTTCTCGCGCGCTCGCGGACGACTCCCTTACAACGTCCGCCCCCTCTAATGAGTCTCTTGTATCATGGTAAGGCTCGGCATCTCCATGCCGAGCGAACGGGCTGGCGGGGGAAACGACCGGCGATTCGTTTCCCCCGCACCCCCTTTCACTCGCCTTTGGCGGTCCTGACGATGATTACAGCCCGGTGGCACCCTCCATCCGGAGATGCACTCAGCCAGATCACACTATTACCCAAAGGGAGACTCCCTTCCAGTGCGTACGGGCGCTGCTGCGCCGCTATCACCATAATCCAAGATTGTCTGTAGAAAGAGGGGACGGACGAGAAATAGCATCCTATACTGCTAACTTGCTTTGAATTTACCTATCCTCAGACATCGTGTGAGCCTCAGCCGTTCACTCCTTGGTGATTGTGACCGTAACCGGAGCGCTACGGAGCACACGCCCGTTAGTAAAGCGCACTTCGGCCTGCAGTTCATATTCCCCCTCGGGGACACGGCCTGTCGACCATCCGAAATCTCGCAATTCCCCTTCATGGCTGAGAATCTCGACCTCGTCGGCGAACATTTTCATTGATCGGAACTTCCCTGATGGCGTCACATCCAGTCCAATCTTCACCTGAGCGCCGCGCCCAAAAACACTGCCGTCCGACGGCTCCCGGATGTTCACAGCCTCAAGCGGCTCCCCTCGAATGACACCCCTCTCCTGAGGAGCCCGGGGATTGGCTATCGCTGTTTCGTGGTCTACGTACGCGGTAATCTCAGTGCCCTCTGGAATCTCGACGTCGCGGCCATGCACGAAAACGGCGAGAACGCTCAGCAAGAGAGTAGACACAATCACTTCGTTCTTGTTACCTTTTCCTGCCGCCTCCTGCTGCGCTCGAAGAGGGACTCTTGTGCCATCGACGGCATCAACCGAGTCAACCGTGAATTCGAGCTGACCGGCCTTGCCAAACATACCCCTCCGTCTCGAACGCGTGACCCTGCCCTGAGCAAATCCCCCGTAGGGTATAACAATATTTCCATCAGAATCGACGATATCACGAAGGATCTTATATCGAACCGTCGATCCCTCCGCGACGCGTCCGGAAACCATTTTTTCTGTAGTAGCGAGCAGCACGGGGGTCCCTTCTGCGAGTGTGACTTGTTTGATTTGCGAACTAACCGATGCCGTTGGTGAAACGCTCTCGCTTTGCTGCCGAGACGGATAAAGCGTAACAGTGACCGGTTCCGCCCCCACTTTCTCTCCTGACTTCAGGTAGGCGAAAACGCGAAGCACGTGATCGCCAGCCTCGAAGTCGGATGTATCCCAGGTCACCACATAGGGTGATTTATCCAACATCCCAACACCACGAGCGTCACACATAACCGCGAGGCTTACAATATCTACAGATGGATTGACGAATACGAGCACCTCAAGCTTGTCCCCAACAGTTGCAGTGCAACCTGGCTCTGGAGCGACGATATTGACGAGCGTTGAAGATCCAGCAGCCGAGTCAATACCAGGAGAAAGAGCCAATGAGAGTATTAGGGCAGTGGCAAGTAGTAGATGGCGCATATCACATTCTCCTTTCGAATCTAAGGACGCCGCAAAATAGCCTATAATAGGGGCTATTTGACAACCGAGGAGTCGGGATGTATCACTCCCGTAGCCTTAGCCGCTAATAGCGGCTAAGGCTACGGGAGCGCCCTCATAGTACTTCTCTAGCTTTGGCGCTAAGTCACCGAAGAAACACCACGGGGCATGAAATAAATTATTAAAAATACTCCGTAATTAACAGAGTTTTCTCCATTCAAAAGGAGATCTCCTGCTGAAGAGTCATAGGCTTGCTAATTAAAATCATCGGGATGACGGTATGGCTGAACCTACGTGACGAAGTGATAAGTCAAGAGGGGACAACTGAGGAAAACTTAGATTCGGAAAAGAACAAACGATCTCCGTGGCAACCGAATCTCGGCGCTGCTAGGCCGCACAATATCGCATCCTTTTCCCCCATATCCGAGAGCCCCCCTTGGATATATGCCCAGTACGGCCGGAAGCCAGTTTCGCGCGCTCCAGATGAGATGCAACTTCATGGCTTGCACCCACTCGGAGAGGAGGGTAGAATATCTTTAAGATGTTCAGTAGACTATGGAAGCGGCGAATCGTAATTCTTGTGGTTCTCGCAGGGATAGCGGCGATCATGTGGTGGTTACTGTATCCCTGGCACACTGATGAAGAACTTATTCTCGACCTCGTGACTCGTGCGGAGGCGGCGATTGAGGCCAAGGACAAAGACGCTCTCATGGCATGTGTGGCAAAGGACTACCGCGATGAGGGAGGGTTGAGTCGGCTCGACATTTTTCGTTTGGCGCTCCAATGGCAGCAAAGTTCAGAGCAGGTGGATATAACTATAGGCGAGTATGAATTGAATGTTGAATCGCCGAAGGCGACTGGATGGTTCGAGGTTGAGCTTGTGTTCCACGAATACGAACGCTATGACTCGCCGGTGGGCCTCCCGCTCACCGTTGATTTCGAGAAGCAGCGTCGCAGATGGAGAAAAGCCTGGTTCGTCAAGTCTGTAAGTGGGCATGGACTGGAGCGAGACTTCGAAGGATTACTGTAATGGAACGTAGATCTGGACCGGTTGAGTTTCATATTGGCGATCCATACGAGCGAGAGCGAGTTCTGCGCTATCATCAGCAGATGAAGGCGGAGGACGAGCGACGGCGCCATGAGGACATGGAGCTGAACGCCACCACCGCCTATCTCTGCCTCAAGCTCGGGGACTTCTATATCCGGTCGGGCAAAATCCAGCGCGGCATTTCCGAGTATAAACGCGCGATTAAGATGGATCAGAACAACGCGTTGTTTAGGACTCGGCTGGGCGATGCATACGTCCTCAAAGATATGATCGACCAAGCATTGGCCCAATATCGACGCGCGGTCCGTAACGATCCTGAGCTCTCCGAGCCGCGTATCAGCTTGGGAGATCTCTACCGGCGGTTTGGAATGAACGTGCAAGCCATCGACCAGTATCGAGTGGCGGCCACGATCGACCCACAACGCGCCTATTACCGCTACAAATTAGCCGACACCCTAGTAACCATCGACCGATGGAGCGAAGCCCTCGAAGAGATGCTGGCGGTTATCGCGCTGGAACCCGAGAATGCCTTTTATCGCTTCCGGCTTGGCAACCTCTACCTGCGTATGGGCTATGTCGCAGAGGCAACCGACGAGCTGCTCCGGGCAACCGAACTCGCACCATATGACGCCTATTACCTCGTACGCTACGCTATCGCGTGCCTGGCGATGGGACGGATCGTCGAATCCATCGATAGCATCCGTTCGGCCTTGGAGATGGACCCTCGAAATCGTTGTTACCAGGTGCTTCTGGCGGATGCCTATGCAGCCGCTGGCATGGAGGGCGAAGCGGCCAAAGTGCTCAATCGAGTCGGGGACCTGGACAGCTATGAGATGGAATTCATTGGGCGACGACGCCTGGAGCTGAATCAGGCAGAGATCGACGCAGCGCGAGCATAAGAAATCAATGAACATCGAAACCCTGACTTTGGGATCGCTGGCGACGAACTGCTACATCGTGTGGGAGCCCGATGGGGGCACCGGGCGAAAGAAGAATGGATGTCTCCTCGTGGACTGCGCGGGATCTTCGGCGCGCATTCTCTCCATCATAGATCGTCAAGGACTCGATCTCGATCTCATCGTTAATACCCACGGCCATACCGACCATATCGACGCTCTCCCCGAGTTGAAGGCCGCGACGGGAGCAAAAATCGCCATCCACGAGCTCGACGCTCCCATGCTCTCCGATCCGTCCCTGAGCGGCGCGACTACCTTCGGTTGCTCACAGACCAATGTGTCGCCCGACGTGTTGCTCCGCGAGGGCGATTCCGTCAAGATTCCCGGCACCGACGTGGCCCTCTTAGTGCTTCACACCCCAGGGCATAGCCCCGGCAGCATCTGCCTGCTGGGCGATGGCGTTCTTTTCTCCGGCGACTGTCTCTTCGCCGGCGGCATCGGCCGCGTCGACCTCCCCGGCGGTGACGAGCGCTCTATGATGAACTCACTCGCCCGCCTGGCACAGCTCAACCCTCGCATCGTGGTTTACCCCGGTCACGGATTGGAGACGACCATCGGCGCAGAGCTCGCGACCAACCCATGGTTCTCGGCGCGCTAGCCGAAAGCCCCCTTCAGATCATGCTATAATACGCCAACACGTGGGCCCGTAGCTCAGCGGCAGAGCTGGCGGCTCATAACCGCTCGGTCGTAGGTTCGAATCCTACCGGGCCCACAGAAAAGCGTTTTCGCAATATCGCCGCTCGAAGGCCGAACCAAGGCTCTCAGACTCCTGCTCGACAAAACCCATCCCGAACGCTCGCCCTCGCGGATTCGAGCGCGCAGGGCACGGGGCGCGGAGAAAACGGCATGATCGTCTCAAGGGCGGTTCTCACCCTCGCCTGCATCGCATTCCTCGTTGCGCCATGCGCGGCGGCCGACGACGCGCCGGCGCCAGACCTCCGCCTCGTCGTCGCCATCACGAACCCAACCGAGAGCATCCCGAACACGACGATCTCGGTCCTCGACCCCCGTTCTGGCGCCTTACGCCAGGTTTACAGAGACGAATCCCCGGAGCGCCAGGCGCTTATCAAGATCGCCGGCTCCGACTTGCTCGGGGCTGCAAGAACCACACCCGACGGCTACATCTACGCTATACTCGGCCCCGGTCGGATCGAACTGGGCCAGGCCTGTCCCGACACCCTCGCTCGGCTCCAGGTCGACGGAGAGGGCGCGTCGACGTGGGAGACCGTGCTCCCCATACCCCTGTGCTTCAGCGACGCCTCCCCCTACGGCCTCTGGAACAGAGCCCCCATATTCGCCGTCAGCCCGGACGGGCAACACTTCGCCATTCCGGCGCTTCGAGTGGGAGAGGAGAAGCTCGACCCGCCGGCCATTCGACTGCTCTCATCTTCGGAGACCAGCGAGCACCGCATACCAATCCCAAAGTCCATGTACGTTGTCGATCTCGCATGGTCTTTGGACGGCGACCGGCTTCTGTATTCGCTCATGCCCCAGGGCGATGTACACACCCTAGAGGAGTCGTCCACCCTCAAAGCAGGAATCTACCTGGGTGCATTTGGCAGTGAAGCCAGCGCCCTGCTCGCCGCCTGCTATCCCGGCCCCGTCGCCTGGGGCCCACAGCGAAATCGGGTGGCCGTATCCATACGAACGCAGGACGTCTTCGGGCGGCCCGAAATAGTCCGCGTGCTGACCATCCCTGAGGGGAAGAGCATCGAGGAATTCTCCGTAACTGGTTGGGTGCAAGCGATGGCCTATAGCCATGACGGAAAATGGCTCGCCATCCAGGCTCAGAGCGGGAATACCCAATCGATATGGCTCTACGCCACCGCCGGGGGCTGGGGGCGCCTGATCCACGAACATCCAACAAGCTCCGGGCGACTGGCCCTGCTCGGCTGGCTGCGGCTGGAGGAGGGCGGCGTGACAGCGGCGGCGAATGCTCCCGATCTCAGCTCGACCGAACCATAGGACTGAAACCCCATGTCCTCCGACGTGAGGGAACATTTGCACCCGACTCCGCGGGAAGTGGAACCCACTCGAAGGCGGTTGCTATTCGCCGTGCTCCTGACAGCGACCGTCTTCCTGGCGGAACTCCTCGGAGGCCTCTGGACGAGGAGCCTCGCGCTGCTGAGCGACGCCGCCCATGTCTTCACCGATCTGGTGGCCCTGCTGCTCAGTTTCGGCGCGGCGATTGTCGCCTCTCGACCGGTCAGCAAAGAGCGCACCTTCGGCTGGCACCGGGCGGAAGTCCTGGCCGCCCTCGTCAACGGCCTGCTCCTGCTTGGGGTCTCCGCCTTCCTCGTTCGAGAAGCCCTCCTCCGCCTGCAGAATCCCCCCGATGTCCGCGTGTCCGGCATGTTCGCCGTAGCCGTCGTCGGGCTCGCGGCGAACGGCATCATCGCCTTCCGCCTTCGGGGACACGCCCGCCACGATCTCAACCTCCGGAGCGCCTACCTGCACGTCATGGCCGATTTCGCGGGCAGCGTGGGCGTCGTCATCGCCGCCCTCATCATGCTGCCCACCGGCTGGTACATCGTCGATCCTATTCTGGGAATGGCCATCGCCCTGGTCGTCTGCGCGGGGGCCGTCAGGCTCCTCGCCGAAACGACGCACATCCTCCTCGAGGGCGTGCCCTCACACATCGACCTGCGCGAGGTGGCCGAGACGATCCGCTCCGTGCCCGGAGTGGACGACCTCCACGATCTCCACATCTGGACCATCTGCTCCAGCCTCCTCGCGCTCAGCGTCCACATCACCGTCGGCGACCGCACCGCCGTGGCGAGAGATGAAATCGTCAAGGCCGTCAACGATCAGCTCCGGCTCAAATACCGCATCATCGAAACGACCATCCAGACCGAGCGCGAGCCCTGCCGCACCACTGAACTAATCCACCTCGTCTCCCATCCCAGCGAAGAGGATGCGCCCTAGACGCATCTGAATCCATTCACGACCCCGCGGCCGCTAGGAGTCGGTGCGGTCCCGCAGAAATAAGCAAGCGCGCTCTCGCAGCGCAGAGAGGATGGCACGATGCAGTTGAAGTGGATAACCTACGCCATGGCGTTCGTCGTCGCGGTATGGATGGTCGGCCCCGCTGGAGCGGACGCAAACGACCCGCCGCCCGACCTCGCGGCTGCACGCCAGGCGTTCGAAGAAAATCTCGCCCTCGGCGATTCTCTGGGCGGACGGCCGGCCGCCCAGGAGCAAGTGGACGAGGCCGAACGGCTCTATGAAGCAGCCATCGGCGGCGCGCGCGCCTATCTTCTCACACACGCGCGAGAGGCCGAGCCCCACTGGCTCAGCGGCATGATTCTCTGCGGCTCCTATCGGCCTGTTAAAGTGCCCAAAGAAAACGCAGACGATTCCGACCAGATGATAACCACGCTTGCGCGCGGCTGCGTCAGCGGCTGCGAGGAGGGCCTTGCTGAGTTCCGCTCGGCGCTTCGACTCGATAATTCAAATTCCAACTGCCTTCTCGACTATGCCGAGGCGATGCTGCGCTGCGACGACGTTACGGGCTGCCACCAGCAATGCACATCGATCTGGGAGACGAAGTCGAAGCTGTCGAAGCCGCAGATCGCCCGTTGCGCCTGTCTACTGGCCGGCTGCGCCCGGTCGGACGACCGGCCCATAGAAGAGATACGATGGCTGAAGGAAGCGCTGCAGTTCAACTCGGCAGACGCTAACTCCACGGAGCGTCTCTGCCAGCTTCTCTCCGAGCAACCCGGCATCTCGTGGCTGTCTTACGAGGTGGGTCGAGCGGTCGCCGTACACGCCAACAAGCTAATGGTCGTCCATTTCACAACGGATTGGTGTGGCTGGTGTCGCAAACTGGAGCAAGAAACTTACCCGAATGCCGTGGTGGTGGCCCGCCTCAATAAGTGTGTCTGCGTGAAGGTGAACGGCGACCGGAGACGCGACCTTACATTGAAGTATGACGTCAAGGGATACCCCACGACGCTCGTACTGCACCCCAGCGGTCACGTGCTGCGCACGATCGTGGGTTACTGGCCGGCCGATGCTTACGCGGCCGAGCTGGATAAAGCCCTGAAGTTCGCCATCGAGTGAACCGGCCTACCATCAGGAGGTGAACATATGAAGACTGCTTGGATCGTCGTTCTCCTCGTTGTATATTCGTGTCCAGTCTTTGCCGCCGAAACCGCACAGCCTCCCCCGCCCGCAGCGCCTTTCGAGCAAGGAATGGCGGACTTCGAGCGCAACACGATGCTCGGCGCCATACTCCAAACCCGGCCTGCGACGGAGGCCGAACTCGTCAACCTTCGCGTTCTAGCCGACCGCGGTCTCAAGCAGGCGCGCACGCTCGCGCAGCAGAAGCCGGACTCGGCCGACGCGCAGTATCTCTTAGGCTCTTGGCTGCTCTACGGATATCGCGTCGTCCAGGTCGATGAAATCACCCTCGACGCATCCGGAACCTCCCGTGTGCGGAGCGTCAATCGCGTCATTTTCGGCCTCACAGACGATCCTGAAGAGGGGCTAGCCGCCCTGAAGAAGGCGACCGAACTCGCGTCCGATAACGGCGACTATCTTCTCGACTACGCCGCCGCACTCGGGGACTATGGAAGGCCGGCCGAGGCGCGCAGCATTCTCAAGGGCATCTGGGTTGGAACGCCACAGCTCTCGACCGCGCAAACTATGCACGCGGGCTTCCTACTGGCCGGCGTTTCCGAAGCCGAAGGCAACCTTCCTACCGCACGAGAATGGATATACTCCGCGCTCGCGCTCGACCCCGACACCGCCATGGGCGTAGAACTGCTCCGCCATCTCGATGCCGTCGCCGCGGCCGAGTGGAGGGCGGCCCTCGATGCCGCCGTCACGGCCGCCCAGACCGGCTTCGAGGGGGAGCACTACGACGAGGAGCGCTACTCGGAAGAGCAGTACCCCGAGGAGCCCGACGTCTTCGAAGAAGAACACCTCGATGAGGAACCGGTGGAATAGGGCACGCGGGCTCCGTAGCGGGCATCGCGCCGATTATGCACAGGGGAGCCGACAAAGCGCGAGGGACAAACCCTTCGAGGGCGAATCTCGCGGACAGAGGCGAACGCGAGCGACGGAGGAAGCCCGCGTGGTCATCACATTGTCGCGAGAAGCTGAATCCGGCGGTGAAGATATCGCGAGGCTGCTCTGCGAGCGCGCGACCCTGCGTCTAGCGGACCGAGTGATTCTCGAACGCATCGCCCACCGCGAAGGTATTCCCGTCGCCCAGTTCGCCGCCTTCGACGAGTCGGTTCCAGGCGCAATCGAGGCCGTCATCGCAGAGTGGCGGACGTCGGTCAGCCACGGAATCTACCTGCGCAACCTCGTCCAAGCGCTGCTTGCCCTCGAGCGCGAAGACAACGTCGTCATCGTCGGCCGGGGAGCCGCCTTCGTTCTCACAGATCCCGGGACACTTCACGTTCGGGTCGTCGCACCAATGCCGTGTCGCGTAGCCCGGTTGGTCCAACGTGAAGGCTTGCCTAAGTCGGAGGCGCAACGCCTACTGGCAACGCAAGAGCAACTACGCGCGAAGTACGTGCGCCAAAGCTTCAACGCAGACGTCGGCGACCCAAATCATTACGACCTCACCATCAATACGGCCGAACTTTCTCCCGAAGATGCCGCCGATGTCATATTGATTGCGGCGAGGCGCAAATCTCGCCACCGCGCTTGGGCTCGACAAGCGCCGCACGACTTCGTGACACACATGATGCGATTTCGCCGAAAGCCCCCACTCCCCCGAGTCAGCGAAATCACCTGGCGTCTCTGCCAGCGGCGTGTATCTTCGAACCGCTGACGTCCCTGCCGCAAGCATCGAACTCCTGATCGCGATCGCATCGCGTGCGCGCTTCATCCATCATCCGCTCGGCGTTTGCGACCGTATCCGTAACCCCCACAGACAAGCATATCTCAACCGGAAGATCGCCGGACGCGTTGATTTCGTCGATAGCACTCTGAACCCGGCTTACTTCAACCATCGCCCTACCCTGTGCCGTCTCCGGCATAAGCACAGCGAAATCACTGCTGGCGACGCGCCCCACGAAATCAGTCTCCTTGAGAATAGACGTCAGAGACAGCGCGACGGTGGAGAGAATTGCGTCGCCGATATCGCGCCCAAACTCCTCGTTGACCTTGCTAAGCCCCTTTATATTGAACGCGGCAAGGCTCATGCTCCGTCGATATCGACGAACACGTCGAAGCTCGCTTTCGAGGGCTTCCATGAAGCGACGGCGATTTGCGACTCCGGTCACAGCGTCGTAGACCAAAGACTGTTGTAGCCGCTGGCTCTGGGAACGAAACTGTTCGGCGAGGTGAATATTACGACTACGAGCCCCGGCGTATGCGCCCAGAAGCGACGAAATGGCCGAAATTCCCGAGGAAACTTGCTCCAATTTCTCTCGAGTCATACGAGGCATGCAACGGCGAAGTGTGTCTTGCTCGTCTGCACCCCAACTTTCATCCGTGCAACCCAACCTCACTTCCGTGCCCTCGTCGTCTTCGATGATGACCTGCGCACTCAACATATATCCCACGGTTTCACCGCCGACGACGATAGGCGCGGCGATGTCGCAGAACCCTAACGGACATTCGTGAAGTACAGAGTCAAACCTCGGAGAATCAATGAGAGGGGACGTTCGCTCTGTAGACCCCTGACGACCACAGTCGAGACATGGTCTGGAGATGGGAATTTGACGTGTAAACCGCCGGCAAAACAACGCTATATTTTCACATACAGTAAGAGGTCGCCCGGATGTCGTCACTAAGAGTATGGGAATGGCGAACGACCCCACACAGGCGTCCTGAAACTCTTGAAGGTTCTTTGGCAAAAGCCCCTCAGATAGGGCTGGATTGTTACCTCTTCTCGTCATGACCCTTTCCTCAGCCAGGATCGGGCCAGCTCACCAGTATCACTATTCCACGTTTACTACTCAGACGCTGTTCAACTTATCAAGCAAGCTTAAGGGAGCGCCTTAGTGTGCGATTATCTGCGCCCACCGCGTCGCGTGATTGTCACACCAGCATACCAGGGAGAAACCATACCGAATGGAACCCCCCAGAAAGGTAGGTGGTTTATCATGGACCCAATGGAATTTGGCTTGGGAGATTTCCATTTTTCATGGGGAGACCATATCTGCGCCATCTTCGAGACCCATGCCGAGCAAATGGGCATTATGGGATCCTTCATGTCCGCTGGAATCCAGGCGGAACAGCGGTGTGTCTGGGTCGCTCCCGAGGATTCGGCGAACGCGCTGCGCCAAACGCTCGCCGACATGGGCGGCGATCTGCCGAGCCTCGAAGCCTCCGGGCAATTGCTCATCATCTCCGACATCGACTTCTATCTGAACGAGGGCGTGTTCGACCCAGACCGGACGATTGGGCTCATCTCGACCCTGCTCCAAGACAACGAGCGAGAGGGCTACTCCACCATGCGGCTCGGCGTCGACGTCTCCCACCATCTCAGCAGCGAACGCGTCGACCCGGATGCGTGGGAGCGCTTCGAGAGGC
>Ga0180438_10006332_pt1 | contig 16025 bp, 30 predicted proteins | sample SS_ome_12_FD_132455 | JGI IMG/M metagenome (GOLD analysis project Ga0180438, IMG submission 132455) | Hypersaline lake sediment archaeal communities from the Salton Sea, California, USA - SS_3_D_2 metaG | ecosystem: Environmental > Aquatic > Non-marine Saline and Alkaline > Hypersaline >...
ACGATTTTTTTTCTTTTTTTCTTTATATTTCTGATTGAAAATCACAACATTTAAATATTAGTATAGATAAACAATGTTTATGCCTGATAAAATTGTAAAGTGTAAACGTTGTGGTCATTCTTGGAAGCCTAGGAAACCAATAAGTGAAATTGTGATATGTCCGAAATGTAGGTCACCTTATTGGAATAAACCAAGACGGGGTGAAGATTAAAATGATGTTAGAAATATTTATATTTTTTGAACTTGTTATGATTGGTTTTTTCGTAAGTTCCTTTTTTACCAAACAGGAAATATTTTGGGGTATAACTGCTATATTAAGTGGTGCATTAATGTTTACAAGTTATAGCATTGAATATTATGTTTACTTTTATAATAATACCGTTGGTGCTTATGTTCCAACTATGGTAAGTTTTTCATATCCGTATTTAGTAGGCTTAAATATGATATTTTTTGCCTTGACAGTTTTATTAGGATTATTTGATTTATTTGATAAATATGGCGATAGGATATCAAGTGGTAAACCATGAAGAGATTATTAATATTGTTTTTGTTGGTAGCACTGTTCACTACAGGTTGTTATAGGGTGACCCCTAAAACTCCTCCTCCTTTAGGAACAAATATTAAATCAAATATTACTGTTGATGGCAGTATGAATTTAACAGGAAATTTGAATTTTGATTTAGTTAATGAATTTGCTGTAAATCCAACTGCTGTTAGAGTAAGTCCCATTAATCCTCCACAAGGACAAGTAATAAATTCAGTAGTTTTTGTATATAGTTTTGATAGAAATAATTTAGAAAGTTTGTATGCTTCTTGGCATACTCTTCCAAGACATAAAACAGGTAGTAATATTACTTATGAATTACAATATTATTGGGCTCCTGATGATGCTAGTGCAGGCGTAGTAGTATGGTGTGTTCAACCATTACAATTAACACCAAACAGCGGAGATACATTAATAGACCCATTATGGCCTCCAATGTGCGTTAATGCCACTGCTCCAGGAACAGCATATGAATTTGTAAGTGCAACAATACCAAATGTGACTATTCCGTATGTTTCACCTAATGACGAATTTATGTATGCAATTTTTAGAGATGCAGGGTCTACTGCTGATACATATAATGATGATGCACATTTAGTTGAATTTAATGTACGATATCATGGAACTAAATTAGGAGATTTACCATAATGGAAGAAGAACAATATCCACAACAACATCCAAATTTTGAAGAAGCAGGTAGATTATTTGCTGGAAGTGAACATAAAATAATGGGAATGGATAGAATGACGCCGAGACAAGAGTTTGTAGCAGGAATGGAAAATCATCAGCCGCATAGACTTATGGGGATTCATCCAGATGAGCCAGCGCATCAGGAACAGATGCCAATGATTCCTGAACAACGAATGCCAATGCAACAAGGAGACCCATTTAGTATGGGGCAATATGGAAATGTTAATATGCCAGATGTTCCTGTAAGTTTCGGCGGAGGAATGGCGGAACAATTATTAAATGATAATGAAGTTCCTGAGGGAGTTAGAAAGAAATTTTGGCCGGTATTTCATAAAGATAATGTATTAACATTTTTAGATGAAGAAAGAAAGAGAAGTAAATTATTAAATTATGATATAATGAAAATTGATTGGCTTAACGCGATGCCTTATTATGATTATTCATTTGAAAAAGAACTTGAATTTAATATACTTCGAAATGTATTTGAAACTAAACTTGATAGAGCATTAGGATTTAAAGGCGCTAATGTTAAAAATGAAAGAGTTATATTGCAGTCTCAATTCTCTGAACAGAGAAGCATATCAGAAAGCGGTGACCAAACAATGGTAAGGGAAGGCTTTTTTAAGAGATTACTTGGTAGAAGATAGATATGGTTTTTGGAGGTAACATTATATGGCAAACATAATTTTAAATATATATCTTTGGATTTGTCTCACTCTTTTATTTATGCTATTATTTGGCCTAATGATAGTATTGTTAATTGTTATAAAGATGAAGACTCATGCTATTATAGAATTTAAAGCATGGTTAAAAGGATATCCAATTGCATTATATTTTCAGGAGAATAGATATTGTGAGTGGAGGCCAGTTAAACCTGAAGCAGGTATAGTACAAGATAAAGATTATGGAGCATTTATTATTAATGAAAAGGCTACGTATATTGATAAAACAACAAAGAATGTTTTAATACCATTTGATGCAAGTTTTGGTGCAAGTGTAAATGTCCATGCTGCTAAATTAGCTGATGATTTACAATATATAGCAAAAGATGAAGAACAGATGAAAACATTAAGGTATGCTATTGCTAATAATATGGTTGATGATAGTGAAACAATAGATGCTTTAAGAACAAGCATACACTTTGGTGCTATTAAGAATATGATGACAGCTCTTATACCACATAATATTAATGCGAAAATTGAAAAAGTAATTGCTTCACGTATGAAGGGTTATGGTAACGTTAATGTACCACAGGTAGCTTTATTATTTGCTGCTGTACTAGGTGCAATGTTAATGGGATATTTAATTATAAGAATAGCTGCTAAGTGAGGTAATCAATGGCTAATCAAGGACCACCAGCTGCAAGTTTTAAATTTAATACATTTCAAGAAATAAAATCACATTCTTCTATATTATATAATGAACGAATGGCTATTTTGTTTTATCTTCTTGATATGCGAAGTATTAGTATGAATACTCATTATGGAATAAATGATATTTTAGAAGTGAGAAGTATTCTTAAACAAATATATAAAAATATAAGAATGCTTATAAGAAATAACCCAACAGTTAGAGCAACTTTAAATTTGGAAACAAAAGACCCAGGTATATATATTACAGATTTAGCGAATGGTATGATAGATAGAATGATTGAATACTGTGAAGTTAATGGTTATACCACTAGAAGAGTATATATTCTTGTTCAAGAATTAAATAATTTTGAAACGTTAGTCAAAGATATTTTACAGTATTTCCATTACTTTATAAGACCAGACTTTAGACAAAAACCAGATGTTGAAATTGCTACTGAGAAATATAAAGAAATTGCAGACCAAAGAACAGTTGATGAACTAAAAGAAATTGTCGGTAAAAAACATCATGTAGATTTTGAAGGACTTGGAAGTAGTAGAGTTGAAGTTGCTGGAGAAATTGATTATGATGAAGAAATTGATGGAGAACCGGATGAAGAAGAAGTTGAGGAGGAAATTGAAGATGAGGCGACTAACTGATACGTAAAGCTTTGTTGTATATAATACAACAGAGCAAAATGAAATACGAAAAAGAAGTCCAATGTGACTATAAAATTTTGATTGACTCATTTGAAGTCAATAAGTGTGATGTGCAGGTTTATATCCTGCCAACAAAGAAAAGTGTGAAAAGGTATTGTAAGGATACCGGTATGTCTTTTAAAGAAGGCATACGTAAATTATATAAAGGATAGGTGACTATCCTTTTTATACTTATGAAAGCTGAACTTTTTGATATATCATTTTTTGAAGAATGGCTTAGAGAAAAGAGGAGACTATCAGAAAGTAGTATCTTTGTATATGTTCGTTCTGTAGAAAGATTTTTAGCAAAAGACCCAGATATACATAATTTAGATGATTATAATAATTTCTTAATTGAGGTTGCTATAAAGAAAAGATGCAATCATTATTATAGTGCATTGAAAGCATATATTGAATTTAAAATTACAGACGGAAATATTAAAAATCGTATTATATCAGGATTAATTAAACCAAAAGAAAGAAAAGATTTGGCAAGAGAAAGAAAACATCTTAATGAAGATAAAATATTAGAAATAATTAATTATTTAGAAAATGATAAAAATAAGATTATTGCTTTAATACAATCAATAACAGGGGTGCGTGCTGGTGATATTTTGAGATTAAAAAGAGGAGGTATTGTACCAGAAGAATATCAAGGTAAACCAGTGTTAAGATTAAACATTATAGGTAAAGGTGGAAAAAGAAATCCAGTATTTATTCATGATGAAGTGATACAAGGATTAATAATGGATTATATTTTAAATAATCATAATCATGATGAATATTATTTTATTGAATTAGGGAGATATAAAAATCGACCCGGGTCTGTGGGTCATGAACATTTGTTAGTTAGAATGAATTATAATTGGTACTGGGCAGATTTAAAACAAGCATTACAAACAGCTGGAGTAAGTAAAGATGATTTTGCTACTCATGATTATAGAAGATGTTTCGCTAGAAGAGTTTGGGAAAAATGGAAAGATGTACATAAGTTACAAAAAGCATTAAATCATGCAGACCCTAAAGTGACAATGAGATATTTAGAGCAAAGTGGGTTACAAAATATAGATATTCATTATGAGATGCAAAATTCATAATCCAAAACAAATATATATATAAAGGAAAGTTGTATTTAAACATATATTTTAGTTAGAATTATAAAAAATGATATATCAGAAGGTGATTTTAACATGAAGAAAATATTGGCATTTTTGGTACTATTCTTAGTCTGTCCTTTTGTGTTTGCAAATCCAGACAAGGTTACAGGGGATGGATATGAGATTGAGATTTATAATGGGAGTGCAATACCGGCGGTAACATATGAAAATGGAGTACTCTCAGTAGAAAGTATTACTATGGAAAAGGCAGAGATTGTTCTGTCACATAATAATGGTTATAAACCTGTATTTGTACAGCCGAAATTGTATGTGAAAGAGGACGGAGAGGATGATTTTGTAGAAGCGACTCCATATTGTTTGAATAAAACTATTCTTAAAGAAGTACCAAGGCCAATAACTTGTCCGCCTTCAAAACCTTTAATTTGTGCCCTAAAAGAAGCACAAGGAAAAACAATGCTTATTGAAGTTCAAGTTCCAGACCCAGATAATTGTTATAATACTATTGAAGAAATGAATACTGCATATAAGTTTAAAGTTCAACATTTTTCTTCATATCAAGTTAGAGAGGCAACATATACAGCTTATGATTCTTTTAATGATTCTATTACTGATGAGGATATGAATTTTTATGGATATTCAGAACAAAAAAATCAATGGTATAATAAATCGAAATATATTGATTCTAATTTATTTTCTTGGACAAATGTATCTGAAGGAGTTTTTTCTTTGAATAGTATTGTTACAAGTAGTGAGAATGAAGAAATAGATTCTGTTTATAGTTTAGGAAAATCAAGAGGGTTCAGGGGATTAGCTTATGATGGTACATATTGGTATACTGATAGAAATTTAGCACCTGGTAGTATAGTTAGAATATGGGATAAAGAATGGAATGAGGTAGGAAATATAACTGTTAATGTTCCTGGCGGAGGAATGAGTTGTGATTATAGAGATTTAGAATTAGACCCTGCTGACCCTACACAACTTATGGTATTGTGTTCTGAAACGAGTGCATTTTTTAATTGGTTTAGATGGGCTAATTTAACAACAGGACAACAGGATTGGAGTAGAAATTGGACACTTCCTCCTGGCTATTATCAAGCAGCAGCTTTGACAAATAATTATATTATCGCTGCTAGAACAGCAGGCAGTTCTTGGGATGCTAGACTGTTTAGATTTAATAAAACGGATGGGTCATTAATTGATAATGTTACTGCTCCTGGGTTAGCAGGTGGAAATGATTATGAAGGCGGATGGAGTAATGGAACTCATGCATTTTTTATGAATGGTCATGCTTGGGAACAATTAAGAAGTTATATAGTTTGTCCAGAAGATAATTTATCACAATGTGCTGAGACAGGATGGTTACCACCTAGATGTGAAGCTTCCACGTCAGGACAAATAGAATCTACTGCTGATTTTGTAGTAACTGATAATTGGTTTACTATATCTTGGGATGAAAGAACTGTCGGAGATTGCTATAATTCAATTGATATGTTTTATGGAAAAGATTTTAAACTAAAAGACTTAACAATAACAGGATATAATAATATTTTGTTTGATGCACCATATTCTAATATGGTTGATTTTGATTTTGATAGTAACCCTAATGGAAATATAATAACTGATAGATTTGGAAATATAGGAACTGTTTTTGGAGCCGAATATGTTGATGGATATAGTGGTAGTGCATATAGATTTGATGGTTCAGGAGGAATAAATACAACTTATAATAATAGTATGTCGCAAAATTTTACTATTAGTGCATGGGTATATTGGGATTATGATATTAGTGGAGTAGATAATTATCATTATATTGTAACAAAAAATGATGCAAATGATGATGGTATTTGGTTATATGTAAATGATAATGGAAGTGGAGTAAATAGAAATAAGATTTCTTTTGATGTAAATAATAGTTGGGTTTTATCTAATACACAATTAACTGAAGGATGGCATATGATTACAGCAGTACATAATAATCAAGGATTATGGTTATATGTTGATGGTATTTTAGATGCAAATGTAACAGGAAATATATTAGGGTCGTCTTTAGATAATATTTCTTTAAAGATTGGTTATGATGGTTTTTATAATGATGGATATATTAATACAACTCTTGATGAAGTTAGAGTATATGATTATCCATTAACTACTCAACAAATATTAGATATTTATAATGCTAATACTGATAATCTTGCAGAGTCAATTGATTTTGAATCTGATTTAGAACAATTTATATCAACTGGATGTACACCAGATGCAAATCAGGAGTGTACAGTACCATATGAAATATTATTTGAATCTTCAGGAGGACCAGTTAATATTGATAATATTAATATAAATATGACTACTGCATTTTCATCATTAAAAGGATGTTTAGATACATATAATAATACTTATAGTTGCTGTGTTATTGATAATGATAATTATTATGAACAACTGCCTGCAGGTTCTGAATATACAATGGGTGATGGAACGTGTGCTGTTAGAGTAACAGGAGATAATGTTGAACTCGATTTTAATAATGCGGTTATTACAGCATATAGTGGAAGTAGTGCGAGAGGGTTTTTTAGTTATAGAGAAGCTAATGATTTATCATTATATAATGCTGAGTTTGTAGGATTTAATGGAGAAAATTATTATATTGATGGATATCAGCATACAAATTTTAATTATGAAAATTTAACAAGTGTTGATGGAAGAGCAAACTTTGTTTTCGGTACAAATTTAAATCTTAATAATTTTGATAGTGTTGATTGTATCGGAACTGGTACTTGTATTGTATTTGATAGAGGAGATAATTTTAATGTTGATGATGTTGATGTAACTGGTGCAAATGCAAGTGTTGCAGCAGTATTTTTTGACCAAATGGATGATTCAACATTTAATGATTTTAATATTGATTCAGTTGGTGGGGATTGCATAAGAACAAACTCTATGGGTACTGGTAACGTTTTTGAAAATATTGATTGTGCAATAGATGGTAATGGTGCTGGTTTACGTAATGAATTTGGTGGTGGAAGTAATAATATTTATAGAAACATATTAATAGATGGAGCAGAGACAGGGGCAATTGTTTCTGGAACACAAAATAGATATGAAAATATTATTGTTGAATCAAATACTAATAAAGGATTCACTACTGATATTAATGCGAATGGATTAATTATAAGAAATATAGAAGTTAATGGTGCATCACAAGAAGGGTTTATAGTTAATGGAATAGGTAATACGGTTGATAATATAACTTTAATTAATACAGGAAATTCAACTTCTATTAGTGGTTTTGCAAGTACATGGTCACCAGCTAGATATAATGGTGTTAATTATAATGATTCAACAATTTATATTGATAGTACTATGACAGTTCTTGAAACTATTACTACTGAACCACAGGGAGTTACAACACCTGATGGAACTAATGATTTTGATTTATGCTTGATAAATGCAGGAGGTTTTGAATTATTAACTGTATATTTAGATGATACAAATAATTGTTCAACACTATGTACGACATATGGAGTATCATGTGTACATACAGTACCAGGATATTGGACAGCTAATGGTGCAGTAAATAATTATACATTAAATCAACCTGCAAATGTTACAATAGTTTCTGGATATACAGCTCCTGCGTTATTAAATTATTTTAGTATTTTAATACAAAGTGAGCCTCAGTTTTCAGTATTAGGAGATAATAATTTATTATCAAACATATTTTATGGAACATCAGCATCTCCAATATATAACCCATTAATAATTGATAGTGGAGCTAGTGGTAATGTAATATGGAGAACTAATTTTGTTGAGGGTGCACCTTTAGATGATGGAACATCAAATACATTTTGTAGAAATGGAATAGGAAATTTCTATGAAGAAACATTAACACCACACGCAACAGATTGCGGACAAGCGACACAAACAGGACCAACACAAATTTATTCAGGGGTAAGTTCTTATCCTGCTGCTTGGCAACCACAAGATGTAGCTTTAGGAACAGGTACTGTAACTTATGAAGTATTTTTAAATAATGTTTTACAAGGAGATACAACAAGCAGGAGTTATAATATTCCAGTTGCTTCTTTGAATAAAAGTGCATCATATAATGTAACTGTTGTACCTTGGATAAACGGAAGTAGAATAAATGGTACTAATACCTATAGAACATTTGATTTTACAGGAACATCACCTCAATATTCAACAATAAGAGATAATCTTCTTTATGTATTAATGGCTTTCGGAGTTGCTGTATTAATAATAGCAGCAATAATTTTACTGTTGTTTATATATGGTGGAGCTTTAGATGGAACTGCTGTATTGGCAACAATTGCAATAATTGCTGTAGGATTTGCTGTGTTAATAACAGTACTATGGGCTATATTAACTAATTCGCTGGTATAATGAAAAAGGATATATTTGACGTAAGTGATGAAGTGTATAAAGATTATGGTAAAGATATACCTGAAAAAATTATAGGAGAAAAAGTAGAACTTCCAAAAAAGGATAGTTATAAGATGATGAGGTAGAAACAATGGCAAAGAAAAAGAAACAAGATATGATGGACCTTACAAAAGAAACAGTCGGAGTCGGTGTTGGAGTAATGACTGGCCATGGTGTGTTAGGTGCTATGAGTGGTATTCCGGGAATGCCAGCACAAGCACAAGGTGCAGCTAGAGTTGCAGGTACAGGTTTAAATTTAATAGGCGTTGGACAAATGGCTAAAGTAGGAATGGGATTAGGCAATATGATGGCTAGTGGCGTGGAAAATATGAAACCCAAAAAATCAAAATCTAAAGATAAAGATGATTGGTTAAAAGGGAGGTTGTATTAAGATGAAACAAGAAATTAAAAAATCAGTTAAAGGGCCTGGAATGGCAGATGTTTATGATGTAGCAAAAAAAACATTACATCAAAAAACTTATGCTAAAACACCAGAAGATATAGTTGATAATATAGTTGATAAAAAATAAGAATGACAAACTCTTGTGGTTATACAAAAAAGAAAGCATTATATAGGGAGAAAGCTAGAATAAGACTATGTCAAAATTGTACGTTTTATCAAGGAAATGGCAAATGTTTTGTTTTGGATTGTAAAGTCTCCCCTAAAGGAAGTTGTAAATATTGGGCACCAAAATGAAAAATGAGATAGGTGGTTATGTTTATTATTCAACAGAAAAAGAAGCAAAGAAAAATATTAAAAGTAAAGATGATGTAGTTGCTTATGAAGGAGGATTAGGTTGGTACATTTATAGTGCAAAGGAATATGCTAATAATCCTAGAAAAAGGATTTTTGGATTTTAATAAACAAGGAGGTAGACCAAATGCAATTAAAAACCGAAAACTATAAAGGGATTGCAATTAGAGTAATCCAAAACATAATCGGTAATAAGAAAGTTGTTTTGGCTAAATGGGTTTATAAGGGTAGACCTTATGAAACAAAAGCATTAACAAAAATGGATGCTGTAGCTAAAGCAAAAAGAGTTATCGATAGAATACTTTAAAATGGTTGATGTTAAAGAGAAGATTGCTTCCCTTAGAGAGTTGGCTAAAGGAAGTATCTTTTTTCCTTTTACGGAACCTAAAGTTAAATCTCCTGTGACTGGTAAACAGGTATCAGGTGATTATGATAAAGAATTTTATAGTAAAAAAATTAACCAAATGATTGGAGGAAATTAAAATGGAATTTTATTCAGTAGTAACTAAAAAGAAAATTGAAATACCTAAATCTAAAATTAGAGAAGTTGTTAAAAATGGAAGAAAATTTGCAGTAGGCAAATATAAAGTTGGAAAAAAAGAATATGAAGCATGGAGAGTTTTAGGTATGGCTAAGAAGTGCAAGAAAAAGAAATAGAAATTCAAATTGAAATATGTTACCCTTTGAAAAATGGTTGATGTTAAGAAAGAAGTTAATCAAGCTATGGCTAGAAAATGTAAACTATTTGGTAGATGGGCAGGTGCTTTAACAAAACATATTAAAGGCGGAAGAACAAAAGAAGAGTGGGAAAAAAGTTGTATGGAGGATTATGTTAATAAAATAATAAAATGGTAACTGTATATAAGAGCGTTTATTCAGGAGAAGTTGCATATAAGAAAAGTGAAATGAATAATTGGGTTCATCCTCCTTGGTCTAAAGGTAAATGGAAATTATATAGACAAGATACATTAGAGGATGGAACAAAGGTTAAATATATGTTTAAGGAGCGTGAATAAAATGCCACAAAAATTTATTAAGATAAAAGCAATTATATTAGCGTCTGATGGAAAAAAATATTCGGCGATATTAGAGGGTCAGCGTGACGGAGATTTATTTGGTGGTCAGATAAAATACAAAGGAAAATATAGAGATTTTAGTGAAGTTAATCATTTGTTTCCTATTAAAAGTATAACAAAGGTACCGTTTATTGATATAGAGCATGTTGGTAAAAAAGTTTCTGCTAATAATAATGTTAAAGATATGTATTTTTCAGGAACTGGAAGTATGGATAATAAAATAAAAAAGATGTTAGGTAGGTGATATAAAATGCCAGGAAGTTTAAGATATTTTAAGAGAGACCCAAACGGGCAGGGTAGAGGACCAGGAGTTTATTATCATAGAGGTAAAGGAGTTTATAGTAAATATAGTATTGCACGTGATAAAAAAATTAAGGCTAAAGGTTATAAAGTAAGCCCGGTCGGTGTACCTAAGAAAAGTAAAATTAAGCATGCTGGAGACGGACGATTAAAAAGGTGATATAAAATGTTTAATACCAAAAAAGCAATTAATGATATTTTAGGTAATAATATGGAAAAAGTGTGTCCTGTTTGTCGTGGTTCAGGATGGTTAGAAAGTCCTGATTTTGGAACTGTCGGACAAGAGTGTCCAAATTGTAAGGGATTTGGTTATATTAGAAAAAGGTGATAAAGAATGTTTAATATAGATAATTCAATAAGAAAAATTATAGGAAAACCAAAACGATTTGGCGGTAGAAGAGATAGAGATGGTGATGGAATACCTAATTGGAAAGATTGTCAACCTAGAAATGTAATGAGACAAGATAAAGTTAATATTTTTAAGCCTCGATTTACTACTAGAAAAGGAAATGATGTTCGTGTAAGATTAGGTATTGATAATGCTACTTGGAATAGATGGATAGGGTATCATGCAAAATATGGAATGGATACCGCTATTGATAAAATTCATCGTGAGTTTTTTCAAAAGTATGGTAAAAAAGCAGGACCAGATGATTTAGAAGAAGTAGTCGATGCATTATCAGTTGAACTAGGAAGTTACTTTCCAACAGGACTTCCGCAATGGTAAAATGAATCAAGAATATATTACAAATTTAATTGAAGAAACTAGAAAAGGAAATAGAGAAGCATATAATGAATTAGTTAATTGGTTTAATGAAAATAAAGATACGATGATACCAGGGGTAGCTAAAAATTTAAGGAAATCAATTAATTATGCTAAAAAACATTTGATGTAAAATGGACATTGATAAGATATATAAAGAATATCAAAAAACAACTAATATGTCTTATAATGAATTAAAAAAATGGAGTCAAAACCCCTGCAGTTTCAAGGCAAGTTTGGATAGAAGACCAATAAAAAGAAATTTAATGTTGCTTGGAACACCATTATCTAAATGGACAGAAAATTATGCTAAAGAAGCATTAAAACAAATAAGTTTTGAAAAGAGACATCGTAAAGGAAAAGCTGGAAAAGAAGTTCCTGGATGTGGACTTAGTAAGAGAACAATAGCAAGAAAGAATTGGGCGTTTGACCCTAATAAATAAAATGATTAAAAAACTTCCAGGTCAAAATAAATGGCGACTTTATAGTAGTAAAAAGGTTTATGTTAAAGGTAAAGGATGGGTTCATAGAAATCTAGGAACATTTAATAGTCTTAAAGCAGCAAAAAATCATGAGCGAGAGGTTCAATTTTTTAAGCATAGAAAATGAATTGTCCAAGATGTGGAAAGCCAGGATATGATGGCTTTTGCTGTATATATTGTGGATATAGTGATAGGTAACACTAATGGATAGTTGGCGACAACATTTAGGGTTTGGGTTACTATTTGAAGTTCCATTCCTTATTGGTATGTATATATGGAAAGATTGGTTTAATTCTTTTGATTTTGTTTCTATTTTTCAAATACTTGTAATATTATTTATTTCTCCACTTGTTATTGATTTAGACCATAAACATGGTAAATTAAGGGAAGGAATGACATTTTTAGGTATGATGATAGGGTTAGTAGGAGCTGTGGGTTATTATGTACATATTGATTTAACTATATTAATGGTTATGGGATTAGCTATATCTGCCCCTGCTTTTTTATTGTTTTATGTTACAAAACACCGTGGTTTCGTACATAGCATCCCTGTATGCTTTATTTATTCAGGATTAGTGTATTTACTTACACATAATTATCAAGTTGCCATCTTGGGTTTAATTGGGTCATATTCTCATCTTATAGGTGATAAAGAACCTTTTAAGTTTTTATAACCACAAAATATATATATTAGTAGCACTTTACTTTAAAATTAAGTTAGGTGATAGCACTAAAATGCAATATTCAACAGCTATGGGATTATGTAATACGGACACCAATAGTTTGGCGTCTGTACTCGCATAAGCTAATGACCCAAGGGCTGTTGAAAAATACCCCCAACAAAACTAATTTCTCAATGGCTTTTGGGTCATTATTTATGTCGAGGTCGGATAGCTTGGGCAATTCCGCAGGGCTCATAACCCTGTCCTCATAGAGGTACGAAGGTTCAAATCCTTCCCTCGGCACTTTATAATCATGCCTTTGAAGCTAAACAGGTTGAAGCGTCCGACTGTTAATCGGAAGAGAGTCAGTTCGAGTCTGACCAGAGGCGTTATAAACAAACATTTATATATTTGAACTATATAATATAGTTTAATATTGAGGTTATGAATAATGAGTTCGAAAAAATGTTTGTTTTGTGAAAAAGATACAAAAAACCCAAAATTTTGTGGTTCGAGTTGTGCAGCAAAGTACAATAATAAACATAGAGAGTATAAGCCGCTATTAGATAAGCGAAAAAAGATTGTTAGTTGTATGGAGTGCAAAAAACAAATAAAAAGAAATATCAGAGCAAGTTCATATAATATATTATGTAATAAATGTAAAGAAAAAAGAAAAGTTAAATGGATATGCATAAATCATAAAAAACATAAAAATAGACAGACTAAAAGAAAGGAGCTAAAAATAAAATATTTAGGAGATAGATGTTATTTTTGCGGAAATAATGAATATGTTTTAGATACACATAAAAAGGATGGAAAAAAACATAAGGGGTTTTTTGAAATGAGGGATAAGGAATTTATATTTGCAGTTAAAAGTGGTGAGTTTGTTAGAGTCTGCAAACGATGTCATAGGTCAGTTCATTGGGTTATGAGATTTTTAAAATTAAATTGGGAAGATATAGATAAACATTATCATAAATGATATTATGGGAGTGCCAGAGCCTGGTTGAATGGGCTGGACTTAGGAGCCGGGTGCAAGGCTCGGTCAGAGGGCCACACTCAAAACAAGGTTTAGAAATCCAGTGCGGGAGCGCTAAACACGAGGGTTCAAATCCCTCCTCCCATATTATTGTCCGGGATAGAAGATACTGGTATGCTTCGCTGGTCTGCTATTGCCCAGAATCGAAAGGCATAGTCCAGAATTGAAGTCTGGGTAGCCCAGAATGGAAAACCAGAGTCCTTCGGGACGTGTGGGTTCGAATCCCGCTCCGGACGTTCATAAAAAAATAATGGAGGAGTTGCAAATGGATGAAGAAAGCACGTGTGCAAAAATGAGCAGAACTTAGTCCTCCCCAAAGAGGGAAGGGAACAGATGCTGATAATAAAGTGTTTGTTTCTGTGGACTGAGGGTGCTCAGATGAAGAAAGTTTTAGAAGAATGCCCACAATGTGGGAAAGAGACAACACATAGAAAAAAGAGGAAGTCATATAGGTCAAGAGACCGAAAAAGCAAAGGTTATGTGACAGTTAATTTGCCATTAAAATGTATGGCTTGTGGATATATTCACGGACAGAAGTTTGTGAGAAATAAAGGAAAGAAAAAGGTTCATATATCTTTCCGTTAAATTTTTATTTTTTATTTTGGGCCTGTAGTGTGCAATGGTAGAACACCTGACTTGCAATCAGGAGGCTGTGGGTTCGATTCCCGCCGGGTCCATATGCCGTCATAGCATAATTGGCTAATGCAAGTGGTTTGTAACCACTAGAGTCCCGGTTCGAGTCCGGGTGGCGGCTTTTGGTGTAGTGGACAAATGGTAAGTCATCTGGTTGCAACCCAGAAGAATGGCGGTTCAAATCCGTCCTACACCTTCAAAAGAATCACAAATTTTATATATAAGTTATGTTTTTCCTATATAATTATGTTACAAATGAATCACACAAGGAAATGGGAACAGGGAATCGGCATACAGGTAGTCGATAGACCGTTTCAACGATATTGATTTCCTAAGCTGTGGTTCAAGACTTCTAACAAATGTTTTATGGCTGTGTTGAGTTACAGCTTCTGAAATCTGATATTTATAATCTGCCTTGGGCGGCATAGAGTTCGCAAGTGGCTGTAACCCACCGTAAGGTCGGTGCAATACCGGCAAGGCAGACCATTATGCCCCTGTGGTGTAGCAGCAATCATATTCGATTTTCGGTCGAATGACTCGGGTGCAAGTCCCGGCAGGGGTACCAAGGGCGTATGGTCTAACCTGGTATGATATCTCCCTTACGAGGAGAAGTGTGGCGGTTCAAATCCGTCTACGCCCATAGGTGGAGCCGCAGGTTCGAATCCTGTCCAGGGAGCAATCCCTGGTGGTGTAGTGGACAACATACTGCCGTTTTAATTAGTAGGAGGAAAAAATGATATCGATACATATACCAAAAGGAAGGGAGGCTCCAGATATTTTAAAAGAAATATCTTCAGCAAATAGAATTAAAGATAGAGTTACAAGAAATAGTACACTGACAGGATTAAATAAAATATCACATTATCTTTAGCACTGCAAAAAAGAGGGATGGAATAAGTTTATATTGGAACGATAGTGAACTGACAGTAGAAGAATACAACAGCAATAAAAAATATTATTATTGTGGTAGAGAACTTTTAAGGTTTGACACAATAAGAACAAAGTTATATACCATATTGGTAATTGATATGAATGATTGTTGTTGTGCAGATATTTTTAGTGATGGTGAAATTAAAGTTGTATTTCAGGCACATAGTGAAGTTCCAAACAAACATAAAAAAGGTGGACAGTCAGCAAAGAGGTTTTCCCAAATAAGAGACAACGAAATAACTCATTGGTTTAAGAGAATTAATGAGTATTTAAAAAATATAGAGGAAGAATATTATTTGGGTATAAGTTCAATATATAAAAACCGCTTTATTAACACGTTAAACACATATAATAAAAATAAAATAAAAGAGGTAAACGGTACTGAATATGCTAATTTAACAGGAGTATATCAGTATATTAATATGCTTAATAATAGATAAGGGGTATTGGTGTAGCTTGGGAGCATCTCTGATTTGGGGTCAGAAGACGTGGGTTCGAATCCTGCATACCCCATATGAAGAAATTTATTATAGTAAAGGATGGAGA
>Ga0180438_10006333_pt1 | contig 16025 bp, 11 predicted proteins | sample SS_ome_12_FD_132455 | JGI IMG/M metagenome (GOLD analysis project Ga0180438, IMG submission 132455) | Hypersaline lake sediment archaeal communities from the Salton Sea, California, USA - SS_3_D_2 metaG | ecosystem: Environmental > Aquatic > Non-marine Saline and Alkaline > Hypersaline >...
CTTGGCCATCCGTGGCTCTCCTGATGCGGGGTTTCTTTGCCAGAAAACCGAAGCATCCGGAGAGTCGCGCTCTTGTGCAATATCAATTCCGACTCAACTGCCTAGAAATGCCCCAAAGTGCACCTTTGAAGAAGGCGTAGTACTTCCCGAAGTCCCATATGGCCTTGATCGTCCTCCGAATGGCGTCGAAGGTGTCTATCAGCGTTCTTCGTAGCGTCTACTCCTTTGGCTCTCCCGTCCTCTTGTCGGAAGTGTCCGCCTTCTTCAACTCCGCAATCACTTCGTCGGCGACGGCCTCCAGCATCTTGTTGACTCGCTTCATCAGGACTGGGTCGGGGCCATGAACAAGCTCCTTGGGGTATCCGGCTTTGCAGAGCACCTGGTCGAACTTCTTCGTCTGTTTGTCTGTGAGTGCCGCCTCCGAAACCTTTTCGGCAAGGACGCGAACCAGGATGTTCTTGCCCCGCCGCACTTCCTCCATGCGTTTGGCCGTCAGCTCGTCGACGTTGCCCATGATGGCCGGAGCGACCATGGCGCGTACTCGCTCTCGCGTCGCCGCGCGGATCGCCTCGATTTCTTTGGGGGTGGGCGGGCCGGCCTTGCGGGCCATGCGCTCCTTCATCATCTTCTGCATGTTGTAGGCCATCATTTTGGGCATCATGATGGTCGGCATGATCTTGGGAACCTCCTGGTGCGTCAGGGAGAATAACTCCGCGCCGCGCTCTTTGTCGAACGCACTCAGGGCGGCTTCCCATCCGTCTTGGCTCATCACGCCGTTTGCTTTATCCTTCTGCTCGGCCGTGAGAGCGAGCGTCTCGAGCAGCGGCTGAACGACTGCCTTGAGTTCCTTTAGGGAAGGCGCCTTCGGCGCCTGTGATGCGGCCTTATCCGGCTTGTCGTCCTTTGCCTTTTCACCGGCCAGCATGATTCCGGTCAGAACACCGATCGTCGCAGCAACAATGAAGGATCTCTTGAGCATTGCAGGTCCTCCGATTCAAAAAATGGTGAACAACCTCCGTCTTACGGAGTAGGGTTCTTGGAACTTCCAGGGCGATTGGGACCGGCCGGTTGAGGATTGCCGGCTTCTTTCGCCCGTTGGCGCGCATATCGAAGCCGCCGCTCCGATACCTCCAGCACGGCCTCGAGGATCGCCACCCGCTCTTTCTCGATGGTCTTCAAATGTCCTTCGATCTCTTGCCTGATCTTGTTGCGTTGCTCGTCGGAGCGAGCCTGCTTGCAGCCCTGGCTGAGCGAATCGAGCTTGCTGAGGGTTTGCTCCAATCGGGCGCGGGCGGCGAGCACCTCGTCCGGGAGTTTGGAAAGTCGGCCGGGCCCCTCGGCTCGTTGCGGAGTGCCCGGTTTCTCGGAAAAAGGAGAGCGGGGCGGTCCCTGCTCGGCGAATTCCTCCATGGCGCGGACCAGATCGGCAACGCGGACTTCCGACGCATGCTTACTTGCCCACTCCACCCTCGCCCTTGCCCGTTCGGCGTATTGCTCCATGACTTCAACCCGCTTCCGTGCAATCGCCTGCACGTTGCGAGCAACGGCCCGAAAGACCTCCTCTCTTTCCTCAGGGGTCTTCGCCTCACGCGCCTTTTCGATCAGCTCCCGCTGCCGGGCAACGATGTCTTGGATTTCCGAGCCGGCATCGCGGGTTTCCGACGGCATCCCCCGAAGTCCTTCGGGCATACCGTAAAAACGGGAACCGGCCCCGGCTATCGCTCCGGAAGCGATCAACAGCAAGCAGACCGACGATAGGGAAAAGCGTCTTCTCACGACTACACTTGTTCCTGCGGTTCTTCCTTCTCGTCCGGTTCGACGCCCGGCTGGTCCACGGCGTCCCCTCCGAGGAGCTGCAACAGGGTGCGGTTTTCCCTGTCAAGCTCATCGAGCAACCTCAACACCGACTCCGCCTCCGCCGCGACCGCCCGCGTCTCGAGTTCCAGTTGGCCGTTGGACGGAACGGCAGAGCCCTTCCCGTCGGAGAAGACGAAGAACCACGCGCCGAGCGCTCCCAGGAGCAAGCAGGCGGCAACGGACGCCACGGCGCGGAGCCAACGGCGGCGGGCGACACGTCTCATGTCTCGGTGAAGCCGGGCCGTGACTCCGAGAATCACCTCATCAACGACTTCCTCGGGCGCCGAGCCCAGACCGGCGCGATCGACGGCGGCCAAGGCTCGTCTAGTCGCCTCCAATTCCCGACGGCAGCCCGAGCACTGCTCCAAATGGCGATCGAGGGCCGCGGTCTGGGCGGACTCTCCATACACGTAATCGCCCAACCGCTCCCGGAACCGTTCACATTCGTCATTCACGATCACTGCCTCCCGCCAGTTTCTCGCGTAACGACTTCAGGGCGTAGCTCAGGTTTACCTTCACGGCATTGCTCGAAGACGAAAGCGTCTCGGCAATCTCCGCATTGGACAAACCGTGAAAGTGCCTCAAGACGAACACCGTCCGCTGCCGGGGTGGGAGTTCGTCAAGCGCCGCCACCACCGCCGCACGTTCCTCTTCGGCGACAAGCCGTTCAAGGGGTCGTTTTTCTCTTGTCGCGACGTCCTCGACGGCCCGGTTGCCGGCTTCCAGCCGGGTCTCCTTCCGGGTTCTGCTGAGCCGGATGAAGTCTGCCGATTCGTTGATCGCGATCCGAAACAGCCATGCCCGAAAGTTCTGCGACGTCCTTAGGGAGCGAATGCTCCGGTACGCCTTCAGCAAGGCCGTCTGGCTAATATCGCGAGCCGCCTCCCAGTCGCCCACGTGCTGGTACGCCAGGGCCGACACCGAGGCCGCATACCGAACGACGAGTTCGCCGAAGGCGTCCGGGTCGCCGTTACGGGCCCTCTCGACGAGAGGGTCCTCATTGCGGTCGCTTTTCATCCGAAGCAGCCGATCGTCTCTACAAGGGAAGACGGCGGAACCCCCAGGAGGTTAAAACAGATCGGTGGTCGGCGATACCCCGCCCCCGAAAACGAAGCCCCAGGATGGGGGGTGCCATTGGCGGCTGCCTAACCGCCGGGCCGATGTCACCCGGATCAACCCGTGTTCGGCGCGGGTCTCCTGACCCCGCCGAGGCAGCAACCGTAGGTCTCCCTCGACCTTGGAGACCTTCGGTCGGACCAGTGGCTCGGTCGGGAGACCGGCCACAACGGGGCCGAAGGCATTACGGACGGGCCGTCTCACTTTAACCTTTCGGTGAGTTGTGCGTCTTCAGGTGTAGGGGAGCCGGGCCCCTTCTGAGAGGCTCCCATACCTACGTCCAACAACCTAGAGGGAGGAATGCACAATGACTCGTTTCCTTGCGCCCCTGGAGTCCGTCTTCTTGTCAGGTATTCGGCGAGACCTGACAATCCTGGCACTCTGCGTGGCCGTTGCCGCGGTTCCCTCACGTTCCCTCCGGTCGGCGGAAGGAGAAGGGGCGGCCAACGGTAAAGACCAGTCCGGTGCCAAGGCCTGCCGGGTCCTCGCGGACAGGCGGGCCGAAGAGCCGTTGCGAACGATCGCCAAAGAGTACGCCTTTCGCACGGGATCTCAAATATCGTTCCGGTTCCTGCCGGTTGCCGAGGTCGATGCACTAGTGCAGAAGAAGAAAGCCGAGTGCGACGTGGTGATCGACATTGGGGAGAAGAAAGGCAGCACGTCGCCCGTCGGCGAACTCCCCGGGGCCACGCGAGTCGCCTGGAAACACCCGACCGGCGAGCCGGTCTGGGCGGCCGTGCTGACCGACAATCCCAACGCGGCCGAGTTCGTCCGCTTCACCGGCGGACCGACGGGTCATCGCCTGTGGTCGGAGTCGAAGGCGGGCTTCACGATCACCACGGGCAAGACGCACGCCGAGGCATTCGATTGGGTCGTCGAAAACCGCGTCAAGCACACCTACCCCATGACCGCCATGCGAATGCTCCGCGAGATCGGCGGAATCCGCGAGGGCATTTGCATCGACATCGGCTGCGGGACGGGCAATCTCGACGTCGAACTCGCCAAACGGTCGAAGTTCAAGATCATCGGCCTGGACATCGATGCCGACATGAAACCTCTGTTCGAGAGGCGGGTTCGCGAGGCCAAGTTGCAGGACCGCCTCAGTTTCGTCACCGGGGACGCCCAGGACTTGCCCTTCGAGGACGACTACGCCGACGTGATCGTCAGCCGCGGCACGCTGACGTTCATCCCGGACATCGGAGAATGTCTGCGGGAGGTCGATCGGGTGCTCAAGCCCACCGGCGTGGCGTTCCTGGGCGGGCGATACATCTATACGCCACAAGCCTACAAGATATCGAACGAGAAGCTCAAGAAGATCGTCGAGGAGTGCGGCGTTCCCGGCGCCAAGGTGGTCGAACAGCGCGGCCAGTGGGTCAAGATCGTCGGCCCCAAGGCGCCGGAGGAGGCCAACACGTACCAAGGCGGTCCCCACATGCTCGTCAACCGGTTCATTGCCGACTATGCGATTACCGAAGGCAAGGCCCTGCTGGTTTGCGGAAGCGACGGGGGCGCGCAGCAAGGCATGCAACAGGGGTTCGTGGAGAGCACGGACCTCGAGATCACCGCCCTGTATCCTTCGGACAAAGTGGCCGCCGCGGCCGAAAAGCGGATCAAGGAAGCGAAGCTCAGCGACCGGATCACCTGCAAGGTGGGCACGCTGGTCGACCTGCCGTTCGACGAGGGATCGTTCGACCTGGTCGCCGGCGTGGGACCGATCTTGATCTGGGACCACCGCGAGAAGAAGATGCAGGAGATCTACCGCGTGTTACGCCCCGGTGGAGCCGCGCTGGTCGGAGGGAAGTATCTCTACATGCCCGACTTCCGCAAGGTCTCGAGCGAGACATTGCGGGCCGCCGCCGCGAATACCGGCATCCCGTCGATCCGCATCTCGGACGACATGGGGCAGTGGGTCGAGATTCGCAAAGGGATTGGGAACGGCGGTCTTCGCGATTAAGCTCCTCGCGCCCGGCAGGGAACATTCCAGGCAGCCGCGGTGCATCCGCAACTAGCGGACTTGGATGAGGATGGCATCATCGCCGGAAATGACGATCTTGAGTCCTTCGCCGATCAACTGGCGAACGTTCAGGCTTAAGGCGTCGCTCGGGGCCCGACTGCCGGACCATTCAGCGGTCGCGGCCAGCCTGGTCGCGCTTGTCGGGTTGGTCAGGGGATGGGGCAGGTTTTGCGGGTGCAGCACGCAGGTGACCTCGCGAGGCTCCGCGTCCAGGTTGGCCAAGAGCAGGTAGGCCTCCCCGCGTCGGCTGTAGACGGCAGCAGCACAGCGGGGATGCGACAGGGTGACCGCCTGATTGCGCCAATCGGCGAACCGGTAGTCGCCGATGTCGCCAAGAGGCTTCAACAGAGGAAGAGGGGCAAACGTCTCCTCGCTGGCCGGCCAAGGGGCGACCCCGTTCAAGAACGCCTCGACGGCAAAGAGCCGGTGGAGTCGGCGGGGAGCATTGCGGTCGAGGACCCCGTAGCTGATCACTCCCCGGGGAATCGCGCCGGCAAGCGACGTTTCCAGCGGCAGGTCTTCCAGGTCAGGGGCCCGGTCGGTCCATTTCCGGTAGCCCCATTCCGTGGCCACCACGTAGTCGGAAAGATTCTCGACGGCGAACATCGGAACGGTCGTGTTGTGGACGATGATCAGGCCGTCCATGCCTACGCGACTGCGGGTCCACTCCATCAGGTCCAGCAGTTCGTCCATGTCCCAGTGGCCCTTGGCCGGCGCGGTCCGATCGCCGCCGGCTTCGTGCAGGGGATTCGAGCAAAACAGGGCGACGTTCCAGTCGTAGTAGACGCCGTTGAGGGGATGGCTTTTCAGCACGCGGTCGACGGAGAACTTCAAGAAGTCGAGCCAGCCGGACCGGAGGCACATCTGAGCGCCGAACTCGCGGTTAGGACGGTAGAAGTTGTGTCGCAGGTTTCCTGCGCGGTCCTTCCGGCCCCATTCCTCGCCGTGCTGCTGGAACTCCTTGGTGCTCGGGTGCAGCTCCTTGTTCGAGAAGTAGGTTGCGGTCCGAATCCCGACCCGGCGGCAGTCCGTCAGCACCTTGTCGTAGCGATCCATGTCCGGGTAGGGAGGGTAGGAGCCGTCGCGCCAGAACAGGCCGTCGTCGTAGTAGTCGCCGTCGTTGTGGCAGTGGACCGTTTGCATGCCCTTCTCCGCCCAGCGGCCGATCTCCTCCGTCGATACCCACTGACCGCGGTTGCGATTGAACGAGGTGTGCAGCCAAGGCCCGTGCGCGCGGCCTTCCAGCAGCGGGAACGCCACGTAGAAGTCGAAGATGCAGGCACTCGGCAAGGACACTGCGGCGTCGGGGCTCCAAAGCGGAGAGATCGACAGCGCCAGCCCCGGCGGGTCCTGATTGCGATCCAACAGGCACTGGCCCCCGCCGCGGCGTCCGGTCATCTGCAATTCCCACTGCGAGAGATCGGAACTCACGAACCACTCCAAGCCCTCGACTCCGGGATCGACGAAGATCATGGAACGCGGCACGTAGTGCGTCTGGAGGGCCTGGTCAGAGGAGGTATCCAGGCGCAACTTCCCCCATTGGTTGCTCCCAAACGAAAACGGTGGAGCCCTTTCCTCCTCCGTGATCCCTTGCCGATAGCCGTAGTGGGAGAGGCTCGGAGCAAGGACGGTGGACAACGGACAGACTTCCCGCAGGCCAACGCCGGCCGGGGCGAGAAACTCCTTGCGAATCTTGACGTATCCCCAGCGATACTCGAGCGTGGTCTTGACCGAAACACCCGACGCTTCGCCGGACTGGTTCTTCAGCGCGCACCGGACCGTCACGATTTCTCGGAGGCCCTCCCGGCGGTGCGTGACGGTCGGAGCTGAGTCGTTCAGGTCCGTAAACACGGTTCCGCTTGCATCCCGAACTCGCGTCTCCATGGGACGCACCAACAGATTGGTGGCCTTGCCGTGCGTCAGTGTGATTCGCGCGACCGCGCCGCCCTTTTTCAGATTCTGCTCGATCGTATAGTAGGGCGTGCAAAGGGTCAGGATACCCGAAGCCCCGTCTCGCTGAACCGAGTAGGCCTGAGGCCACGTACGCGGAACCTCTTTCACGGGCGGGTCGGCTGCCGACGCCACGGCCAAGAGCAACAACATGACTGCGCACAGGCCGGTCCTCTGCGCTATCAGGCGGTTGTTCCTCTGGCGCGGGACGAAGCCGCGGGGCCGACGTGAGGCGGTGGTTTTCATTGCCGTGTCACCTGCGGAAAGACGTTCTTATCGTTTGGCTCGGTGTGGAGCCCCTTGGAAGCACGGCCCATGACCGTGGGAACCGACAGCTCCGAATCCAAAGGGCAGCCACTTTAGGTTCGGCCAGAACCGCACGAGCAGCCCGAGCGATCTAGCCCTGAATGTGAACGAGGGACGCGGCGAAGTCAACCGCAGCCGGAACCCGCTGTCGCGCTGGGCCGCCAGGCAAGGTGTCGCCCAGGCGAAACCCCGTATCTCGACGCTTTCCTCTGTTGGAAGCGTTGTTCTATCAAACCACCTTCGTGAGACGTCGCCCGTCGTCGCCCGCCAGAGCACCCGCGTGCCCCCCATCGTAGTGCAAGTTGCGGCGGCACTGGTATAATGGATCACGATTGGACGCTACATTGGCGCGTTCGGGGCTCGTTGGGTGAGGTTCTTCGATGGATGTCGATCACTCTGCGGGGGGATCAAGTCGTGGCCGGGAATGACGTCTTCTTTGTGGCGTGCGTGCGATCACTCGCCTTGGTCGCGCTAGCCGGCGCTGGCTTCGCCGCTGGAGCCGTGTGGGGACAGGCAATCCTACTGTCCCAAGGTCTCCATGCGTTTTTTCAGAGTCGGGTCCGACCAACGGTTGCATGGGCACGATCATGCCGATGGCCGAGACCAAGACCTGCCTGCCGTTGTGCCTGTTGAACGACGCGGGCTACCTGACGTTTTGCGAGTCGGACTACGGCGCCGCGCCGAAGGGGGAAATGCCCGTGGGGCAGAGGGTCACCAACTCGTGCCCGATTTCAAGGCCAAGCGCTGGACGGGCTTGTTGGCCGGGATCGAAGCGGCCCCGCTGCTGCCCATTGGCCGATCGCAGATCGACGTCCGCTATGGCTGTCCCGACGCTGTGCTCGCCCGGCACATGCCCGGCTTCCACTGGATCACCGCTTACGGCGACCACCTCCGCGAGGTCGGCTACGCCGTGCGCAAGATCGGCCTCGATTGGGACAACCTCTCGGCGCACGGCGCCTGACGTCGGGATGGGGGATTGCGGGTTCCGGAGCGAGCACCGAGCGCATCGTGAGCGGGCGATCCCTGCTACGCGATTCTTGGCAAAGGACAGTATAGAATGGGGTCGAGTGGTCCACTAGTCTTGGCCGCCAGAGCCGGCGGTCGTTTGGAGGGAGGGAAGCAGCATGGACAGCGCGGTATCCGTTCTGGTCACCGGGGCTGCGGGGCGCGTGGGGCAAGCGGCCTGTGGAGCCCTGCTGGCGAGGGGACACCGAGTTCGGGCTTTCGACGTGCGCAAGTCACCCGGCGTTGACGATGCACGAGTGGGCGACATTTCCGAGCTGACGCGAATTCGCAACGCCATGCGGGGAATCGAGGTGGTTGTCCATCTGGCAGCCGTGCCGGACGAAGATGATTTCGCAACCAGGCTTCTTCCGAACAACATCATCGGCGTCTACAACGTGATGGAAAGCGCCCGGCAGGCTCGCGTGCGCCGAATCATACTCGCAAGCACGGGACAAGTGGTGATGGGGCATGAGGGCCCGTGGCCCATCACGCCGGACATGCCGCTGAGCCCGAGGAACTGGTATGCGGCTGCGAAAGTCATGACGGAGGTGGCGGGGCAGTTCTATGCCCGGGTCCACGGTCTTAGCGTGATCGTGGCCCGACTTGGCTGGTGCCCCCGCGACAGGCAGCACGCGACGGAACTGGCCGGAGATGAGTTCGGCAAGGACGTTTACCTCAGCCCCGGGGACGCGGGCCGGTTCTTCGTCCGCGCCGTCGAAGCCCCGGAGGAGGTCGATTTCTGCGTGGTATTCGTGACCAGCAATCCGGTGCACAAGAGGCGATATGACATCTCGACAGCCACGGACCTCTTGGGGTTCGAGCCGAAAGATACCTGGCCGGAAGGAACGGAAATCGTGACCGATTGATAGACGGCAAGCCAGTTGACCGTGGAGACGCTGCAAGCTAAGCTGCCGGAGCCGGAGATCCACTCGACGGGCATCTTCTCGCGGGTGTTGAGTGGTCTGCCCCTTGTTTGCCACCAGTTGAAAGGAGAGTCGCCGTGAAACACGTCATCCATGTCATCGTCTCCGTGGTGGCCGTATGCCTGCTTGTCGAGGCGGCGTCGGCACAGCCTTCCCAGCCCCGCTCCGGGCGGCCCGGTTTCGACTATGGCGGGGCGCCGGAATTCGACAGGTCGCCGCTGCCCAAGGACGACGGGGAGAAACAGGCGCTGGCGGCGCTCGATGAGATGACCAAGGGCAAGTGGTACCTCAACGTGACCACCCGAGAGGGACGGGTGTTGCGACAATTGACCGAGGCGGTGGGCGCGAAGCGCGTCGTCGAGATCGGTACATCGAGCGGCTACTCGACGATCTGGCTCGCTTTGGGAGTACGCGGTTCCGGGGGAAAGGTCTTCACGCACGAGATCGACCCGGAAAAGGTCAAACTCGCGAGCGAGAACTTCCGCAAGGCCGGGGTGGACGATCTGATCACCATCATCGAAGGCGACGCCCATGAGACGATCAAGCAGCACAAGGAGCCGATCGACGTTGTGTTTCTCGACGCGGAGAAGAAGGGGTACGTCGACTATCTCGAGAAGCTGCTGCCGCTGGTTCGGCCCGGCGGCCTGATCCTGGGCCACGACATGCACCGGCCGATGCCCGACCCCCGCTACATCGAGGCCATCACCACCAACCCCGACCTGGACACGTCGTTCATCATGATGGAGAGCTTCGGCATCAGCATGACGGTGAAGAAGCGGTAGCACATCACCGCGGTTTCCGGTGACGCGTGACACGCGGGTGCGTGCGAAGTATCATACTTGGCGGCATGCACAGAAGACATTGACTCAGTTAGTGATTGACCATCACGACTGTTCGCGGAGAGGTTGTCGCCATGAGCGAAACACTCGGCCTATCGTGGAACGTTGAACGTCGCGCCGTCTCCGAGGCCATGCGCCTTTGCAGAGGGTTCTCGACATTCCCCCGCGTCGGGGTTGGCCGGCTTTGCCTTGCTTACTGCCTCGCGATGCTTTCGGCGTCCGCGGCCCGGGGCGAGGACTGGCCGCAGTTCCGCGGGCCGACCGGACTGGGCTACACGCGGGATACGAATCTGCCGATTCACTGGGGCGGGCCGGATGACGAACACGTGTTGTGGAAGTCGCCGCTGATCGGCGAAGGCCATGCCAGTCCGATTGTCTCCGGCGGTCGGGTGTTCGTCAGCACGGTGCGTTGGCCTGAATCGGTCCGGGACCGCGCGAAAGTCATCCCGGAGCATCACGTGCTGTGCTATTCCGCCACGGACGGCCGACGATTGTGGGACGTGACGATTGCCCCCGGCCCGTGGCTGCGCACCGACTTTCGCAGCGGCCCCGGGGGCGGATACGCCGCCCCCACGCCGACCAGCGACGGGAAGCTGGTGTACGTCGTGTTCGGCTCGTCGGTCATGGCCGCGCTCGACTTGGGCGGCCGCGTTGTCTGGCGCAAGGAGATCATCCCCTACACCTTCGACGTGACGATCGGTAGCAGTCCGGTGCTGTTCCACGACACCTTGCTGATGCTCTGCGCGATGGCCAACAAGAGCGACTCGACGCTGATCGCTTACGACAAGGCGGATGGCTCGATCCGTTGGGAGACGCCGCTGCCGGAGACCGGATTCGCACACAGCACGCCCGTGCTCATTCGAACCGCCCGGCGAGAGCAACTGATCGTCGTCGCTTCCGGGATCGGGGAGGGGGCCCGAGGCGTGCAGAGCTTTGATCCGAAGAACGGTGAGCTTCTGTGGTGGTGTCGCGGCGCCGGCGATACGGCATCGGCGGCGTTCGGGGCGGGCATCCTGTATTGCGACAGCGGCCGGGGCGGGCCGGGCGTGGCGATCGACCCGACCGGTTTCGGCGACGTCAGCGGCACCCACGTCAAGTGGCGCATCAATCAGGTTCCTCAAGGGATTGGCTCCCCGACGATCGTCGGCAATCTGGTTTACCGTTTGCACTCACCGGGTGTGCTCAAGTGTTGGCGAGCAGAGGACGGTCGCGAGGTCTATGCCCAGCGGCTCGATCGCTTGACCAGCACCTGGGCCAGCCCCGTCGCCGACGCTGCCGGCCGCTTGTACTTCGCCACGGCGGGCGTCAGCTACGTCATCCAATCCGGCCCCGACCTCAAAGTCCTGGCGATCAACGACCTCGGCGACCCCAACCACGCCTCGCCTGCCGTGTCCAACGGAAGGATGTACCTGGTAGGAACTCGGCAGATATACTGCGTGGGCAGGCTAGAGCGAATGCCGACGCGGCGGTCCGTATCTCCGAACCGGACATGAAAGGAGCGACCGCGATGGGCACGTTTGTGACTGCGGGTTCTTTCGCGGAGCACGTTCCCATGAGTCTACAGCCCTTCCGCATTGCCATCGCGATTCTCCTTGTTGCCGCCGGGCTCGCACCCGCTGGCGACAACCTGGTTCCCGACCCTTCGCTTGAAGAGCCCAAGGAGAAAGACCGCTGGGGCCACGTGTTTGCCAAGTGGTCGGGCTGGATGTACGAAGGGGAGTGCGAGTTCCGCGTCTCACAGGTCGCCCGGACCGGCGAGCACTCGCTGCTGATGGTCGGTGGAAACAACCCGAAGATCCGGGCGTGGCCCGATAAGCTCATTCTCGAGCCGGGGCGCTACCGGATCACGGCCTATCTTCGCGGGCTGGACATCGGCACGGGCATCTGGAACCAGACCACCGAGTTCATGTTCGCCGGCAAGTACGTGCAGCTCAAGAAGAACGGCACCTTCGGCTGGACGAAGCTGGAGTACGTCGGCGAGGTAAACGAGCGGCGCGACTTCTCCCACCCGAGCTTCGGGCTGATGGCCCCCGGCTACCTGTGGGTCGACGACGTCGCGGTCGAGCGCGTGGGCCGGGACGTGCCGCTTACGCCTGAGCCCGTTCTCGGCCAAGAGGAGAAGCCGATCGCCCCGCCCGGCGCGTTGGGCGAGGGGGCCGTCCGCTGCGTCGAGTGCGGCTACCGCAACATGCCGGCCTGGGGCCGCTGCTACGCCTGCGGCTCGCCGCTGGAGGCGAAGAACGCCGAGGTTACCGGCGAGCCGGTCAGGCTCATCACGTCGTTCGAGGACAAGAGCCCGTTCGACAGCGGAACGGTGGTCAGCGAACACGCCACCGACGGGAGCAAGGCGCTGCGGGTCGACCGGAGCTACGTCGTGATGGACGCGGCCCAGGACTGGACCGGCTACGACTATGTCAAGGCCGACGTGTACACCGACGCCAAGAGCCCGCTCGAACTCTACTTCGAGGTTCGCGACACGGCCACGCGCGATTACTGGACCCGCGTGAACTACACGACCATCGTGCCGCCCGGCTCCAGCACGCTCATCATCCCGACGGCGCTCTACGTAGGCGAGAAGTCCCGCCCGGGTCGGCCGCTGATCCAAAGCGGCATCACGCGCATGGTCTTCTCCATCGGCGAGAAGCCCGAGGCGCCGCTCTTCATCGACAACGTCCGCTTGGAGCGCGACACGGAGACCGCCGGGATGCTCTTCGACGGCCTGTGGGCGTTCGACCTCGGGCCGGGCTCCGGCCCGGTCATGGAGGGGTTCACTCCGCTGGACGTGAGCAGGCGTTACACCGCCGGCCGGGGCTACGGCTGGAAGGGCGCCCGGTTCTGGCGGACGTTCGACGCCTTGCAGCCAGATCCGCTCTACCAGGACTTCATCTGCGTCGAGCAGGGCGGGCTGGCCATCGACGTGCCCAACGGCAGGTACCACGTGTTCGTCAACATGGACTCGCCCTCGGGCTACTGGGGTGAGTACCAGCGTTACCGCCGCCGGGCCCTGGTGCTCGAAGGCGAAGAGCACGTCGACACGATGGACCTCGACGCGTTCAAACGCCGCTACTACCGGTTCTGGGACACGGAGGACCTGCCCACCGAGAATACCTTCGACAAGTACCAGGTGCCCTACTTCCACGAAAAGCAGTACGACGTCGATGTGCGCGACGGGCAGCTCAACGTCGAGTTCCAAGGCGAGAACTGGGGCTGCTCGGTCTCGGCGATCGTCGTCTACCCGGACGCGAAGCGGGCCGAGGGCGAGCGCTTCCTCGACTTCGTCAAGGCCCGCCGCCGGTTCCACTTCGACAACTACTTCAAGCGCGTGCTGCACACCCCGTCCGGCCCGTCGCCCGAGCCGTCGCCGACGGATCGCGCCCGCGGCTTCCTCGTCTTCTCGCGCGGCTGGATGAGCGACGTCTACTACAACGACCGGCCGCTTGCCGGCGAGCGCGTTGAGCGGCTCTCGGGCTCGGCGTTCGCCGGCGAACGGGAGCCGCTCACGTTCTCCGTCATGCCGCTGGAGGACCTCGGCAAGGTGACGGTCTCGGTCGGCGACCTGCGGGAGCCGGGCTCGGCATTGATTCCCGCCGCGGCCGTCGACGTGGGCTACGTCCAGTACCGTGTCTCCCGGGTGACGATGGAGGGGAGCGTCTGCACGATTTCTCCCCGGCTCGTCGTTCCCCGCAGCTCGGTCACGATGCCTCGGGACATCACCCGCCGGTTCTGGCTGACGGTGAAGATCCCGGCCGACGCGCCGCCCGGCGTTTACCGGGGAGCCGTACACGTTGTCACCGAGCGATGCGGCTCGCTCTCCGTGCCCGTGGAGTTCACCGTGCGCAAGGGCACGCTCGATGCGGTCGACGTGCCGGCGGGGCCGTGGGGGCACACGATCGACCTGCCCTGGTACGGAGAGGAGACGGGCGAGTGGAACCGCACCATGGCCGTCAGGTCCCTCGAAAAGCTGCGGGAGTACGGGTTCACCACGGCCAGTGGCCTGCCGGTAGTCACCTATCGCGGGTTCAAGGACGGCAAGCCGGCGTTCGACTTCTCCACCGGCGACGCGCAGATGCAGATGTTCCGCGACGCCGGCTTCACCATGCCCGTGGTCACCTACTGCGCCCTGGTTGGCCTGAACACGTATTACAAGGACGAAGGAGCGATGCAGGCGGCGGGCTTCCGCGACTACAGCGAGTTTCTGCGGGCCGTGTTCGGCGCCGTCCAGCAGCACGCCGAAGAGGCCGGCTGGCTGCCCGTCTATTGGAACATCGGCGACGAGCCGATCGGCGACAACCTCACGCGAAGCGCCGAGAACGCCGAGGCCTACCGCCGGGCCTTCCCCAAAGGCCCGCCCTGGTTCACGGCGGCCAGCTCGTTCCGGGGGTCCGATGCCGGCGATCCGCACTTCCGGCTATCGAAGGCCCTGCACGTGGCCGACTGGAACGTCCACGACGAGGATTCGGTGAACCTGCTGCACCAGGCCGGCGGCGACTGGGCCTTCTACAACGGCGGCAACCGCTGGACTTACGGCGTGTACATGTTCAAGGCGGCGAAGCAGTTCGACATGAAGTTCCGTGTTTCGTGGCACTGGAACGTGGTGGCCGGCGATCCGTACTACGCCCTGGACTGCCGCGAGGACGACTACGCTTGGTGCAATTCCAGCCCGGAGGGCGAGCTGATCCCGGCCGTACACTTCGAACGGCTCCGCGAGGGGTTGGACGACTACCGGCGAATGCTCACGCTGGCGCGTCTGGCGAAGCAGAAGGCCGGCACGCCCGCCGCTGGAGCCACGGAAGACCTGCTGACCGATGTCCTCGGCGCGTTTCGACTCGGCGACCGGCAGCTCACCGGCTACGAGACCTTTGCTGATCTCCGTGCCAAGCTCGACGCGGCCTTCGAGGGCCTGCGCTGACCGGACACCTCGACGACGGCCGGACCGAGCTTCGCCAGCCCGGAGCCGGCCGCAGGTTGTCCTTCAGTCCCGCGGCCCGAGACCGCTGCATCTCCGTCGCCGCACCCAAGGTCGCGCCTCGAGTTGACTCGTTCGTCCGCTCCGGGGAATTGGCGGCCCTTTCGGATTGTCGCCCATAGCGGCTGAGTACCACTCCGTTCTGCAAGAGCTGCGAAGACGGAGGACCACTCCTTCCTGCAAAGACGCGCCGAGCTCATGCTGCTCCGGGTGGCGGGCGGAAGGAGTGAAGCGGCATGACCCAGATCGACGACCGTGACGCTTGACGCAGTGGACAAGACGATCATGCGGAACCCGATCAACCACCAGATCGACGCGCAAATCAAGGGATTCTCTGACAACGCGTCACACGAAGCCTGCTCCGTTGCTTGCCGGGAACAAGGTATGTGCAGCGAGAATCAGATCGAGGGGTACCCGCCTGCGAGCGCCCCCTGACCGGGGGGGGTTGTGGTTTGGCATGCAGGTTCTTAGACTGGTCGTAATGAACCTGCTTCCTTCCGTGTTGCCATCGATGTTGGATCCTCGATCACCCTGGAGAAAGGTCGATGTCTCGGTTGAAGCTGTTCCGACTGTGCGGTGGGGTCCTTGCTTGTTTCGTGACCATCGGTGCCGCGCGGTCGCAACCCCCAAAGCTGATGTCGCCCTATCGCACGTGGAAGGATGCCTCGGGAAGCTTCGAGACCGTTGCCGCTCTCGAGAAGGTCGAGCAGGGAAACGTCTTGCTGCGGCTGAAGGAAAACAACACCACGGTGCCCGTTCCGCTTGAGCGTCTGAGTCCGGCAGATCAGGCGTACGTGAAGGACCTTGTGAACCCGCGAGAGGAAACGACCCAGCCGCCCTCAGACGACGTGGCGGCAACCACCGTGATCATTCGGCGCGATTTCGGGAGTTCCGGCGGCTCCACGGACTCAGGTGTGCTCGTTTTCGCCGACGAGCGATTCGGATACGTTCAGACCACCGGTACGATGCGCTTCCCCGGCTTTCATCCAAGAGATCCGGGGCGACCCGCTCCCCGGATCGACATCAAGACTCCGGTCAATCCGGGAGCC
>Ga0180438_10006334_pt1 | contig 16024 bp, 10 predicted proteins | sample SS_ome_12_FD_132455 | JGI IMG/M metagenome (GOLD analysis project Ga0180438, IMG submission 132455) | Hypersaline lake sediment archaeal communities from the Salton Sea, California, USA - SS_3_D_2 metaG | ecosystem: Environmental > Aquatic > Non-marine Saline and Alkaline > Hypersaline >...
AGGCCCTGCAAGTCAACCGGGCTCTGACCGTTCTCGGCGAGAACGACACTGTGACTGATGAGACCGATGCTGCCTTCGCGCAAGTCACTTCGGTCTATATCCCGGCCGACGCCTCGGGGTCCCCCGGCGCCTACGAGATCGGCTTCGGCAAGAAGTTCGGTCTGGTGCGCCCCCTGACCCAGGGCAGCCTGATCCAGGAGACGACCGACAACGCGGTGCCCGGAACGGCGGCTACCGTGGTCCTGGCAGCAACCGGTCTGCCCAACGGTACGGTCGAGTTCGACACCGATCCCGACGGGGCGCACGACTACATCGTGTACTTCATCGCCAGCTAGCCCTGACGGAAAGGAGAGGAGTTGAACCATGATCACGCAAACGCTTGAAGGCCGACTGGTCACTGTGGCCAACCGGACCTCTGCTGCCATTGGAGCAGCAGGCCGGGTGGTTCGGCCCGGAAGATCGGTGGATATTCCTCTGGCTGAGATCCAGGGAAACGCCCACTACATGGAAGACATCAACACCCACATCGCCAACCCTGGTTCTGGGTTGTCGGTGGCAGTCGATGGAAGCCCCATCGTCGCGGCCAACGTGTCTGTGCTGGACGCTCCCCTCAGCGGAGACCTCCAGGCAACCCGTGAGGTCTGGACCGACCTGATGGCTGCTGTGGACGACGCCATCAAGAAGTCGTTCACCGCTCCGTCAGCGGACACCACCTACTCGGGCAGCGACCTCGATGGGGACGAGGTGGGACCCGGCGAGATGCTGCCGCCGCGCAACATCGTCATCACTGGGACCACAGGTGTCGGCGAAGCGCTGGACGGTGGAACCGCTGTCGTCATCGGCGAGGACATCGACGGGACGCTCCGCACGGAAAACCTCACTCTGGGCGCCATCGGACAGAGCACATCTGACGTGGCGATTGGTGTGATCGCCTGGAAGCGGATCGTCAGCGTGACGATTCCGGCTGACGCCTCGGGTTCTCCCGGCGACTACGAGATCGGCTTCGGCACCAAGGTGGGTCTGTATCGCAAGCTGACCCAAGGCGCGTTGCTCAAGGAGTTCACGGACAACGCGGTGCCGGGCACTGCAGCCACCGTGGTGTTGGCCGGGACGAGCCTCCCGAACGGGACCGTGGAGTTCAACACGGCTCCGAACGGGACGCACGACTACATCGTGGCCTACGTGCCTGACTAGGGGTTGGGGTCGTCTTCTTTGAGGAGGTAGTGTCTTGTCCTATGAGGTGCTCGCCCTCGTTACCAATCGAGGGAAACAGCGGTTTCAGGAAGCGATCAGGTTGGGGTATGCCCTCCAGGTGACGCACTTCTGTGTGGGCAACCAGGGGCACGACCCGAACAGCCCGATCACTGCTCTGACCCCGGACCCGGGCTTCGACCCGACGCCCGACGCATTAGGGAATCGGATCCCAGAGGACGCAACCATTCAACCCCTCGCAGTGACAAGCGCAGAGGACGACCCTAACTTCGCAACGGTCTGGACGTGCGACTTGCCGAAAGGAGTGGCTACTGGTGAGATATCGTCGGTATACCTCCTGGCAAAGACGGTGTACCCGGTCACGCATCCGGAGTACGACCTGCTGTTCCCTTACGCGATGGGCTATCTGCCCCTGGCGGTCAAGGTGGACAATGAACGCACGACGTTCCGGGTCGGGGTGCAATACTAGGAGGCGCAACCCATGAGGATATCAGACCAAATCCGATCAGCGGCAGACACCCCGGATGAGCAGGAAAAGAGCTGGTCCAACGAGTGGCTGTCCAAGGACAAGGATCCAGAGACAGCATTGTCCGTGGATGAAGCCACGGAGGCCGAAGAAGCCGAAGAGATTCCTCCCTCGGAGATGGACTCTCTCACTCAGGGACACAAGACCGTAGTGGATACTGGGTTCCTGACCAAGGCTGAGAAAGAGCTGCTGCGACGTTGTGGCTGGACGATCGTGGCCAGCGATGAAGTGGAGGGCGACCTCACTCTGAAAGGCTATCTGGAGGGCGTGCAGAAGGTGCTGAGCACGAAGTTCAAGGCTCAGACTGGAGGCATCCTGAAGGAAGTCAAAAAGGTGATGAGCAACCTGTAGCTGGTCAACCTGAAGGGTAGAGCAAATGGCGGTTCAAATCGCATTCGTGTTCCAGAGTCCTGACCGGACCGACTATTTGAACCAGCGTCTCGCCGGGCTGATCGGCAAAGGCATCTACAGCGGTGCTGAGCTGACCCCGACTGGCTCTGGTTTGACCGCCACTCGTGGGCCCTTCTTTGCTCTCGGCCTCGACGGCATCACCATCTGGGACAACGAGGTTGGGACGTTCACCTACACCAGTGGCATCGACAACTACCATGTCCTGCTGGCCCGCTACAACCCGTTGGGCACCCCCAGCACTCCGGTGGTCCAAGAACTGGTGCTGTCAGCCTCGGAGTACAACACCCATGTTGACAAGCCCTACCTCATCGTCATCGGGAAAGTGACGCCCGCTGGTGGCGTCTTGGTGAACAGCGAGATCGACTATGCCACAAGGGACGAGGTAGGGCCGTTCGGCCGGGCGCAGCTTCGAGGGGTGGTGGACACCACTGCCGAGCTTCCCACCGGCGATCCCAACTGGAACCGTTCGGGGGACCTCTACGTCTGCAATGACGAGCCCGCTCCCGGGGGCGGTGGCCTCTACATGTGGGAGGACGGAACAGGCTGGCGTTTGGTTGCTGCCAAAGGCGCAGCGACTCTGGACGGGGCCTATGACAACAACGGAGCAGGCGGACCTCCAGGCTACGGCCGCACCATCAACGTGGACTCGGGAGCAGTCGAGCTGCTTCAGGACACAGCCTCCCAGCGTCAGAACGACGTAGGCAATGCAGCGCTACGCATCCGCAAGACGGGTTCGACCGTCGCTGGTGACGTGGGCACTGACATTGTGGTTGCTCAGGACAAGGATGTTGGTGGCCTGTTGATCCGATCCCACTTTGCTTCTGGGACCTATATCCAGGCCGACGAGCCTGTGAACGTGTCAGGCAACACGATCACCGGCACTCGTGGAGCAGCCAACTGGAACCACTCCTCGATCCACAAGATCCCGTTGCTTGTTGAGCTGACAGATTCAGCCTACAGCAACGATGGCCTCTTCATCGCGATGCCCAATGGCTCCAACACTTGTGTCATCAGGAGCATGGATGCATCGACTCCTACGCTGAGCGCAGAGACCGGAACGACGCTCAAGGCCAACTTCTACTCGATCCGGTATTCCATGGGTGCAGCGAACGTCGCCCGGCTTACCGAGTATGAGACCGGAAGTGACTTTGTGGCCTCCACCGAGTTCTACGGCACGCAAGCCGGCACTGGCACCGGAAAGATCATCTACTACAACGCGGGCACCTTGTCCTACGTGTGGAAGTACCGGCTGACCCAGGCAGGGGCTTCAGCCCAAACGGTGGCCTACATGACCGAGGGCGCCTCGTGGGTTTTCAGGCCCCCGAGTGCCATCGACAACCACGGAATCGACGTAGAGGTTTCCCACGCGACGTGGGGGGCTTTGAAAGCCGTCAACACCAGCTCAGGACCAGCAGCTCGGTTCAGTTCAACCTCGGGTATCGGAGTCTACGTCAGTAGTGCAGGGACTAATGCCTTCGAGGGGCACGGCGACGCGAACGGCATCTACGTCAGGAGCTACAGCTCGTCTTGGGGCTATGCAGCCGTGCGTGCGGTCGCCACTGCAGGTGCAACAGCTGTCTACGCGACCTCGGGCACGTCCTCTTGTGCTGTTCTTGGTGTTAACACCGCGTCGGGCGGTATTGCTCTTTGGGGTGAGCTTCAGAACGCAGGAGACACCACAGGCTACGGAGTCTACGCGAAGCATGCAGGGAACGGCAAAGCCCTCTATGCTGAGGCTCTTGGATCTGGTGGAGGACAGGCCGTAAGAGGCAATGTTTCCGGAACAGATGCTGTCGGGGTTTATGGAGAACACGAGCTGGGATCCTATGCAGGGTGGGGTGTCATTGGATGGAACAACAACACGGATACCTCCAAGGCGGCTGTTGATGGGTTCGCTTGGGGTAACGGGCCTGGCGTTCAAGGTGGCAGCGTCTTTGGCAAAGGGGTCTACGGAAATTCGACAATCCTGTCTCTGGAGCCTGGTGTTCACGGGCACGGTTTTGGCTTTGGCGCTGGGGTAAAGGGAACCAGCGACGGAGGTATTGGTGTTGTCGGAAGCAACTTTTCCTATGACGGGGAGCTAGCTGTTTCTTACAAGTGCCCCCTGAGTGAGTTCACACCCCAGGAAGAGTCCTACTGGAACTATGGAACAGCTGGTGGTGGTGCTACGGTTCAACCGGCTTGGTGTCTCACCAGTGGAAGCGGAACCCGTGATTTATGGTGGCAATGGAACGACTTCCCCGATGGGATCAGGATCACGGGAGTTTCTCTTCGAACATCGCAGGGAGGTACTACCAACTACGATTTGGTACTCTTCAGGCGTCAGATCACCTGGACCTGGAACGCGGGGGCACAAGCTTATCTATACTCCACAGAGTCATTTACGTATCTGATCAACCACAGTTGGACGATCATAGGATCAGGTACGACGAACGCAGCCTTCGGACCTGCTTCTACCCCTGCAGTGGTGGCCCATAGTTTAGATCAGCCCTCGCGGATGGACCCGACGGATCACTCCGACATTGTGGGTAGCGAGCTGTGCGTCTACTTCGGGGCTGACGCTGTTATGAACCTTCTTGCTGTCACGATCACCTGTGAGCTTTTCTCAGCGACGAAGTTCTACGGTCCGACGACGCTCTAGGAGACATCATGCCACTTGCACTCCCCGAAGCCGCCCAACTTCTGATGCAGTATGTCCAGTCGAAAGCTCCTTCGGGACCTGCTGACCTGGTGCAAGATTCCTTCTACAACGATTTTCGTGAGGGAAAGACCCCAGCAGATCTTCCAGTGGTCGAGCAAGTGATCGCCAACATCAAAGGGTCAGCCCAGAAGCAATTGTAGATGGCCAACTCCACCGCTTTGGCATACCGACAGGCTTCTGTCGTTGACAACTCCGGGACTGGAGCTGGACAGCAGTGGCTTCATCGGCTCTGGCACCTCTACCAGTATTTCTTCGAGGACGCCGAGTTGGTGGACAACGGGCGCTGGCGTCTTGTGGACAGTAGCCCAGCTCAGGTGGACTGGGAGACCCTTTCCAACATCGTGGACAACTCCTGGTTCGTGGTCGAAGCGTACGCGGGCCGTAGGAAGTGGCAAGCGAAGTTTCAGGCAACGAATGGCACTCCGCTGGACGAGACGCCGAGCACGAGCTACAGCTTGGTCGTCAACCTATCCCCGGGGGCCGGTTGGACAGGCAAGGGCAACCCCAATGGAGGCTTTTCGGCTAGCCCGGTCTTCGACAGCGACAACAAGCTCATCGGAGGCAACAACGCCTCGGGCACCGATGCAGAGATGTTCATCCACGGTGATCGAGACACTGTTCTCGTGGCTGGCACTCAGAACGGGACCGACGGGTTCGTAAATGGTTGTTATCTCGGGAGGATAGAAGCAGACACCGAGCGCATCCTCTACCCCGAGATCGTGCTGACTCCGTGGGACGGCACAGGTAACCCCAAAGGTTTCGATCGCAACACTCTTGGAGGCTGCTTTTCGCTGAATCCGGCCGGTAGCTTCGTGCTCAACCAGGCGACGCCCTATCCCATGATTGAAGCAGTTCAAGTACATACGCCGGGGTGGATGGACAGCGACCACCAACCCAGCGCATTCTCCAACGAGTACACCTACAGGCCCCTGGAGGTCAGCAGCGTCAACGCTTACTTGGGCTTGCTCAGGCTCGTCTGGAGCTGCGCGGCTCTCGTCGTCAAGAGCCGTCTGGATAACCGCCAGAAGATCGTTCTGCACGGCGGCGACAGCACCTTCGGAGTCTGCATCAAGCACAACGGGTTGGTGTTCATCTAGCTGGCTTTTTTTCGCCAGACGTTGAAAACCTCGTCGAATTCAACGTCCTCGGGATCTGCTTCCTCTGGATCTGGTTCCGTAGGTACGGGGGTTCCTTCTTCGGGCCACTCAGCCATCGTTTGCTCCTTTGCCATAGTCTAAGCCCGTTCTGGGTTAGCTTTTCCCGCTGGGTTCTGCTTGGAACCCCTAGTTTTAGGAGACGGGAAAATGCCGACCGAGACCAACGACCAGTCGATCTGGGACTCCCTGTGGGCCGACGAAGGGCTTGATACGTGGCGCACGTATCCAGGCCCCTTCGGACGGATCTGCTGGCTGCTCCAGAACGTCACGCGCGAGACGCAACCCGGAGTAATCCCCATCGTGGTGGACCTGGGGTGCGGCGTGGGGCACTTGCTAACTGAAGTACAGGAGGCAATCAAGGAGAATTGCCCCCATGCGCAGTATGTAGGAGCCGACATCTCGCCTGTGGCTGTCAAGACGATGACCACCGAGCGAGAATTCCCCATCGAGGGTCACGTGCTCGACCTGGAGGACCAACCGCAGCTCCCAACGGGCAACATCCTTCTGTGCACGGAGACGCTGGAGCATCTGACGATGCCGGCAGTGGAACACCTTCTGGAGCACTCCAAGAGCTTTGACAAGTGCTTTTTCATGGTGCCCAACTACTGCCTTGGCCCCGAGGTCGAGCCGCAGCATCTCCGGCAATGGTCAGCCAAGGAGTTCCTGGATCTCCTGAAACGCTACCACCCGACAGCTCGCGTCGAGGTCTTCTATGACGACCAGACCTTCAAGACGCGAGGCCACCGAGGCTACACGCTCGGCGTCTGCGGCTACGAGAAGCAGACCACCATGTCTTTCACCATGCCGGTCAAAGATGAAGCAGCAGACATCGAGCGTGTCCTGGCTAGCTTCAGAGGGGCTGCCGACGAGATTGTCATCGGCATCGACGACAAGACGACCGACGACACCGAGGAGATCGCTAAGCTCTACGCCGACAAGATCTTCCACTTCACTTGGGAGAAGTCGTTCTGCAAGGCACGGAACCACTGCGTCGCGCGCTGCTCCTCGGACTGGATCTTCATGTCGGAGGGGCACGAGAGCTTGAAAGTGGGACTGCAAGCCCTGCTCCAGCTCGATGAGGTTCCCGACTGGATCAAAGTTCTGGAAGTGCGGCGCGAAGCTCGCAACAACGCCTGGTACTTCCCTTGGCTGTTCCGAAACATTCGGGATGAGGAGGGAGCCCCCGTCATCAAGTTCGCCCGGGATGTCCACAACACTGTCGTGGGCTTCAAGGAGAAGGAATGCGCCAAGGCCCAGCAGATCGCCACGTGGCACGAGCGAAACGTGGACAATGCTTTGGCCCGAGCGAACCAGCGCCGGGGCATGAACAAGCAGTCTCTCCTGGAGTCCATCCGGGAGAAGAAAAACGTCTCTGACATGTACTACCTAGCAGCCGAGTACAGAGACTTGCTCTGCTCGACTTGCAAGGGCCACGGAGTTGTCAAGGATGAGGCCGCATCCAACGGAGAATCCGTCACAAAGCCTTGTCCTGACTGCGTCATGTACTCTCCAGCCAATGAACCCCTTTCTTTGGGAGTCAAGCCCTTTGGAGTGCGGCAGGCCATCTTCTGGTACGAGAATTTCATCCAGTCTGCTCGGCCTGTTCCTCTGCGCTACCAGGCACGGATCTCCGTGGCAACGATCTACAAGAAACTGAAGATGTACAACCCTGCCAAGCGTGTGCTCGCGCAGGCAGTGATTGATGATGCGACTCGCATCGAGCACTGGTACGTGCTCGGTGAGATTTGCGAGGAGCTAGGGCAATGGGACCTGGCTATGCGCTTCTACGAGTACGCGAGTCTAGGCATCGGACGGCCGCCGATGTCCTACACCTTCCTCGACAAGGGCATGTACACCTATTTGCCGGCGCAAAAACTGGTGTCAGCCTATGCCGAGTTGGGCCTCTGGGACGAAGCGCTGATGTGGGCGAAAAAGGTGCCCACCCTGATGCCTGAGTGGGCACCAAAAGAAGCGTTCGATCAAGCCCACAACTACATCGAGCAGATCGAACAGCGCGTAACCCAGTCTCAAGGAGCAAGACAATGAACGTAGCAGCCGAAGGTCACTTCAAATTGGAGCTGATCCGTGATGGCAACGTGATCGAGCGCCGTGAGGGGCGCAACACCGTCGTCACCACCGGAAAGGCTCTCCTCGCCAACCGGGCGTACACCAACACGCCGGCCGTGTACCAGTACCTCCAGCTGGGGACTGGTGGCACAGCCGCCAGCTCGGCCCAGACCAACATCCTGACCCCGCTGGCGGCCACCACGCTGTCCGGGCGCCAGACGGCCGCCACCATGGCCATGTCGGGCACCAGGACGGCCAAGTGGGAGAAGACCTGGGGCGCCACTGCCTTCTCGGCAGCCGGAGTGCGGGAGGTCGGGATGTTCAACGCCATCACGACGGACACCACCAACATGATGGCGCGCTTCGTCTTCACCACGGTGAACAAGACGAACGCGGACACCCTCAAGATCACGTGGACCCTCAAAATCAACTAGTTAGCAACTAGCTGGTTGCTATCTTCAGTCCTTCTGGCTTAGTCTTGCTGGCGCCGGACAGCAAGATGGAGCCTTTCTATGCCCTACATCGCGGCCGAGTGCCGAAGGGCCGCAATGCTAGAGGGCACCTGGCACTTCTCCTCCAGGGTTAGCATAAGCAGAACCCGTACTTTCGCGGAGTCTGCTCATGCAAAGTTCCCAGGAGAACCCCACCACGCTGCCTGCTGGCGACCCTCGTGTTGACGCCAATCCCACCGATGGCGTAGCCATTCGAGGCATCTGGACCATCGAAAAGCGAGACGGGCGCATGTACTCAGGCCCTCGTAATCCCGATGGTTCCGTACCCTACGAGGAACATAGCAAGTTGCCTGTAATCCAGCGGGTGGTCAGCAGCAACAAGATGCTGCTGCGAGGGCTCAGCTACATGATGTACGGGATGTGGTGGCGCGTCAGTGCCAACTACGTCGCTCCTAGTGTGAGCGAGGGGACGACGATCAACCCCTTCGGAGCCGTAATCTTCACGCGCTCCCAGATCCGACCCGATTGGTTCGAGTCAAACACCTCGAACAACGCGAACTCGACCCCTAACCCTGGAGAAAGTGGGACAGGAACACCCAACTACGGTACCCGTGGGGTCGTCATCAACGATAACACCGGCACCCTGCGCATGACGGACAACCTGCCAGTAGGCAGCCCTCCCTATGACACTGTCGAGATGACCCTCTACGCTCAAGACAACCCTGGGGGCGCTGTAGAAACTGGCAACAAGGGGATCGACAACTTCGATATCAACTGCATCGGATTGGCCGAAGGCTTGGATGCTGGTGACGGTGGCACTGAGAGCCGCTGGGGCTGCCGCTCGGTGCTCGGCCAGAAGCCCCAGGCTCAGGGTGTCACCGACCGCGTGAGCGTAGGAGAGCCCTCCGTAGGCGGCGGAACAGACCCGCTGCCAGCCAACACAGGGACCGTCACCAACAGCTACGTGGCCTCGAACCAAGGCGCTGAGCCCGGTGGCTACGAGGGGCACAACGGCTTCGACGGGGACACCAGCTCTGAGTATAACTACACGACCCCCGGGAGTTGGCTGGGAGACTCTTGGCGCAGCGCGTCGGGCTCCAGCCACTTTCTCGGCCGTGTCTGGTCTGCAACCAAGCAGGTCAGCGGCTTCCGCATCGCATTGCCACAGGGGATCGCCTACGACAACGTACTGTCCCTCTTCCGCTGCGAGACGCTGACGGGGGCCGACCCTACGAACCCCGCAGACTGGACGCCACTCGCGGAGCACGACTACACCTCGTCCTCCCAAACGGCTGTGCTCTACGCAGCTGGTCCCTGGGGTGCCGAGTACATGTTCACCTCCCCAGTTACCGCAAGCTACGGCTTCCGCATCGCCTCGATGTCGGCTGAGACCGCTGGGGAGTACGTCGAGCTGGCCGAGCTGATGATCTTCGAGAAGATGTCGGCCAAGACCATCGACGCAACCAAGAACATTCTCAGCCTGTCTGTCGATGGAGGTTCCAACTACGCTTCCTACACGCTGGCTAGTGTGGCCTCGACGCAGGACGTGCAGGACCTTGTGGACGCGATCAACGGAGGCACCTCGGGGATCAATGGGGTGCTAGGTCACGAGCTGGAGGCTCGACGTACTCCGTTTGGCTACCTGGTGCTCCAAGGGTCCACGCAGGGCGCCAACTCCGACATGGACATCCAGACCATTGCCAACACGGCCCACAACGAATTGGGCCTGACGTTGGGCTCCTATGCTGGGACCAACATCACCGTCACGAAGGGCCCAAATGACATCTTGACCTTCACCTACCGGATCACGCTGGGCTTGTCGGAAGGCACCAACGCTTAGGAGGCAGCCATGCTCAATCTGTCAGGACTCATCTCAGCCCAACTTCAGGATGCGAGGGGTCACTGACGAGGATTTCAAGGTGGCTATTCGCGATGGGTCCATCGATAAGCTGCTGTCCTCTCTGCCCGTCGAGCTGGACACTGGAAGGCATCGCAACCAGATCGTCTACCCGACCAACGCCATGTACTTCTACCGTCATCTGGGTGGTGACGATCCCGGATTCCAAACCGTCAACGGTGGTTTCTTCTTTGGTCGGGCCTACCTGGCAACGGACACGAGTCAGTGGGCGTGGACCGACTATCAGGACCAGGATCACCGAGATTGGAACGACGAGATCAACACAGTTCACCCCGGGAGCGGAACGACCTCTCGCATCCTGGCAGCGACTCCGGTTGCCTACGGGTTGGTTGAAGAAGCGCGGGTTACTGAAGAGAGCAACACCCCCACAGGTCTGCGTGCTGTCCACCTGACGAATACTTGGCTATGGCTCCCATCCGACGCCAATACCTCCAACATCAGGGCTTTTCGCATCAACTCCATCGGAGCGACAGACCCCTCCAGCACTGCAGGCGAGTACCAGAACACGATGATGCAACATCGCTTCGTCGATTCTGGGGGAAACCCGATCACGATCACCAAGAACGCTGACCAGACCTTCTGTGTTCGGTGGACGCAGACGTTCAAGAGCATCTAGGGATGGACTCTGTTGATGCGTGTTTCCACGAGGTGGCGTGAACTAGCTCTGCCACAGTGCGTCCGAAGGGGCTTGTAGATGGACTACACGCACCGTCAGGACGAGTCTGTCACCAGTATCGATTCCCCCAGGCTTTATGCGGCGCATCGCTATCCTGCCTTCGTAGCGGCCAGCGTCTCAGATGGTGGCGTGGCCTACCCCGTCGTGCTGCTGCGCGAGTCGGGCAGCTCAGTCTTTGTCGAGGTCCATCGCAACTCCACTTACCACACCTCTTCGGGTGGCCCTGGCTTCAGCGGTATGGACGGCCTCTTCGATGCTTCCTTCATCGTCGCGGTTGGTCAGGCGTTCTATAAATCGAGCAACGCTCCTCAGAAAGGTTGTCTGTCCTGGTTTGATGGATGGGTCTGGCACGAAGCCACTGTTCCTTCCACCTACATCCTTTGCGACGTATACGTTCCAGAGGAGGGCGTGGCCTACGTCACTGGCTACGATACTTCAGTCACCGGCACAGGAAAGATCTGGAGATGGACCCCTTCTGGGGGCTTCGTCGAGGTTCACTCCAAGTACGGTCATGCTTCGTGGGATGTCACCTATTATCACATCACAGGATCTGGTCCCGACAATATCTGGGCCTCGTTGGTGTTCCCTGGAAACGTGGTCTACGGCTTCAATTCTGCTGCCCATTTCGACGGAGCGACGTGGACCGATCACGACATCCCGGGGCGACTGGTTTCTGTCGTCTCCTCTAGCTTGGCCTATGGAAACGGGATCACCTACACCAACAACCCGTTGCGGGTCTTCAAGTTGGAGGACACTACCTGGTCCACCATCGCCTCGATGGGTTACTCCACGAGCAACATGTACGGCAACGATGCGACGGAGGACTACTGCCTTCCCGTGTCGTTCTCGGCGGGCACCAACCGGATCTACAAGTGGACCGAAGAGACTGGCCTAGTCACCAAGTTCACTTGGGGTGGGCGTCTCCACCGACCCTTCATTGCCCCTGATGGGGTGTCCGTAATTGCCCTTGGCAACAACAACAGTGGTCTCCTCACAGAATCAACGGATGCTGGAGAGAACTGGACGCCGCTCACCTACTTCCAGCAGTACAAGTATTATTTCGCCAGCGCTGTCCTGTATGCGGAGTGGGTTCCCCGTCTTCGACGAGAAGAAATCCTATCTGTTACCGACGGAGGCACCGTCGATTTTGATAGTGCAGCACCTCCGCACTTCACGACGGCTACGACCGGGACAGTTCGCGGTGCAGTGCTCAAGGGCTTCAGCGGATCGATCATCGAAGTCCACTCCCACATTGACTCTTCGAGTGGTTTCGCCAGTATCTCGGCTCTCAATGACAACTACCTGCTGGCAGCCGGCAGGTACCTCGGATCCGCCGAAGATGGTCGGGTGTCCTATCTCAAGGGTGGGGTATGGAAGGACATCCGACGGGCTAGGACCGTCACCAACGACGAGTCGTACAGCTCGTGCTTTGCCCTAGCCGACGGAGACTTCCTTTTTGGAGGCACCTCGACGGGGGATGGGCACGGCATCTGGAGGTATAACGGACCTCCTGTTGCTACAAAGGTAACCACAACCACCGATGCAGTGGTTTCGATGGGAGGCACCTCACCAACCAACGTCTGGGCTCTCGATGCTTCCGGGAATGCGTACCAGTCCACCGACGGCTCGGGAATGTCGTGGACCTCCAGAGGATCCGTAGTCGCCGGGACAGGTCACAAGATCTCGGTGGTTGACGGGTCAACCGTCTTTGCAGCGGTTTCTGAAGAGGTCTACTCGTGGGATGGAGGGACCTCTTGGTCAACCGTAGGATCACCCCTCGGGATGAGCGCGCTGGCGCTCCACGCCGTCTCCGCGACGGAGATCTGGGTTGCTGGCTATGATTCCGTCAACAGCCTGTGGAAGATCAAGGTCTGGACCGGGGCGAGCTGGACTGAGAAGTGGAGTATCGCTGCGGCTTCCGTCACCAGCGTTCACGCCATCTACCGACATCCTGTTCTTTCGGGTGTCGTCTACTGCGTTGGTGAACTCAGCGGGGCTCCTTGGGGGGTCTACACAATCACAAGCGGATCCTCCTGGAGTGATGTGACCTGGCCCTCTGGTTATGGTCCGGTGACTGATGTGTTCATGGGGTCTGCGAGCACTCCCACGCTTCGCAATCTGGTTCCCAGACCTGACCAGGGCCAGTTCTACACGACGGCAGACTTGGAGGTCGAGGTCGTCAACCCTAGTGGGGTCGAAGACGACTCGGTAGAGCTAGACCTCACCGTTGGCGTCTCCACATACCCCATCTGGAGCGGAGATTCGGAGCAGACAGGGTTCAACGTCGTCAAATCTGGTGTTTCTGGAGGTAACAGATACGTCATCTCCTTGGATGGGAGACTGCCTGCCGGTACAGAGATCAGCCTTGGCGCACGGGCTAATATGTGGAGCCCCCTCGACACCAGCTACTCGTTTGACAGCGCCAAGACGATCCTTGCCGATGCGCAAGATTACCCGAACGGCTCGGTCTCTCACTTCAACGGGGGTGAGTGGCCCTATCCCTTCTATAAGTCCTCCTCCTACGGTACTGCCTACAACGAGTGTTTCTCAGCTCCGACCAAGAACTTCTTTGCTTGGAGAAGTGGGGCGTCTGTAGCGTGGTACCTCAATGGTTCTTGGCACGAAGTTCCCCAGGCATCCCTGACAGGTTGCCTCAGCATCACTACTGTCTGGGCTCACTCGGCTGAGACACACATTCTCGTTGGTGGTGGAATCGGTAGCAGTCACGGCCGCATTTGGAAGATTGACGCAGTCACCGAGGCAATATCTATCGTTTGGAGCGCACCCTGGCACTACCTCGAACCGCGAATGATGCGTGGTTATGGAGACCGTGTCTGGTTCTGCGGCTCAGCAGGATCTGGTTCCAACGACACGATGTACTCCACCAACGGTGGAGACACGTGGCTTGGTGGTGGATTTGCTACAGGCGCCTGGGGGATCACACTGTCGGTCCATGTGCGCCCAGACCTGGTAGTCTACGCTGGACGTTATCGCAGCAGCTCTGACGGTAAAGCCATAGTTCGCCGCGATAATGGAAGTTGGGTTGAACTACCTCGCATTCCGAGTGGCTTCTCTTTTTACTATGCCCAGGAGGTGTTCTCAGCATCGGATAACGATGTCTTTGCTAAGGTGCAGTGCGGACTCTACGATTACCGGCTCTACCACTTCAACGGATTCGAGTGGGACTGGTATGTTGGTGTATCGTCCTCTTGGAGAGGACTGAATGGCGGCTCTGCCAAAGATGTCCGAATGCTCCTCAACAGCGGAAGCTGGGAGACCACTGACAAGGGGTGGGACGGCTTCACAACCACGAATCGGGTTCGGACCTGGCCGACTTGGCATTCGGGGGCCACCCGCAACACCGATTACATCGATGTCGATCTGACACCGCCTGAGATTGTGAATCAGGCCCCCGCGCAGAGTAGCACGGACAACCCGGTCGATTCCGTCGTGAGCTTCGACCTCCTGGATCCTGACTCTGGCGTCAACCTCTCCAGCGTAGTTGTGACGATCGAGGGAGAGACTGCTTGGAGTAGCGATACCCAAGGGATCAATTTCACGGGTAGTCGTTCTTCGGTGCCCTTCGGGTGGCACTACGATCTTGATCGCAATTACGACTACAACTATGGGACTTCAGTCACCGTTGAGGTATACGCTGAAGACGCTGATGGGAACGTTCTGGACACCGATTGGGTCTGGTACACCCCGGGCGGATCTTCCCGGACGGTCCATGATTCTGCTGATGCTGTGGACGGGCTCCTCGCTAAGGGGCCTATGGACTTCCAGCGGCGAGGGGACGAGGTTGCCGTAGCTGTCGTCAAAGCCGACATCGCCCAACCTCTCGAAGCAGAAGATGGCGACGAAGCTGGCATTCTTGACACAGTAGAGTTCCCTTCCAGCTCTGTCGAAGAAAGCTACTGGCAGACTCCAGACATTCCGCAGGGAATAGCTCCTGAGAAACAGAGGGTCAACAACCTAGACACCATCGAGCATCCTGCGAGTTCTGCGAGCACCGACTTCTGGCAGACACCCGACATCCCAGAGGGTATCGTCCTCCCAGACAAGCCTGTTGGCATCGGGACGCCAGACTCTGTGTTCTGGACCATCGGTTCTGCCCAGTACAGATCCGACGAGCGGACCACAGACAGCGAGGGGCATCCACACCTGATCACCTACCGGCCCTATCTGCTGTATTGGGGGGATATCTCCAACGAGCCGTGGGCCAACCCGACCATGTCCAACTTCACGGGCTACGCATCCGATGGCACGCACTACACGGACGGCGTGCAAGATGCGGGCCCTGTCTATGCACCGTGGTACTCCGAAGCCCCCAGCGACGATCGCAGCTCGGTGGGAGCCTTCCCGACCAAGTATCTGATCGCGGTCAGCAGGTTGGAGCTGGTCATCTACGACTTCTCAAACTACCCGACCAACCTGGACGTGTGGATGCGCTTCAGGATCGGGACGAGCACAGGAGACACCTACAAACTGCTTGGTCGCTCTCCCGAGACGATGGCTGATGCCAAGATGCTCAACGGTGTCTTGATCGTGTCCACTCTGTACAACGGAACGGACTACGGGCGACTCAACCTCATCGACTTCCGCCAGGACGACCAGCGTTTTGCCAACCTGATCGGTGCAGACGAACATTGGATGGGAGAGGCCGGTCGAGACATCACTGATCGCGATCTAGCAGGAAACTGGACGACCTCTGGGGTTTCTCCCTCACTCAGGATCAACCCCGAGTACGTCTACTCCATGTCGGCCTACTCGGCGGCCGATGGCTCGAAGTATTGGGTGGCTGTTGCAGGAGAGGATCCCGGACCGGACGTGATCGAGGTTGACGCCTCGGGTGTCCCCCAACTCAGGTCAACAGCGACAGGGGAAATTGGAGGCAGTGACCT
>Ga0180438_10006337_pt1 | contig 16018 bp, 12 predicted proteins | sample SS_ome_12_FD_132455 | JGI IMG/M metagenome (GOLD analysis project Ga0180438, IMG submission 132455) | Hypersaline lake sediment archaeal communities from the Salton Sea, California, USA - SS_3_D_2 metaG | ecosystem: Environmental > Aquatic > Non-marine Saline and Alkaline > Hypersaline >...
CAAAGAGGCAAAACGTTGGGACGCAATTCTCCATCCATTCACATCGCCACAAGAAGGATGGGAAAAACTGGAACCTGGCCAGATGAAGGCACGTGCATATGATGTTGTGCTGAACGGCGTAGAACTTGGTGGGGGATCAATAAGAATCCATGACTCGGAAACACAAAGCAAAGTGTTTGACCTGCTGGGACTGAGCAAAGAACAAGCTCAAAAAAAGTTTGGGTTTTTGCTTGAAGCACAAACGTACGGGTTCCCTCCACACGGCGGACTTGGCCTTGGTTTAGACCGTTTTGTTATGCTTCTAGCAGGACAAGAAACTATCCGTGAAGTGATGGCATTTCCAAAAACACAGCGCATGTATGACTTGATGATGTCTGCTCCAAGTGAAGCTGATCCACAAATGCTACAAGAGTACGGACTCAAGCTTTTGCCAAAGAAAAAATAAAAACTCTTCCGCTCATTAAATGTAAACCTGTAGCCTTTTGCTCAAAGAATTTTTTATAAAAAACTTTTGGGAGAAAAAGGTGGCAGGTTCCAAAAAAATGCTTGTTTTTTTATTTTTGCTTCAAGTGTCTTTTGTGCTTGGCATGCAGAAAAAAAACAAACTTCAAGAAAAGCTTGTGTTCAAAATTGAACGAGATGCACAAACAAACGAGCGAACAATACACTGCACCATAACCAACACAGCAAACAAGCAAATACAGTTTAAAGTGGAAGATAAAAACGGGATAATGTCAGCCTTTTATGACAGTAGAGCAAACAAAAAACAAAGTGCTGATCGCTACTTTAAAAACGTACACATAAAAGAAAACAACATTATCTGGGAAGAATTTGAGCCACAAATACCAGCAAACTTTATCGATAAAGACACACAACAGGATATAAAAAATGGAAAACTTAAAGGGGTGCAAAAAAAATTTTTACTCTTGCCCAAAAAAAATAGTATTACAAAAAGAACAGGTGCATTTGCTAACAAACATATCCTGCTAGGAACGCTCTACAGTGACAAAGCTGAAACCACCGAGACCCGTCACAAAATTCATCAAAAAACATTCAATTTTATGCATCATGAGAGACTTTTAATTTTGCTTGCAGGAATTGTGCACGAAAAAACCCTAAAACTTAATAGGAATTCAGCTCCTCAGTTTGCCTATCAAACAAGACTTGCAACGGGCCTACAAAGAATAAAAAAATATGTGGGTGACAATTTGGGCGACTTCCCTTACGAATTTGCATCGTATAAAAATCAACTCTCTTGGACAAAAGACAAAAGACTTGATTCTACTCCCTCGTATGATGAATACAGAATGCTTGTAAAAGCAAGCTACATTCGGAAAAAATAAACTCACAAACATTTGTATGGTATCATTTCCGGTATAAAGAATATATCTACTGAGATCTCTCACTTAAAAAGGAAGAATCCCTCCCCCGTTCGTGGCGAGCCTGTCGAATCCATACGGGGGAAAACATTGAAAAAAACAATTTCATACTTGCAGCTCTAAATCATTCGCCATGGATTCGACAAGCTCACCACGAACGAATGATTAGAAATCTTTTTTTAAAGTTTGATAATTATTCGTAAAAACCTTAAGGATATCCTGGTGAAAATCACAAAAATAACCGGACGAGAAATTTTTGATTCTCGTGGCCTTCCAACCCTTGAATGCGAACTTATCTTAGACAATGCGCACGGCTTTACTGCCAGCGTCCCTTCTGGCAAATCAACCGGCACACATGAGGCACACGAGCTGCGTGACGGAGGAAAGCGGCTTGGAGGGATGGGCGTACAACAAGCAATAGAAAACATAGAACAACAAATTGCTCCCACTTTTATTGGCAAAGAACCAGAAATTGTTTCTGCTGACCTGCAATTGATTACTCTCGATACCACAGAAGACAAAAGCAATCTTGGTGCAAATGCAATATTAGCAGTAAGTAGCGCAATTTTAAAAGCACAAGCAGCACTAGAAGGCTTGCAGGCATTTGAACTTATTGCCGGCCTATGCGACATCGATCAAGTCTCTTTGCCTATCCCGCTTGTGAACATCATAAACGGTGGTGCACACGCAGAAAATAATCTTAAAATTCAAGAATTTTTAGTTGTTGCAAAAGGACAACAAACTGTACGTGGATCGTTAGAAGCAGTGGCCACATTGTTTTATGAAATGCGAGCTCTGCTGCAAAAAAAAGGAAAAAGTACGCTGCTTGGTGATGAAGGCGGTTTTGCACCAGACCTTAAAGATGATTACGAAGCACTTGATACCCTGATGGAAGCAATTAAAATTGTGCAAAAAAAATATGATCATGATTTTGTCATCGCACTCGATGTTGCAGCAAACTCGTTTTATAACAAAAAAACAAAAACATATGACTTGTACGACAAAAAACTTTCAACAGACGACATGATCGCCTGGTACGAGAAAATTGCTGCACAGTACCCGCTCTTTTCTATAGAAGATGGTCTACATGAAGAAGATTTTGAAGGGTGGGCAAGACTTACACAAAAACTTGGCGCTACAGTACAAATTGTTGGCGATGATCTGTTTACTACTAATCAAAACAGAATCGCACAAGGCCTTGAAAAGGGTTTAGCAAACGCAGTCTTGATTAAACCAAACCAAATCGGTACCATAACTGAAACTTTGCAGGCTGTAGCGCTCTGTCATCAACACGAACTAAACACCATTGTCTCTCACCGTTCTGGAGAAACAGAAGAAACGCTCATTGTTGATTTGGCAATCGGCACCTGTGCAGGACAAACAAAGCTCGGAGGACTTGCACGCGGAGAACGAATCGCAAAATACAACCAATTATTACGTATCGAAGACAGGTTAAGCTTTTCTATTTTGGAGTAAATCTATGAAATTCCAGCTTCTTGCTCTTTGTTTGCTGCTTTTAACTTCACAGGCGCTTGCAATGGAGCAGAAAGTTGTAGGAAAATGGAAACTCTCCAACGGAAAAGAGCATATCGCTTTTTTTGACAAATCAGCTCTCTATGATCGCGCCAAATTTCTGTGGAAACCAAAAAGAAACTCTAACTTCACAACACTTACACTTTTTAAAAACGGAAGAAAGCGTAAAAAATATTCCTTTTTTCCACCAAAACTTTTTGGGAAAGAAAAAAAAGAATTTACATTCTCGCGAAAAGAAAAAGGCGATACTACTTTTTTTAAGCCGGACACAAAATCTAAAAAAAGCGGCATTCTTGAGCGAAAGAATGGATTTCTTCACTTCAGCTTAGCAGATGAAGTATTGATTTCCTTAACGGCACATTTTCCCGAAATTAAGATTTCTAACCTTGAAATTATTGAAGCACAAAAATGAAAAAATTTTATTTTTATTTTTTATTGGTTGCTGCACAAACGCAGTGCATGGAGCAAAAAACAGCGTTTGGCTTTTGGAATACAAGAACAAGAAATGAAAAAGAGGGGTCAGAGACGTTGATTGCTCGTATTTTGCACAGCCAGAAAATTGATTCCGTAAAGCTTGTAAGCAAAATACAAACACATAATTGGAACATTTCAATAGAACTAAAAAAACAAAAAGAACTCCTCAAAAACTTCCAAATTAAAGGACCTCTTGAAGCTGATACGATACAAAAAGATTCCAACGGCATCCTACCCATTACATTTTCTCACACCATAAAAGATAAAACTGAAACTTTTTTTCTAAGTCCTCTCAAAAACGAATCTGAGAATTTTCAAAAAGGTAAAATTATCGCTAGGGGATCAGAAATAAACTGCATCCTTTACACACACAGCATCTTTTTTTTCTTACAAGAGGGAACAAAAAAAGAAAAGGATTTTGCAGCACTTATCCTGCCAAAAATCAAAATAAGCGGAGAGATTCCGGATTTAGAAAAAGAAAAAAGCTAAGCATTATTACTAAACCGTTCGTGGTGAGCCCCGTCGAACCATGCAAAATATTTGAGCGGATACAAATACAAAACTCTTTTTTTTGAAACTTAATTTTTAATCGCATGGTTCGACAAAGCTCACCACGAACGGTTTAGTAACAAAATTATATTTGATTTGAAAAAATCATTTTTGAGTCTTTAGAAAAAACAAACCTTTACCGTTTACTCAATAACGGATTATCAAACTGAGAGAGAAGTTTTTTTAGCTGCTCATCTCGATCTAGAACTTCCTCAGGAGATTTTATTGACTCAGTTTCAGGATGAGTTTCTTGCACAACTTTGACAAGCTTGTCCGCAACAACTTCTTGCTTAATCGGCTTATTTTCTTTTTCTGCCACCGTAAATTTCTGCTCTGGCATCGGGACGACTTTGGCCAAGTCAGGTTGCGCTCGCCCCTCCATGGCAGCAAGCATCGTTTTTCTTGGATTTTTTCTGAAAATCGGCAACTGTCCTGCATCAGCATCGATAAGCATTTCTGAACCAATGCGATCTGGCATACCTTCCTCTGCAAACACATCAATCGCTTTTTCTGGATCAACACCAGCTTGGAAGAACCAGCGAGTTATTGGGTCGCGAAGAGTATCGAACAACATGCCGTCTTTAACATATGTTTTTGCCAGCCTGATGTAATCTTTTGTGTACTTGTCTATGCCGCCACGCAAACGAGGCTGTACAATGGTTGGACGAATAAATACCGTAAGGTTATTTTTTTGTTTTGTACTACGACGACGCTTGAATAGCCAACCAATAATCGGAATTTTTCCTAAAATTGGTGTCTCGTTAAGTCCCTGATTCGTTTCTAAACGAATCAAACCACCAAGCGCAAGCACAGAACTATCTTTTACATTCGCATTGGTTTCTACTTTGCGAATAATTCTCGTATCCGAGGTCTCACCAATCCACTCTTCCAGAGTCACCTTGACCTGCATATTAACAACTTTGCCGCCGCTAATACGCGGTACTATTTCTACTATTAAATCCGCATTCACTTCCCGTTTTGTTGCAAGTGCAGCACCACCCGTACCAATAGTACCTTCAGGCTGAACTAAACGGATTTCACCAATACTGACGGTAGCAAGCTGATTATTCGTTGCAACCACGTGAGGATGAGAAAGAATTTTTGAATTTGAATAACTTTGTAGAATTTGTAGCAAAGACCACGCATTTCCATTGTTATCGCTTAAACTTATAACAGTACTTCCAGCTGCTGATACCCCCGCAAGAGGATCAACAGTCTGGGTTTCCCCTGAAGAATCTACGTACGTAAAATCCTTCCGCATCAAATCTACATGAATAGAAGAAGCAGAGGGGTTTTTGCTTTCATAATTTGCTACAGCTGGCCCAGGCTGCGAAGATTGAAACTCTAAATTTCCATCCGGTACGACTTCTGGCAAATTCAATGAAGCCGGAGTGCGAGTATGAGTACCTAAAATTCGTTCATCTCCCAAAGTCAGGTCTGCAACCAAAACTTCGATGATGACTTGGGGTTGCGGCTGGTCCAACTCATCAATCAGTTTTTTTATACGTAGCCAGTCGTCATTACGTGCAGCAATAACCAACTGATTACTTCCCGCATATGCCTGCTTCTTGCCTGCCTCAATAGCCTTCGTATCAGTTTCTATAATAACACCCTCAAAAAAACGTTCTGGGCCAGCAGATTTACCCGCCGCACGAGACTGCCCTGTTGCGCCCGCAAGGCGTTTTTGTGAGTCAATAATGCCTTGTAGAGTATCTTTAAACTTAGAAGCATCAAGATATTTTAATTGATAGGTATGCAGAATTGATTTGCCAGAATCAAGCTTGACATCTATGTATTCAAACACAAACTCACGAACTCTGTTTATTGCCTGTGGTGTGCCGACAATAATTAATGAGTTGGTTCGATCTTCTGGAATAATTTTAGTTGTTGGCGCAAAAAAATCTGCCCTGCTTTTACCCCGCCACGCGGCACCGCGCCGCCGAGCGCCAACAGGTCGCTGTGCTGCTTGAATGATGCTGGTGTTGAATAAATTTGCAACTGTTCGCGCAGAGGTATGCGTAAGCCTGACAACCTCCACCGCTTCTTTAAACCCAGCCTTGTCTAACTCCAAAACAACCTTCATTGCTGCTTTGATGTTTGCTGCAGAATCAGACAATAGTATGCCATTCGATTGCGGTAAAAATTTTATAAAGCTTGGCTGTGTAAGCAAGCTACTCAAGAGACTATAGAGACTACTCCCCGAAGGATTTTCTGGCACCTGAATATTGGCAAGATAATAAAGGTACTGAATTTTTTTGTCTGTATCTGGCAAATCATCTGGTGCAACACCAATATAAATAGGTAACGGTTGCCGATAGGTTGGAAACTGACCTTTGACTTGTCTTTCTACAATGTACCCATTGCGACGCTTAACTAACGCATACCCAGCAATATCTAAAATCGTGTATAAAAGCTTCCACGCTTTTTTTACTGGAACTCTTTCTCCTAGATGAAAGGACAGTGTTGAAGTGATTCCTGGTGGCAAAGCAACATTCACACCTTTTGCCTGCGCAATATCGTTGACCACTTGCACCAAAGGCGCCATGTTATAGTTAATATCAATAAACTTTTGTTTGCCTTTAACTTTTTTTTGTTTTTTTTCCGCAAACCCTGGATATGCAGGAACGGCACCTTTTTTGACAAAATCCGGTTCTGGCGATGTATCAACAGCACCGGGAGATCTGTCTAATTTTTCTTGTAACACTTTTTCCACTGCTGATGATTCAAACTCATCGGCAAAAAATTGCTCAGAGTCAGAAATTGTTGTCCAAAAAAGAAAACTAGTAATGAGAAAAAGAATTGATTTTTTTGTCATGCCATTGCCTCCATCTATGTTCCTGCTCTTTGTTTAGGCTCTAATGTTGCAACAGTCACATTCACCTCTATGGTGCCCGGATTTTTTTTCGATTTTATAATTTCTAAGTCTTTTGCGTAGACCCGCTCATTTTTTTCTATCGCTTCTAAAAATTCAACCAGCTGCTTCATGTCCATTTCGCTCAGGCGCACCTTGGCAAACGCTTCATTATAATTGTTGCCTAAATCTACTACTGTCGGTGTTATGGTATTAAAGGTAATACCTTGATCCGTGAGTAATTTTTCAAGATAGTCTCGTATTTTAAACTCAGGATCTTTGGCTAGAATGGTATCAACCTGTTTTTTTTGTAATGCAACGGTATCCATGCGCCGCAAAATCGGAAGTACTGTTTCTTCCCGTACCTCATTTATTTCTTCTAACGATTCTTGTAAGTTACCAATTTTTTTGTAATGCCAAAACAAAATTGCTCCGGTTAAAAAAACAATAAAGGCAAGCACAATAATCAGATATTTAAAAAAGTCTTTTTGCTCAAGACCTTCTATGGTAATTCGCAATTTCTGTATTAGTTCCATTTTGTGCCCCTATCGCCGTTTGGCAAGCGGTATCTTCATGGTGAAGTCCGGATTTTGTGCCGAGCCAGTGTACTTAAACAGTTTGGATCGTCGCAATTCATTTTCAAACTTTGCTAGCTCTGGAAACCCTTTCACGCGCGCTTGCAGCGTCATATCACCATTAGAAATAGTAAGCCGCTCAATTTCTAAACCAAGATTTTCTGTATCAAGCGTATACATCAACTCAAGCAGATATTGTAAAAATTGAGATTTATCAGTGAATGGCGCCCACGTTGCCTCATCTTTTTTAACAATTCCTTCTGCATCCTCTAGAACTGTATCAAAATCATCACTTTCACCAGAAAGCCTGAATTTTTCTTTGAGAACCATTACGACATCTTCTTTTGATTCTGCAAGCTCGCGGCGCAACTTTCTGCCCTGCAAAATATTGTGTGCAAGCAAGCCCCCTAAAAGCAAAACAAAAAAAATACCCGCAAACACAAGTTGTTTGGTAAGCAAAGAAACTTCACGATCAACAGACATATGCTCTGGCAAAAGATTAAAGTACCCGGTAATAGTAGACGGCAAAACTAAACCAAGAGAGGTAAGATTTTCTATAGAAAGAACTGCTTGTGGTTTAATTTTTACACTGCCATCAGAAAAAAGATGTTTGGTCTGAAAAAGTTCACAGTGTGCAGAGCTAGCGTCAGCAAAAAATTCCAATAACCCCGCAATTTTTGCGCCCTTGCCAGAAAAAATAAATTTACTTATTTTCAACTCCTGCTGACCAGCAAAAGAGTTAAGCGTAAACTGAACCTTTGACCAAAACTTTTCAAACCCATCCTGAGGTTCTCCCTGTTCTAGCTGTTTAACACCCTGAGGCAAAACACGAACTGCTGTTAAAGAACCATCTTGAATAAACGCAACACGTGTCGCAGTGTAGCCAATATCGAGCAACGCAACTTCACCTTTTTGCTGCGCGTATTCGGGAATGTGCTGATACAAATTATACAGTTCAAACAAATCAACACTTACTTTTTGTGGGTGCACGCCAATTTGCTCAAAGAATGATATTTGTTCTGCTATAACAAATTTTTGCACTGCCGCAACAATAACTTCTGAGCTTCCTTCTTGGGTATCTTGTTTGGTAATAATAAAATCGATAACCGCATCATCTAACGCAAAGGGTAGCAGTGGCTCGACTTCGTAATTAACCACCATTTTAATTTTTTCGTATGTTGCAAAGGGAAGTTTGAGTGTTTTAAAAATAACCTGCGCACCAGACATGGCAGTATAGACTGCATCGTATTTGCCAACTTTTTGTAAAATGTTCTGGATTGCTTGAGAAACTTGTTCATCGTACTCAAATTCTTGCTGCGCAGATAGTTGTTCGGTAAAGGTTTGCTCTATGGTGACCGCTGCGCCCTTAAGGTACAACTGCGTTGCATGCACCGTTGGTCCATCTATGTGAAAACCAACCACTCGTTTTGCAAACAGATAATGGCTGCCGATTTTTTCTGGAACTAACACATTTTTTATCATGAGCGAGCCCCTTGCGTTTTAACCACATTGCCAGTAGCATCTTGCACCTTGGTGGTTACCACAATATTATCTGCTAAAAAGCCACTACTTTGTTGCTCTTGTACACGCTTCCGGCTCCTACGAGCAAGTTTTTTAGAGCGCTTCTTTTTCTTTTTAGGCTTTGCATCAGCAAGCAACTGGCCTGGAGTAGCCTGTTTCTTTTTTTTCTTTTTTCTTCTTCTTTTTTTCTTTGGCTTTTCCTTTTTACCATCTCTGAAGATAAATTTATCGATTGCGCGAGACGTATCACCCTTTTTATCTGCAAAAAAGTTTCTGTCGATAACATCTCGCTTGTTGTGCACATTTCTCATTTGCGCAACGGTTGTTTTGTAGTCTTCCAAATGACCTGCAGTATATTCATCTTTTGATGTTGGGACTTCTGGGTCTAAAATTCTTGCAGAAATTAAGACAAGCAAATCTTCTTTGACCTCACTTTTCTTTTTATTTTTGAAAAGCCACCCAATGAGAGGAATACTTCCCAAAATCGGTAGTTTACTTAAATCATTTTCTATTTTATTTTTGATCAATCCACCAAGCGCAAGAACTTCTTTGTCTGCCAAAATAGTTGAGGTATCAATAACCTTCGTAGTTCGAGCAGCAGTTTCTGCGGCTAATGCTGAAGAAATATCATCACGAAACTCAATAATCTCAACACGCAAATCCAGAACAATCATGCCATCTGAATTTATCTGCGGAGTTATTGTAACTTCCAGTTTCGCATCTTTATCAGAAAAAGTATTAACGTTTTGGGTACCAGCAATTGTTGCCGTATTAATATTTCTTACTTCACCCAAAGAGACAACCGCTTTTGTCTTGTTAGTTGCAACCAAAAATGGATTAGAAATAACCTGCAAATTTGTGATCGTTTTTAAAACATTAAAAACACCCCACACGCCAAAGGCATCATTGCCCAACGTAAGCACGGTGTTGCCAGCAGAAGCACCAGTAACCAAACTAACCAAATCACCAAGTAAACGCTTTGCGCCAGAAGTATATGTATCACTTTCTACAATCGTACTTGGAGAACCGCCCAAACGAATACCAGACGTTTGAAAATTTATATTCTTTTTGAGCAACCCATCACTTTGCAAATCTGCAGAGCGCGGTTTGTTGCGTATCTGAGCGCCAAGTTCTTTAATGTCAGACAAGCCAATAGAAAGAATTAGAACCTCAACCGCAACTTGTGGCTGCGGCGCATCAAGACGCTCAATAATCTCTTTTGCTTTTAAATAATCTTCGTAGTCACCGCGAATAACAATTCTGTTGCCAACTTCTTCTGGGGTAAAAGTCATATCTTTTAAATATTTGTCCTGACCACGCACGCCACCAACTTTGCCCGCCTGTGCCGTTTTGCCAAACTGCGTCACTTTATCCATAATGTCTGCGATTGTCTTGGCATCCGCGTACTTAAGTTGATAGACATGCAGTGGAGAGTACGGCGCTTCAACATCAACGTCGACGTACTTGGCCACAAACTCTTCAATCTTTTGAATATCTTCTTCTGTGCCCAACAAAATTAATGAGTTGGTGCGTTCTTCTACCACCATGCGTGTTGTTTCTGGAAAATACAAAGCAGTTGAGGCTTTTTTAGGACCAAATAACCGGGCTGCACCAGCGGGTTGTCTTTGGTCTGCCTTAAGCAAATCATCGTACAATTTTTTTACATGAGACGCATCAACACGACGGCACTTGAGCACAGACATTGCCTGCGGCATATTGACGCGATCAAGTTCGCGCACAATGCGCATCATACTTTTAATGTTGTACGAGCTACCAACCATCAAAAGTGCTTTTAAGTCTTCAAAGCCAATAATAAATTCGTTTGCACTTTTAATACCGTTCAGCACATTTTGCAGCGTTTTGATTGGTGTATCTTTGACAAAGTAGACATACCGAATGCGCGAATCGTTATCAGCAAGTTTTTCTGAATCAATGCCAATATACGATGGCAGCGGAGATTTAAAGGATTTTGCATTGGCAACAATTCTGTACAGTTTTGGATCACCTTGTGGCACCACAGCAAGACCTGCCATATCAAGAAAAGTTAAAAACAAACTCCATGCCTGCTTTTTAGAAAGTGGTTTATTGGTTGTAAACGTAATTTTGTTACCACCAACATTTCTGCCACCCTGCAGCATCGGCTTAATAGCATCATCAGTAATAAAGCGAACATCAAACAACGATTCTACATAGTGCACGAGATTAAGCAGATCTGCATTTTGAAAATTAAATACAATCTCTTCATCTTGCTGCTCTGCTTTTTCTATCTCTTCTTCTTGGTCATCAGTAAGTGGGATATTTTTTTCTGGAATTTTTCTTTTTTTGAACTGCGTTGAAACTTTTTTTAGTTCATCTTTGCTTTCTTCTAACGCGCTTTTTTGTTCGCCAAGATCCTTCTCAGGTTCAGCTGGAGCGGTGGACTCAACCTGAGCCTCTTGAGTCTTTAATGGCTCTGCAACTTCTTTTATCTCAGTTTCTTCGAGTTCTACAGGGTCTTCTTCAACTTCTTCTGGCGCTACCGCTTTCTCCGCCAAAACAGCTTCTTCTTCCTCCAGCAAGTCTAACTCAGCTTCTTGAACATCACTTTGAGCATCAACGCTATACGGAACATCATCTAAAAGGGTAAAAAATTTTGTTTTTATAGTTTCTGTTTTGGAAGGTTCTTCAACAGATCGAGATAATAACCCCCGAGAACGTGAAGCTTTTTGCTCAAAGACTGAAAGTGATTCCTCATCCGCGTTAACAGAAACTGCTAACGAAAACAAAAAAGAACCGATCAGGAGCGTGGTAATGTGACGCACAATTTTCATATCTGTAACTCTGTAATCCTAACGTTCCGACTTTCTTCGAGGCTTCCGTCCCTTTCGCAACATGTTTCGTCGCTCTTGTTTACGAATCTCACGAACAGTCGGTGCCATTTTTTGTCTTTGTTTTAACATTTTTTCTTGTTCTTGCCGTATGTACTGTGGAGAAATTGCCTGCGCTGGCCCAGCTGGCCGCTTGACAACTTCAAAGTCAGCAATTTTGTAGCGCAACGTATAAATTCTGTTTCTGCGCTCAAGTCGAACGATCACGTTGTCGCCCATTTTTGCATTGCTTAATTTCTTGTAAATTTCAAGACGGTTTTTATTTTCAGTTACCGGTATGCCCGCAATAGTTAACACAATGTCACCCTGCTGGAATCCAAGTGCATCGGCAAGGGAATTTTTTTCTGTATCTCCAATGCGCACTCCAATACTTGCACCTTTTTTGTATGCCGTTGTTAAATCTAAAATATCAATGAAATGAGCGAGACTTTTCACTCGCTTTTTAAATTCTTGTAAGTACAGGTGATATTTATTTTTCTCAACCCGTCTTACAACCGACTTCCAATCACTCACAACAGAATAGGTCGGATCCTTTTTAGCATCCTCTTGGCGAAGATAAAATACTTCTTGCTGTCCGTTTGATCTGACAAAAATTACCTTGTTTTTAAATATTCGTATTAACTGCGCATCTTCAAATTTGTCACCAATTTTGTAAATGCCTGCCTGGTTGGTTTTGTTATTAGCAATAATCGCTTTATTTTTTGTTCCGTCACTAACCGACATAATTCCCTGAAGTGTTAACTGCAACGGATCTAAAAAGGTTGGTTTTTCTTCTTGCGGAATTTCTACCGTGACAGGCTCTGGTGGTTCTGGTAGAGCGCTAACGTATTCTGGCTCCTCTATAGGTTTTGAAGGTTTTATGTACGTGCCAAACAGATCATTTTCATAAATCTGCTTTAAGTTTATAGTTGGCACACCATCTCGTGCAGGAAGCCGTGTTACTTCCACTTCAATCTCTACTCGCTCTGGCAATTCTTGCCGTGAGAAGGTAATGAACAAAGCGGCAGCGACTACCAAAATAAACAGCGCGCCGTTCAAAACCCATAATGGATATCGCATCAAGGATTCCTTTTCTTCGTTATCTTCTCACACAATACCGCTTTGGCTGAGAAATTGTCAAGAACTCTGCCCGTCTTTGCAAACAGCAGCATAAAAGAGAGCCTATGGAGACGGTACCACATGCATAATTTCATCAATTAACTGATCTACGGTAACGTTTTCTGCCTCAGCTTCATAGGTCAACAGAATTCTATGACGTAAAATTGAAGGACACACCGCTTTGACATCATCCGGTGTGACAAAATGACGTTTTTGTAAAAACGCACGCGCTTTTGCAGCCTGAAACAAAGCAAGCGTTGCTCGAGGTGACGCACCATATTGCACAAATGGTTTAACTTTTGTTGCCTTAAATTCTTCTGGGTACCTGGTTGCAAACACAATGTTAACGATATAATCAACCACTTTGTCATCAACATAGACCTGGTCGACTAACTTGCGAGCCGCAAGAATATCATTTTTATTTAACACCTTGTTAATAACATCCTGGCTCAAATGCCTACGAACAATTTCTTTTTCATCTTGCAAGCCTGGATACCCAACGTTTAATTTAAACATAAATCGATCAACCTGCGCTTCTGGCAATCGATATGTACCTTCTTGCTCAATAGGGTTTTGTGTTGCAAACACTAAAAACGGTTCTTCCAACATAAATGTAGTAGAACCGATGGTTACCTGATGCTCTTGCATTGCTTCCAAAAGAGCAGACTGCACTTTTGCTGGTGCGCGATTAATTTCATCTGCCAAGATTAAATTGGCAAAAATTGGACCACACTTTGTTTCAAAGTTTTGTGTTTTTGGATTAAAAATCAACGTCCCGATAACATCTGCAGGAAGCAGGTCGGGAGTAAACTGAATTCGCTGGAAATCAAGCCCAAGCGCTTTGGTGACTGTTTTGATCATGGTTGTTTTTGCAACACCCGGCACACCTTCTAACAAAATGTGTCCGTCACACAAAATTGCCAGCGCTATAAATGATATAACATCTTGCTGCCCAACAATGACTTTTGAGACTTCTACATTGAGACCCTGAAAGCGAATGCTTTCTTCTTTGATTTTTTCGACAATCGATTGAGAAACCTGTGTCTTAGTTGTTTTTGGTTTTTCTAAAATTTTTTCGCTATTCACTTTTGCTCCCTCCGCAAGTAACTGAAAGTGCTAGAAGGTATTATTTTAGCAATACAAAGGGACAAAGGCAAAAGCCAACCATTTAAAACAATTCTTTTTGGCCAGCCTACTTCGATATCTTTTTAAGAACAAAGTCGACAATCTTTTTTGTTCTCTTGATTGAATCTTTTGTATCTTGGGCATCCGGCATATCAAATTCTGTTGGATATCGAAACTTAGTTGAAAGTGGATTTAAATATTCTGCATCGTCGTAAAGTTTTTCGAATGTTTGATCAAACTGTGAACACAATTCAACAAGCATCATTAAATCATACGCTTCTTCAATAGATTGATTTTTAAAAACTAGATAGGATTTCAGAGCCTTTTCTGCCCTTTGTTGGCAATAAAAGACAGCGTTAGAAAAAACTTCTTGCTTGCACAGCGCTTTCGCAGATTTCAAATCCAGCTCTACTATTTTCAGCCATTTTTCATGTTCTTGCATAAATCAACTTTCTATCGTTTTTGATTTTTACTGAGCATAATGCAAGAGGTGTTTTTTGTCTCGCACCTCTTCTTATCTACGCAAAACCTACCCCTCCGTTCGTGGTGAGCTCCGTCGAACCATGCAAACAACAAAAAGGCTATCAAATCAAGATTCTTTCTTTTGAAACATAATTTTTAGTTGCATGGTTCGACAAGCTCACCACGAACGGATAGGAAAGAATTCTCCCGGAGAAACAGAGTCTATAAACTACCTTGGTGCGACTGTTTTTTCACCAATTTTTTTTGGAAGAGGTATGGGCGCCAATGTTTTTCCGCCAATTTTTGGCGGCCTTCTGTCTCCTGGTCTGACCGGCTTTGTTTCAATTCTATGCTTTCTGTATTCATACACACCGACATTTCCACCAAAATCAACACCTACGACCCTGCCAGGTATTGCCGCCAAATCGATAACCATAGCATCCGGGTTTAAAGCATCTAGCTCTAGTTTTTTTTCTAATGTTTTCCCATCCCATTGATACAATTCAATTTTATTTGCTGCGCCAAGCAAGTGAAACCAAATATCATTCCATTTTGCTACAGCAATTTTGTTAATACGAAGATCTCCATTTATCGGTATCGGAAGCTGCTGCCACTTAGAATCTGTGTTGTTCCAATAAAAAACTTTGCTTTCACGCTTTATTGCTCCACTTATTCCTTTCACTCCACTGCTTTCTTTCCTGGAGTAAGTTCCCCCTACAACACCAGTTGTATCAACCCCTGCCGACACTTTTTCCCATAAGCCAGGCAAAGGCTTGCCATATGGTTCCCATTTTTCGGTAGTCGGATTTAACTTTTTTACATAGGTAGAAAAGCTACATCGCTTCGGTATAGTCTGCAAACATACACCTTTTACATAGGTATGGAAAATACTGTCCTTATCTGTAGCAGCAAGCGCAGAAAACAAATTGTCAAAACCTCTTCTTTTTCCAAATTCATAGAGTTTTGTCATCTTTCCATTTGCCCATTGATACATCGTGTTGTTAACAGGCGAAAGAATAATCAGCGAACCATCAGGAGTACCAATCAACTCACCTTCAGTTTTAAAATCAAAAATGTCTTCTGCTACTAAGGTTTGCTTTTCCCAGTCCTGTTTTTTCTCATTCCATTTGACCAAATAAAAATCACTGTTTCTGTTATCTTTTCTTTTTTCTCCTGCGACAGCCCAAATGCCATCCCAGTTAACCGCAACCGCTTCAGGTTTTAAATCCCCCTGGTACTGCAGCTTGCGATAGCTCGCCTGCAAATCAGAAATAAAAAATAAACTTGTAACCAACAAAAACAAAATAGATTTCTTCATTTATATCTCCCGTTTAAAAAAACCACAACCACAAGCACAAACAACTGTAGTCATCTGGAAAAATAAAAAGCAAGAAAACTGAAATTTCCCACCAATAAATAGAGGCCTCCAGTTTCTACCGAATTATAAAATTTTTCTATTTTTACATTTTTTTACGCTCAACTATGGACAAATTCACTTTTTAAATGTTAATTTGTCCATAGTGCTATACCGGTAAAACCAAAGAGAAAACCTTATGATAAAGAGAAATTTAACCAAAAAGCTGA
>Ga0180438_10006339_pt1 | contig 16014 bp, 21 predicted proteins | sample SS_ome_12_FD_132455 | JGI IMG/M metagenome (GOLD analysis project Ga0180438, IMG submission 132455) | Hypersaline lake sediment archaeal communities from the Salton Sea, California, USA - SS_3_D_2 metaG | ecosystem: Environmental > Aquatic > Non-marine Saline and Alkaline > Hypersaline >...
CCCCTTGGTGACCCTGTGGAAGGAGGACCTCTCCAGAGACAGTCCCCTTTTCTCCCACTGGTATGGACACCTTTTTGCTGGTCATAGGTTAGATTTACACCGGTTGTACTTTCGTCAACGGATCATTTGAAACCCGCTTACCATGAACTGCACCGCAATGACTGCGAGCAGCAAACCCATAAGCCTTGTTACCATTCGGATGCCGCTTACCCCTAGGGCACGGCTGATCCAGCTCCCGAAGTAGAAAACAACGTAAACGAAAAGACAGGCGAGGATAATGGCGGCAAGCAGTAAGGCCGTGCTCAAGGAGCTCTCAGGTGTCTCTTGCCACACCAAGACCGTCGTAATGGCGCCAGGTCCGGCCAAGAGCGGCATGGCCAGGGGTACCAGGCCCACATGTTCTTTTGACATACCCTCTTTTTCCTCTTCTGAGGTGGTTTTGAGACCACCCGGGATCAGATGGAGGAGATGCAAGGCATAGAGAAAGAGGATAAAGCCTCCTGCCAGTTGAAAAGCCGGCAGGCCGATGCCAAAGAAGCGCAAGACAGCATCGCCTGTTATTCCAAAGAGGATTAAGATGACGCAGGCAGTTAGACAGGCCAGGGCTGCGACCTGCTTCCTTTCCTGGGGCGTGTTTTCTTCCGTAAAAAGCAGAAAAAACGGCAGGTTTCCCAGAGGATCCATGATGATCACCAGCGTAATGAAGACGCTTATTGCCGATTCCAAAGCGTGCATGACGGCCACCACCTAGTGCCCATGCTCTTCACCTGTCAAACGGTTCCCCCCTGTGCTGGGCGCTGATCATAGCCGGCCCTCATGGGTCTGTCAATCAGAGAGCGGTCCCCTTGGAGCGGTCATATCGCCATTGAAAGGGCAAGGGTCTGACCGGGTCAGAAACGTGAGGCGATGCCTTACGCCGCCTGAGGAGAAAAAGTGTTCCCGCAACAGGGCAGAATGGGATATGTAGGGTGCGTGAGGAGAGGAATTGCTAAGATCCTGGCCTCTAGGCCATGGACGCGGATTGCAGACGAGACCCTGGTGCCGGCTGCCGTATTGCTCCTTTTGCTTGAAAAAGATGGGCAAGAGCACATTCTTTTTACAGAAAGATCACACAAGGTGGAGTACCACAAAGGCGAAATCTCTTTTCCTGGAGGCAAAGTGGATCCCGGTGACGCTAGCCTGGTCGAGACTGCTCTGCGGGAAGGGGCGGAAGAGATCGGCCTTTCGCCTCAAGACGTGACCATCCTGGGAAGAATGGACGACATTGTCACGCTGACCACAGGATTCATTGTCACGCCTTATGTGGGGCGCATTCCCTACCCCTATCCCTTTCAAGTGAACAGAGACGAGATTGCCGCCTTGATCTTGGCCCCCTTGCAGGACCTTTCAACAGACTGCGGCGCAGAGGCCCCTCAAGTGATCCAAGGAGAAGACAGGGTTGGGGCCCACTGTTTCCGCTATGGCGACCACATTATCTGGGGCGCCACGGCCCGGATCCTACAACAGTTCCTGGACGTTACCATGCCCACCACAGAGTTGGTCCATAAGGATATGGGAGCCGGGGGTAGCGCCACCAGTAAGGGTAGATAGGTTCGCAGGATCTGTCGCAAGGTCTTTCCTCGGGCCACAGATGAAACTCCACTGCCTCGATGACCGGATAGGGATACGCCCGATTTCCCAATGGCCGTTCCAAGACCCCTGAGACCGTGCCCCCAACGGTGAGTTCTCGCCCCCTGCTGTAGATTTCCGGATCGATAAACTCTTGAACGCGAAAAAGAAAGCGGCCTTCAGACAGATCTCGTGACCTTGGCTTGTTTTGAGAATCAAGGGGTGCCTGCAACAGGGTGATGAGGGTAGCTTGGGGTTCGTTCTTGGTTTCCAGAATGTGGCCGCCCAAGATCACCTTTCTTCCTTTGTATGCCTCTATGTTCTGAAGGAGTTCCTCAAAGGCCAAGGGGGAACCCACCTGTTGTTGAAACTGCCTGGAGGGCGTGGAGGCACAACCGGTGAGGCCAGAGAGGGCGAGCACCATCCAGAAGATGACGGGAAAAGGAACTGTCCCACGCAAAGCCATGCCTCGGCCAAGGTCCTGGCTCCACGACGTGAGGCGCTTTCCAGCATTCTTGCATGAATAGTGTGTGCCAGGTCTTGCACTGGTATGCCCAGTTGATGATCGTGCCCCTAAAAGGGCATACATACTTCTCCACCTCCCAAATACAGTCGAGATCCCCGCAAAATACGGTATTGACCCCATTGAGCGCAAGTCTTTTCAGTGTATAGAGTATGGGCCATGATGGCGTGCAGGCCGGGGCATGTGTGGGCGAACCCCAAGGGAGATGACAGGCGACATGGAGAATGCCACTATCAGACGCATATCGGTTGAGCAGGCAAGAGAAAAGGTTGCTGCAGGATCGGGACTGCTGGTCTGTGCCTATGATGACGAAGACAAGTTCAAGGGGAATCATCTGTCAGGGGCGATGTCGCTTGCCGAATTTAGATCAAGGCTTCCGTCAATACCCAAGGATCAAGAAATCATATTCTACTGTGCCTTACCAAAAGAGGCGAGCGCTGCCGGGCGTGCAGCCGAATACCTGAAGTTGCGCTACGACAACGTGAAGGTCCTGGCGGGGGAGTAGAGGCCTGGAAAAAGGCAGGCTATGGTCTGGACGATTGATGAGATCCGGGCCGCTTGGGCTCAACTCAATGTGGCAAGAAATGGGGGTGGCAGAAGCCTTTGGGTGGTCTGTTTGGCCAGTGATGAGACTATCAAGGTTTTTTTTGGCGTTGCTTTGCTGGCAAGGTGCGCGTTTCACGCACACGTGTTGACCTGTTTAACGCTTAAAAAGCAGTATTATTATGGACGTAAAAGATTATTGCGGTGCTATGAGCACGGAACTGATGACTTGGAAGGCGAAAATGTACGACATAACTCGTAGGTTGGACAAGATGGGGACGGCCGAAAAGGAGAAGGTCCTGTCGCAAGTGGAGGACATGCATATCCTGGTTACGGAAATGGGTGACCGGATCGACAAGCTCAACCGGGAGTGCCCTTCTGAATGGAGCCCCGACAAGACGGCCATCGACAGTGCCCACGCAGACATGCGGTCCAAATACGACAACACCATGGAGTTCATCGGACAAGCTGCCCCTGTTTCCGTCCCAGGCTAGAAGAGAAGCAAGAAGGGGTGGACAAAAAGGCGAGAAGGGGGCTGAGCGTATGAGGATCAAGAAGGTAAGAAAGACCGCCAAGGGTCTGTGCAAGTGCAAACGTTCCTGCTAGGACGTGCGGCTGCGGCCATGCTGTTGGTGCTTAAACAAAGGTTCGACCAAAGAAATCTCGGGCCCTAAGAAAACCAAAGGCGGAGTCCACAAGACTCCGCTTTTTTGGTCGACGGAAATAGGGCAGAGGCTTTGCCTTGCGCACCTTTTTATACCCTTTTCTCTGTGTAGGGCGTTATGGGCCTGCAGGCGGCACCGGGTCTGTGCATCACTGCCTATCTCAATGGACCGGCGAGGTGGACCATGACCATGTCTTTTTACGTGAAACTGTATGTCCTTACCATGCCCGTCTTCTTTGCCATCGATATCCTGTGGCTAGGCGTCGTGGCAAAAGGCTTCTACCAAGAACATCTGCGTTCCCATTTTGGGCCCCATGTGAACTGGACGGCTGCCATTTTCTTCTATCTTATCTTTATCATAGGCATTCTCCTCTTTGCTGTGGTGCCTGCACTGGAAAAGGGTTCCTGGACGAGAGCGCTGATTTGGGGCGGCCTCTTTGGTTTCTTCACCTATGCCACGTATGATCTAACAAACCTTGCCACCTTAAGAGACTGGCCTCTAAAAGTGGTGGTGGTGGACATGATCTGGGGCATCTGCCTTTGCAGCTCTGTGTCGGTCGTCAGTTTTTGCGTGGGAAGATGGCTCGGGTGATTGTGGCCCTCTCTGCGGCAAGACGAAGCTCCAACCCGTATCATCATCTCCACTGACCAACGGGAAAAAGCGTGACGGCCCACTCTCAAAGACGCCAAAAGAGTGCCCAAGGACTTCACCTGCCTGTCTCATGGTCCAAGAGGCTGGCCTATGCCGCGCCGTCATTTGCCCTGGCCGTGGTGGGGATTCCCGTCTACGTGTACATCCCCAAGTTCTACACCGATGTGGTGGGCGTGCATATCACCATTCTGGGTTATCTGGTTCTGGGTGCGCGGGTCTTTGATGCCTTGACCGACCCTGCCGTCGGCTTCCTGTCGGATCGGGCAAAGACACCCTTTGGCAGGCGACGCCCCTTCATGGCCCTGGGATCCCTGGCCCTGGCCGGGGCCATCTACCTGCTTTTCAACCCTCCCAAGGCCCCTCCCACCTTTGAAACCCTCTGGTTCGGGGTGGTCATGTTCGCCCTTTTTCTTTTCTGGACAGTGGTGGTCGTTCCCTATGAAGCCCTGGGCCCGGAGATCACCTTTGATTACCACGAAAGGACAACGCTCTTCAGTCTCAGAGACGGTGCCCTCATTGCCGGCACCCTGGTGGCCGCAAGCTCCCCGGCAGTCGTGACCGTTCTCTTGGATTTGCCTGGTGATGCCCTGGGGGAGCGGGCCAAGTTCTTCTGGATCTCTGTCTGCTATGTGCCCCTTGTCATAGGGCTTTGCTGGTGGTGCGTTCTCGCCATTGGCGAGGCTGGGCAAGACATGCCGAGCAGGGCCTTCCACCTGGCAAAGAGCATGAAAACCATGGTGCAGAACCGTCCCTTTGTGATCCTCCTGGTCTCTTACACGGTGAGTGCCTTTGGAAACAACCTGCCGGCCACCTTGATTCTCTATTATGTGGAGTACGTGCTTGAATCGCCGCAGGCCGATCTGTTTCTGGTTCTCTACTTTGTCTTCGGCATCCTCTTTCTTCCTGTGTGGATTCAGGTGTCGCGCAAGATGGGGAAAAAGGGAACATGGATCGCCTCCATGGCCATCAATACAGGGGCCTTCGTGGGGGTCTTCTTCCTGGGTCCCGGGGACGCCCACATCTACGGCGTACTGGTTTGCCTTTCCGGCATCGGCTTTGGTGCCACCCTGGCATTGCCGTCGGCCATGCAGGCAGACGTCATCGACTACGACGAACTGATGTCAGGAAAAAGACGGGAGGGGCAGTATGTGGGGTTGTGGTCAGTTTCCAAAAAGCTGGCAGCGGCCCTTGGCGTGGGCGCGGCCCTCGCCGTCTTGGGCATGATGGGATATGAACCTGGCGTGGCCCAGTCACCCCGAGTTGTCCTGTCGCTCAGGGTGCTGTACGCCTTGATTCCGTCTCTCTGCAATCTGGTAGCCTTATGCATTGCTTTGGCCTATCCGATCCATGCCGCAGTCCATGAAGAGATCAAGAAGGCTATTGCCAACAGAAAGTCCGGCCGTCCGGCCTTCGATCCGATTAGGAGGAGAAACCTACCATGAATCCGACCATACTCCTTGTGACAACCCATCTTGCGGCGGCACTGACGTACATGGCGTGCCTCTGGCCCGTGAGTCTGGCCAAAAAGGATGCCAGTATTGCAGACATCTTCTGGGGGCTTGGGTTTGTGATGATCGCCGGGCTGGCTTTCTTCTTCACTGATGGGTATGTGGTGAGAAAACTGCTCATCGTTTGCCTGACCAGCATCTGGGGCATCCGTCTGTTTCTTCACATACTGCTCAGAAACAAGGGAAAAGGCGAAGACCCCCGTTACCGATCTATGCGAAAAAGCCGTGGCAAAAGGTTCTGGTAGGTCAGCTTGTTTACTGTTTTTCTTCTGCAGGGTTTCCTCCTCTGGGTTGTCTCGCTTCCCCTTCAGCTCGGGCAGTTGTCCCCTTTTCCAGCCAGGTTCACGTGGCTCGATGGGCTGGGCCTTCTCATTTGGACCGTGGGGTTTGTCTTTGAAGCAGTCGGCGACTGGCAACTGGCTCGGTTTCTGAAAAACCCTGAAAACAGGGGATCGGTCATGGACAAAGGGCTCTGGGCCTACACCAGACACCCGAACTACTTTGGCGAGTCCTTGATCTGGTGGGGGATGTACGTCATTACCCTGGCGGCTCCAGGGACGTTCTGGGGCATCCTTGGCCCGGCAACCATTACGTTTCTTCTTCTAAGGGTCTCGGGCGTTCCCATGCTCGAGGAAACCCTCAGGGAGCAGCCCGCATACAGGGCCTACATAGAAAGAACCAGCGCCTTTGTTCCTTGGTTTCCCAGGAAGAAGACACATTGAAACATTGCATCGAATGGGCGGAAAAAGGGCGGCGACCTGGAACGCCAAAAGAGGGCCCGAAACAGGCTCATTTAAAGGCTTCGCCAAGGTCCAGTGGCGTGGAGACCCACAAGCCGAACGAACAGCACTACGAGGTGCCAGCCGCGTTTTTTCAGCAGGTGCTCGGCAAGAGGATGAAATACATAGCGGCTACTGGCCTTCGGGCGTGGGCAGCCTGGACAGGGCAGAAGAGGCCATGCTTGCACTCACCTGTGAGCGGGCCGAACTGTCAGACGGGATGGATGTCCTGGACCTCGGGTGCGGTTGGGGCCCTTTTTCTCTTTGGGCAGCCGAGCACTATCCTCGTGTGCGTATTCTGGCTGTTTCCCATTCGCGGCTCCAAAGAGATTTCATTCTCAAGGCCTGTCGCCATCGGGGCCTCGAGAATGTGGACGTTTGCACCCAAGACATAGACCATTTTGACACCGCAAGGCGCTTTGATCGCATCGTGTCGGTGGAGATGTTTGAGCACATGCGCAATGGGGACCGACTCCTTGGGAAGACAGCGACCTGGCTCAACGCCCATGGCAAGCTCTTCGTCCACCTTTTCACCCACAGATGGTTTGGCCACCTCTTTGACGTGGAAGGCGATCACGACTGGTTGGGCCGCTATTTCTTCACTGGCGGGATCATGCCTTCTGATGACCTCATCCTCTACTTCCAGGACCATGTCACCCTTGAAAGACACTGGACCATGAGCGGCCGCCACTACGAAAAGACTGCTGAAGCCTGGCTAAAAAACATGGCGGTACACGAGAAGGAAATCCTTTCCATACTCGAAGAAGCTTACGGTGCAGAGGCTTTGCTGTGGCTACAACGGTGGTGTGTCTTCTTCATGGCCTGCGCCGAGCTGTGGGGATTTGAAAAGGGTCGGCAATGGCTGGTGTCTCATTATCTGTTCCGCAAGCGATAACAGGGCATCCTAAAGGGCCTATGCAAGAAGAAAGGGTTCAGGTCCCATCTCTTACAGGCGGGGGGGCAGTTTAGGTAGAATCGGTTCTTTGCGACAAAACGGCTTTGTCATCAGCATCTGCACATTGCCCAGGTATCGCTCTTTAAATCCCCCCTCGCAGTAACAAAGGTAATACTCCCACAGCCGGACAAAGGTATCGGAATACCCCAGGGCGCGGACCTGTTCGCTATTTTTAAAGAAACGCTGCCGCCATGCGCGTAGCGTCCTGGCGTAGTGGGGGGTCAGATCCTCCAAATGAACGACGCGCAGATCCGTGGACCGCCCCACGGCACGGCACATGGCGGCAAGGGACGGAATGCAGCTGCCAGGAAAGATGTAGCGTTTGATGAAGTCAACGGATCGCTTGTGGCTTTCATATACCCCGTCTGCGATGGTGATGGCCTGAAGAAGCATCATACCGTCTGGTTTCACATGCCGGCTGCAACACTGAAAGAAGGTGTCCAGAAACTGATGGCCCACCGCCTCGATCATCTCGATAGACACCAGCTTGTCGTAGAGGCCGTCCAGATCGCGGTAGTCTTTCAAAAGGAGGGTGATGCGGTGGGCCAGCCCTGCCCGGTCAACGCCCTTCTTGGCCCATTCGAATTGGGCGGGGGAAATGGAGGTCGTGGTGACCTGACAGCCGTAGTGCTTGGCCGCATGCAGGGCAAACCCTCCCCAGCCCGTGCCGATCTCCAGAACGTGGTCAGAGGGTTGCAGATCCAACTTCAGGCAAATGCGGTCATACTTGGCCACAGAGGCCTCTTTTAGCGTGGATGCCTCTGTTTCAAAGATGCCGGCAGAATAGGTCATGGTATCATCCAGAAAGAGCCGGTAGAAATCATTGCCCAGATCGTAGTGGGCCAAAATATTGGCGCGGCTTCCTGCTCTGGTGTTCTTGTTCAGCCAGTGAGACCATTGATGGAAGGGCTCCGTGAATCGTCCCCACCGGCGATCCATCTTCTCAAAAATGTGCCGATTCAGAACCATGAGCCGTATAACGTGAGTCAAATCACGGGAAGACCAGTCACCGGCCATGTACGCCTCAGCCGCGCCGATGCTTCCGCCCCACAGGGCTTTTCTGTAGAAACGGCCATGGTGCACCGTGACACATGCACGGAGGGAAAAGGCCTTGGAAGGGCGCCCGAATGTATGCTGCTCACCCCTGTCTTCCAGGATGAGCTGACCGATTCTCAGCTCCTTGAGAAGGGCGATCACCATCCTTTTGGCCAGGCAGTCCAAAGGCCCGGACAGTAAGGCTTCAGAAGGCGCCCATGGTTTTCCTTCAACAGGGAAGAGAGAGGCCTTTATCCCTTTCATGACGCCCTCCCGGACAGGCGCTTTGCAGGATGGGTGTAAACGGGCACCCCCTTCCATTTGAGGCGAAGGGCCTGCCAGTAAATCATGGCCACGACCTTCAGTGTCATGGGAGGATAGGCCAGCAATACCCGGGCAAGGTTCTCGCCGTTCACCTCTCGTCGCTCCAGAGAAAGGGTGGCGTCAAAGAGCTTTTCCCTTCCGTCATGGCTATTGAAGTGCACGCGGATGGTGTCACCGGGCTCTCGAAATCTCCAGTCGTAGTGCATACCCATATCCATGAAGGGCGACACATGGAATTGTTTTGAGAACCGATGCTGCTTCCATCCCTTCAGGCCATGTTCATTGGACGATTCTGCGAGCACGTAGCAATGCTCCTCGCCCCATGGGGTGTTATGGATTTCAGCGACGATGGTTTCCACTTCCTTTCCCGCCTGATCAAAGCAGTAGTAAAAGCTTACGGGATTGAAATTATGCCCAAAATACCTCAAGTGGGTAAGGAGTCTAATGGGTCCGAGGGGACGCTCTCCAAGGCGCGCCTCGACAAGATGCCTCACGGCCTGATCCAAAGTCACGTGAGGGTCCCCCAAATGGTCCCTGCGACGGAAGTAGGCCAGGTTGGGCGTGCCCACTGACCAGAACAAGCGGCCCGCAAAGACCTGGTCCAGTTCTGAAAGGTCCAGGTACATCATGAACAGCCTATACCAGAACACATTGCTCACGGGCCGAAAACGACGGTGGCGGACACGGCCCTCATAAATACAGCTTTCCATGACTATAGTCTCTTTCCGAATCGCTCGCACACGGCAAGGGCACTCTTTACCCCGTCTTCATGGAAGCCAAAGCCCCAATAGGCCCCGCAAAAACAGGTGCGGTTTCTGCCGTTGATCTCGCCGTGGCCCTGCTGAGCCTTCAGGCTCTGAGGGGTGTACACTGGGTGGTGATAGACCATGCGATCGATCACCCGCTCAGGGTCTATGCGACCCGGATGATTGAGGGACACACAAAACTCCACAGGGGCTGTTAGACTTTGCAGGATATTCATGTCGTAGGTCACAGCCACCCTCCCGGTCTGGGACCTGGGCACATGATAGTTCCAGCTCGCCCAGCAGACCCTCTTTTTGGGCAGGACCGTCTCATCGGTATGCAGGATCGTGACGTTTTCCTGATAGGGCATGGCGCCAAGGATACGGACCTCTGCCTCTGAAGGGTCGGCCAGCAACCGCAAGGCCTGATCACTGTGGGTGGCCATCACCACCTGGTCGAAGGCTTCAGGAGGCCCTTTCCCATGGAATATCTCCACGCGGTCTTCATGGCGGACCACCTTGTTCACGGGACAGGAAAGGCGGATGCGGTCCCTAAAACCCCTGGTGAGTTCCCGTACATAGTTCCTGGACCCCCCCTGTACGACCAGCCATTGGGGTTGATCGGTCACCTTCAAGAAACCGTGATTGTGAAAGAACCGGACGAAAAAGCGGGCCGGGAAATGCCAGAACTGATCGGGGTCAGCGGACCATATGGCCGCTCCCATGGGGATGATGAAATCATGAATAAAGGCTTCGGAGTATCCCTCGGCCTTTAGATAGGCCCCCAGCGCCGTGTCATCTCCTCTCTCTCCGAGGATCCTCAGGGACCGCCGTCTGAAGCGGAAGATGTCCAAGACCATCTGGAAGAAGGCGGGGCGAAAGAGATTCCTCCTTTGGGCAAAAAGGGCATTCAAGGAAGTGGGGCTATACTCCAGGCCGTTTTTCTCCGATGTGACGCTAAAACTCATCTTCGACGGCTGCCAGGCAACGCGCAATCGCCTCAGGAGTTTCAGGAAATTGGGGTAGGTCTTTTCATTGAAGACGATAAAGCCGGTGTCCACGGCATAGGTTTTGCCGTCCCACGGTACATCCAGCGTGTGGGTGTGGCCGCCTATGTAGTCGTTGGCCTCAAAGACAGTGATCTCATGGTCCTCACAGAGCAGATAGGCCGAGACCAATCCCGATATGCCGGTGCCGACAATGGCAATCTTCATCTCAGTCTCCGAGAAAGGGCGTGTCCCTTGGGCATGGTGTCTATCCTTTCTAGCCTTCTCTGAGGCTATGACGAGGTCTCCGTATGTGGTCAGGCACGGGCCGCAAGTCCCAAACCAGGCCGAGAAAGGCCAGGACCCGAAGCAGTAGGTGATAGATCTCCCGCCCAAAAAAACCCTGGCGGGCCGGCACCGCATAGTGATGATGGTTGTTGTGCCACCCTTCTCCTAAGGTGATGAGCGCCAAAACCGCGTTGTTCCGGCTGGTGTCCGGCGTGTTGTGCCGTCTGGTGCCGATCATGTGATCCAGGGAGTTGATCGTGAAGGTGCCATGGAACAGGGCCACCGTTGAAATCAGGAAGCCCCAGACAACCATCTGCAGCCCGTTAGTGTTCAGGTCCGGCCTGGTGACGGCCAGGACATGGCCCAACACATAAAGGGAAAGGGCCAGTGCCACGCCTACAGCGGTCCAGCTCCAGCCCACCACAAGGACCAGAAGACAAGACAGGTGCAGAAGGGCGAAGGGTAAAACGCGCAGCCAGTCGACGCCGGAAGCACCGTCACCGCTTATACCAGCCACACCTGCTTCAGAATCGAACCATCGGAGGACCGATATCGAAGCCTTTGGGAGACGCTGTTCCTTTCTTGTCTGTGACGGCTGGTTCATGTTGCACGCGATACGATGTCTGCCGAAACAGGTGTACCACGTCAACCAATAGGAATGAATGGGGTGTTGTGTGTATTTAAAGAGAGAGAAGACAGTAGTTTTTCTATTGGATTGGGGTGTGAAATGGCATATGGATGGCTATGCTGGCAGGGATGGTAGAACCAGGGAGAATTGCGACACAGGAGCGGTCCGCTCATGTAAAAGGCATCATGCACCGGATGGTATGGATTGGTTTGCTCTTGACCGTGGTCCATTGTTCGGGGAGGAAAAACGACATGACAGGGATCTTTGACGGAAAGCTCGGCCCATGTCCTGATTCACCCAATTGCGTCTCCTCTGAGAGTGAAGACCCCTCCCACTTCATTGAACCTCTGCGCTACACCGGGTCCCAGGCAGCAGCGAAAAAGATCCTTCTACAGGTCCTCATGGCCATGCGTGGTGTCAAAATGATCACGGAAAGGGAGAACTACATCCACGTCAGCATCACATCCCGCCTTTTTCGTTTTGTAGATGACGTGGAATTCTACTTTGTTGACGATGGGCCCGTTATTCATGTGCGCTCGGCGTCACGGGTGGGTTACTCTGACCTGGGCGCAAATCGGAAAAGAATAGAAAAAATACGGAAGGATTTCAAACCGCTCCTCTAGCCCTTTTCACCCTATCTCCAGACAACGACGTTTTCTTGAAGGAAGGGGGTGGCCCATGAGTTGCCAGGTTCTTCTCACTCCTGTTTTCATTCATGGAGCTTGAAGCGATCCCTCCAGCACGGCTGCAATGCGAGAAATGGCTTTCCTGCAGACCATGATGTAGGGGGCACCGAATAGGGGCACCTCGAATGTGAGGCGGCAGAGGCCTTCGGTCACCTGTTCAACCCGATGGCCTGTAGCCGGGATGCCCAGGACCCGCCAAGACCAGTACCTTTCAGGTTCGAAATCTGTAATCACAAAGGGTACCCACAGACCAAGGGCCGTCTTGACACGGCCCCAAGATCCTTCGTGAATCCGACGATCTGAACATTCCACATCAACCACAGAGGGGCCCCAGGCTGGCCAACAGGCGGTGTCAGTAAGGACCTCCCAAATGGCTCCAGGGGGAGCCTTGAGCCACTGGCTGATCTCAATGTTGGGAAAGTGAATTGTCGTCTTCATTTCCCCTTCAAAGGGTGCTATCCAGTGTTATGTAAATGCGCACAGAGTTTGAAAAAGGGCTTGATGGTGACACCTGGCCTCCTGGAGAAACGGCCGAAATGCTAAACTGGTTTTTTGCCTTGGCCCAAGGGGACCCATGAACGCGACTGAGGATACCAAAGAAGGGAGCAAAATCCCATGAAATACTGCAGCCACTGTGGCGCTGGCGTCACGTCTCGCATTCCCTTTGGTGATGATCGGCCTCGTTTCGTGTGCGACGCCCGCAATACCATCCATTATGCAAACCCGAGAATCGTGGTGGGTTCCATACCGGAACTGGGCGACCGAATCCTCCTGTGTCGCCGCGCCATCAGACCCCGTCTGGGTAAGTGGACCCTTCCTGCAGGCTATCTGGAAAACGGGTAAACCCTTGTGGAGGCGGCCAAACGAGATGCCTACGAAGAGGCAAGGGCCAAGCTCACAGACCTGACACCCTATGCCTTGTTCAATCTTAACTTTGTGAATCAAGTCTACGTGATGTTCCGCTGCCGACTGAAGGATCGCGACTGCCGGCCGGGCCCCGAGAGTTTAGAGGTCAAATCGTTCGCGGAACAGGACATTCCATGGGACGATATGGCCTTTTCTTCCATTCGGGAAACCCTAAGACGCTATTTCATGGACCGCAGAAAAGGGGCCTTTCCTCTTCATATGGGAGACATCGTGCCTGATTGATCCAAGGCCAAGGCTGTAAAGGGGATGCTCGCAAAGCCCCGACGTCAAATTACGCCCTTTTTCAGGGGAAAATACAGTTTTTACCCCATATCCGTCTTGGGCCGTTCATGTCATGCTTCCCTATAAAAGGAAGTGCTGCAAAACAGGAAAACCCATGCCAGATGATTTCTATCAGGAGGTGCCAGGATGGATTTGAAGGACTATTTTGAAAATGCGAAAGGACTCGGGGTGTTTGCCACGGCAGATGCAGAAGGGCAGGTGGATGTTGCCGTCTATTCCAGGCCCCATGTCATGGATTCAGAAACCGTGGCCCTTATCATGCGGGATCGCCTGACCCATCATAACCTTCAGTCCAACCCCCATGCCGCCTATTTGTTCAAGGAAGAAGGAGAATCATACGTTGGCAAAAGGCTTTTTCTCACCAAGATTCGGGAAGAACAGGATACGGATCTGGCGTACAAGCTTCGGAGGAGAAGATACCCTGACGACAAGAAAGAGCCGCTCTTCCTCGTCTTTTTTCGTATTAACCAAATCTTGCCGCTCATTGGGCCAGGAGAAGACTAGGATGAAGAGGCCCGGGCATTCCATCCGGACTGGAGGGGACCCCTCTCGACACGAAGCGCCTTGACGGTTCTTTTTGAGAAACGGCGCAGTCCTTTGCCAAAGTTCGCCAGTGAGCCCTCAAAGGCTGTCCACACCTTTCACATAGGATTGGATATCGAATTTTCGCCTCAGTCCGGCCGCGTTCATGTATCTCACCTTGCCGAAGACCGGCCTCTCCTTCCACGCCCGGTCGTGTTTTCCAAAACACCAGGCCACCCCGGAAAAGCCGTTGGGGTCTCTGCCGTCTAGCTCGTACTTGTTGTTCAGATAAAGGGCTGTGCTATAGGCCTCCTCCGGGGTCTTGCTCCACTCCAGGATCTTCTTTCCCCAGTACATGCGCATATAATTGTGCATCTTGCCTGTCACGACCATTTCTCTTTGGGCGGCATTCCAATAGGGATCATGGGTTTGGGCATCTTCCCATTGTTCAAGTGCGTACAAATAGTCTCTTTGGTCCTTCTGGTGGTCCTTTAACGTGTCCCTTGCCCAGGCAGGCAGGGCATCAAAGGAATCGTAGTCCCGATTGTAGTAGACAAAGTTCATGCTCAATTCCCGGCGCACGATGAGCTCTTCGAGGAAGGCTTCTTTGGTCGCGTTGGGCTTGCCACGGGCCTGGCGGACCTTGAGGGCAATTTCTAGGGGAGAGATCTGCCCGAAATGGAGGTAGGGGCTCATGTGTGAGCCATAGTCTGTGCTGGGGTCGTTTCTTTGGTAGCCATAGTATTTCAGCTTTTCCTTTATGAAGAGATCGAGCCAATGTGCTGCCTCTTTTCTCCCGCCACGAAAAGTCCCGACAGGAGAAACGCTTCGGTCAAGGGAGAGTGTGCGGAGCACGGCCTTTACGTCTGCCACATCCACGCCCTCGAATCGAAAACCGAGGGAGTCCTTTCTCATTGGCGTTGCTTTCAGAGGAACCAGATAGCGCTTCAGGTGTTTTTGGATCCTGGGCCGCAAAGTGGCTGCGGAGTAGGCCTCCTTTTCAGACGCCGCCTCCACGGGAACGATCACGTCTGTTTCCACCTGGACGACGAGACAAGGGGCATTTTTGGCCACATGACGGCGCCACGTCCTCTGGATCCTGAGATACCCCCTGTCTGTCACGACCATGGAAGCCTCTTTGGATAGTTGCAGGGCTGCCAGTTCTGGCGATTCATGGAGAACCACGAACTGAATGCCCTGCTGGTAGAGCTCTTCGCGAACCTCTTTGAGCCCTTGCAGCATAAAGGCATAGTGCCGCTCATTGGCTTCAGGGAAGCGGTCTGTGAGGCCAAAAAGGCACAGAACAGGCCTGTTCAGACCATTGGCCTGCCTGATGGCATACTCCAGGGCATGGTTGAAAACCGCTCTCTGCGAGGCTTGCATCCAGTAGAGGACGTAGCGCCCTTTTTGGATGGGCCGATCATTCAGTGGTTGCATCCGTTCTGGTTGCATCATAAGGCCTCCCTCCTATGGATCTGGACATCTTCTTTTGCAGGCCTTTCGCCTGAGAGCGAATGGCCCGTTGCCTTTCCTTGCGGTCACATTCGCCGCCTTTGCCATTGCCGCAGGCACACTCCTGTGGCATTTTTAAATGCTGGGACGTTCTGGGGCCTGCTGGTCCTTATCACGACGCCCCATTTTGTCGTTCTTCTCGTGGCCACGTTCCTTTTCGTCAAGTCGGGCAAGTACGACAGAAGAATAGACGGCATCATGAGGATTGCCCTTTCTTATATCATCTGGTTTGGCATTGTTCCATTAGCAGCCTCGCTGAGAGGCTAGTGTGATCTCCCACAGTAGGTTGCATAAGTCTCACCGTAGCCAGAAGCCTTTTCGGAATGAGACGGAAGCTGCGTTGAGCGTCGAGGGTCACGAACTGTTTGAGGGCCTTAGGCCCGAGTTTTCGTGATCCAGCGAAACAGGGCTTCCGTCCAACAAATGGTCACGGAAAGAGAGAAAAGGCCTTGGCTGCTTCGTATTTCGTTAACGAACGCGTGGGCTTGTTTCACGAACAACGAGGAGATGTTCGAAACTCGAGCCAACATGCCTTGAGGAGGGGAAGATTCGCATTACGCGGCAAGGACAGATCCAGACTCGTCGTCTGAGCAATGAAGACGTAATCGAGGCGTTAAACAATCCCGGCTTTGTTCCCAGGGGGCCTGCGCCGGTTCAGGTCCCCTGGGCGGACTTTGAGCTCCGTGCAAGACAGCCTGTGGGACAGCCGGCCGGGGCGGGGCATTGCAGAGGGAAGGGCCCGTATCATCTTGGATCCCTCTAACCTCATGCACTTTAAGGCTGGGGAGATCCTTGTGTGCGATGCCGTGGATCCGAACATGACTTTTGTCGTGCCCCTTTGCGCAGGGA
>Ga0180438_10006341_pt1 | contig 16013 bp, 15 predicted proteins | sample SS_ome_12_FD_132455 | JGI IMG/M metagenome (GOLD analysis project Ga0180438, IMG submission 132455) | Hypersaline lake sediment archaeal communities from the Salton Sea, California, USA - SS_3_D_2 metaG | ecosystem: Environmental > Aquatic > Non-marine Saline and Alkaline > Hypersaline >...
AAAACTGTTAAACGTAAAGTAACCAAAAAACGTAAAACTACAAAACGTAAGGTTGCTAAAAAGCGTAAGACCGTTAAGCGTAAAGTAACCAAAAAACGTAAAACTACAAAACGTAAGGTTGCTAAAAAGCGTAAGACCGTTAAACGTAAAGTAACCAAAAAACGTAAAACTGTTAAACGTAAAGTAACTAGAAAAAAACGTAAGGTTACTCGCAAAAAGAGAACCGTAAAGCGTAAGGTTACTAAAAAGCGTAAGACTGTTAAACGTAAAGTTGCTCGTAAGAAAAAAACGGTTAAGCGTAAACTTAAACGCGCAGTTAAAAAAGGTAAAATAACCAAGCGTAAAAAAAGAGCAATCAAGCGTACAGTTAAACGTAAAGTCAGACGAGTAAAGCGTAAAGTTGCCCGTAAAAAACGTGTAACTAAACGTAAAGTCAGACGAGTAAAACGTAAGGTCGCTCGTAAAAAAAGAGTAACCAAACGTAAAGTTGCCAGAAAAAAACGTAAAGTTGCTCGCAAAACAAGACGAGTAAAGCGTAAAGTTGCTCGCAAAAAAAGAGTAACCAAACGTAAGGTTACTCGTAAAAAAAGAACCGTTAAACGTAAAGTTGCTCGTAAAAAAAGAGTAACCAAGCGTAAGGTTGCGAGAAAAAAACGTCGCTGGTGGTAAACACCTGCATCTGACGTATAGCTAGAAACAAGTGGCCTCTTGGGAGTTCTTCCTGAGAGGCCACTTAAATAAAAAGGAAAAAAAATGAAAAAATTTGCACTCGCAATTCTTACGCTCTGTCTGCTGGCAAATCCTTTAGCAAGGTGCATGGAAAAAGAGTTTCCTGACATAACATACATAGATCTAGAAGGAGACGTGCTCGCGGGAGGAATAGACCCGCTTGATGCTATACAAAAACTTATTGATGATGAAAAAATGAGTCGAGAAAATGCTCAAAAGATGGTTACTGGTTGGCTAACAGAAAAACAAGAATCAACTCTAGATGATGAAACTAGAAAAAAAAAGCTGATAGATTTAAGAAAAAAAATAAAACAACTTGCTAAATATCGAGAAAAAGTCAGCTTCTACGACCTCCAAAAACTTAATGAATTAAAAAAGTCACTTCTAAAAAGAAAGAAAACAAAATTTGTAAAAAATAAGTTACAAATAATTAACGAAATGATTAAAAAAGAAAAAGAGATTGAAAAAAACCAGCACCCGAAGCGTAAAGGTTTGACCAGCGAAGAAAAAATGAAACTCAAAGAATACAAAGCGTCCCTTAGAGGAAAAGGATTTCGCGCAAACTTCTATCGCCTTGAAAAACGAAAAATAGACAGGCTCCCCCCCTCCGAATTCAAAGAAAAAAAATTGAAACTTCTAAAGCGATGGGAAAAAGGAGAGTTCGAGGATGAAGAAAGCGACGTAGAAATGGAGGAAGAAACGGAGGAAGAAATGGAAAAAACCAGAACTAGGAAGTCTAATAAAGAATTCCTTGGGGAAAACGACGATGATGACAGCGATAGTGAAGATAAAATGTACAGCTTCTAAGTCTTCGTAAAAACATTAAAGAGAGGCAGGATCGTTTTTTCTGTCTCTTTTTTTTTATGAAAAATTTTTTCATGAAACAAGAAAGCCCTGCGCAAGCTTATTTTAAAATGATTACAAAAAAAATAAAAAAAATGAAAACCAATTCTTGATTTTTTTTTACAGGATTGCTTACAGTTAATTTTGAGGGGGAAATGTAATAAAGAGAAATTATAAACAAGGGAGCAAAAAATATCAGAGAGCTGTTTCAATAAACCGTCTTTAAAAACAGGAGAGCCCCATGGCTGTTAAGAAAAAGAAAAAAACTACTAAAAAAAAGGTTACAAAGAAAAAAGTAACCAAACGTAAAGTAACCAAGAAAAAAGTAACTAAAAAGAAAAAAACCGTTAAGCGTAAAGTCACTAAAAAACGTAAAACAACCAAGAAAAAAGTAACTAAAAAGAAAAAAACTGTTAAACGTAAAGTTGCTAAAAAACGTAAAACAACCAAGAAAAAAGTAACCAAAAAGAAAAAAACTGTTAAACGTAAAGTTACTAAAAAACGTAAAACAACCAAGAAAAAAGTAACTAAAAAGAAAAAAACTGTTAAGCGTAAAGTTACTAAAAAACGCAAAACAACCAAGAAAAAAGTAACCAAAAAGAAAAAAACTGTTAAGCGTAAAGTTACTAAAAAACGCAAAACAACCAAGAAAAAAGTAACCAAAAAGAAAAAAACTATTAAGCGTAAAGTTACTAAAAAACGTAAGGTAACAAAGCGTCGCAAAAAAGCAAAAAAGAAAAAAGTAGTAAGAAAAAAAAGAGTAGAAATACCAGGCAGAGTAAGAATGAAAAAACGCCGGGTATATAAAAAAAGAAAATAGACCACGGCGTCGTTGATTTTCAAAATAGGGAGCCTTTTTGCTCCCTATTTTATTAGAGTGACCAAAGTTGCCAATCCATCTTGGGGGGTAAAAAAATATTTTTGGAGATGTGAAAAATGAAAAAAAGTTTAAGTTTATTTTTTGTTCTTGGTGCAGCGCTATTTCTTGGCTTGTATTTGAGAGGCGGAAAACCGAAAGTCAATAGAGATACGAGGTTTTATTTAAAGTTCAAGGAAGATGTATTCCCCATTTCTCAGCAAGGATTTGAGCAATCAAATTATTTTAGAGATTTTTTGAGTCTGGCTATTGATAATGAAGACTCCGAGGTTTTCGATACGACAACAAATGAAGTAAAAATTGACCTTGATCAACATCTAGGGAAAATCTCGAAAGAGTTTGATGCACAAAGTATTAAGAATTTTATAAAAATGTTGGATCGGTTGGCAAAAGAAAAGGCCCCTGAAACCTTAAAGAAAAAAGAGCTTATACAACAAATTTGGCTTGCGACGCGTTTTCAGACAGATCAACTTCTTAATTCATTGAATTCTGAAGTTTTGCAAAAAATCGAGATAGAAGATTATTACAACTTCTTTCTCGATAAACCAAGCCTTTTTAGCAAACTTCCTGGCCGTTCTTTCGCTTATTCACTAGGCAAAAAGCTTTTTTCTAATGACATCGTTAATGTTGGCAAACCTATAAATACTGATTCGAGGGGGCTCTTGTCGCTGATAGCTCTACCAAATAAAACCTTTGTTTCTGGACATAAAGATGGGATAATTAACATCTGGAACTTCGATGGAGAAAGAGTCAAAGGACCTATAAATACTAATTCGTGGGGGCTCTGGCGGCTGGCAGCTCTACCAAATAAAACCTTTGTTTCTGGAGATGACGATGGAACAATTAGCATCTGGAACTTCGATGGAGAAAGAGTTAAAGGACCTATAAATACTGATTCGGGGGGGCTCTGGTGGCTGGCAGCTCTACCAAATAAAACCTTTGTTTCTGTACATAAAGATGGGATAATTAACATCTGGAACTTCGATGGAGAAAGAGTCAAAGGTCCCATAAAGACTGGTTCAAATGTCTTCTCGCTGGCAGCTCTATCAAATAAAACCTTTGTTTCTGGATATGCAAATGGAACAATTAGCATCTGGAACTTCGATGGAAAAAGAGTTAAAGGGCCTATAAAAACTGGTTCGTGGAAGGTGAAATCGCTGGCAGTTTTACCAAATAAAACCTTTGTTTCTGGAGATGACGATGGAACAATTAGCATCTGGACCTTCGATGGAGAAAGAGTTAAAGGACCTATAAAAACTGGTTCGTGGGAGGTGGACTCGCTGGCAGTTTTACCGAATGGCGATTTTATTTCTAAAAATTACGACGGGACAATTAACATCTGGAACTCCGACGGGAAAAAAGTCAAAGGGCCCATGTCTATACAATCCGGGCGCTACCCGCTGGCAGTTTTACCGAATGGCGATTTTGCTACTGGATATGAAAATGGAGAAATTAACATCTGGAATCTTTTCCCTTACAAAGGACTAACACTTGAAGAAAAAATTTTGCTGAAACTTCTCATTCTTTTAACAAAAAAAAAGAAAAAAGGACTACCCAAAAGTGTAAAGGAAAGCGAAAAGTTTAAAAAAACATACAAAAGTCTGACAAAAAAACTACCGGTTGCTGCTGACTTTTTCGATCGCATTGTCAATTGGGAGTTTTATGAGCTTGTAATAGACTAACAGGGAGCGGTAAAACCTCTTTTATTCAGAGACAATATACCCTTGTCGAAGCTCTTCTTGATAAAATAGATACAACCCGATTAAAACCAAGAAAATGGTTACAAAAAAAGAGGTATTTACCGACTCTCCAAGAAACATCCACCCAAACACTGCCGCAAAAAACGGCGTCAAAAAGCCAGCAAAAGAAAGAAAGGTTGCGGTATAGTGCTTTAAAAGGTAACCATAAAGATTATAAAATAAAACATTGGCCAATAAAATCAGAAGCATGGTATACAGCAAAGCCATCCCAACGTTGGTTGCAAAAGAACCGGATATTGCCTTGAGTGTCGGTGTACCTTCGAAAAAAAACGACATCAAAAAAGAAAGCAGGCCACCGCCAAGCATGCCAACACCATTGATTGTAAGCATGCTGTAACCATCGCGGCCAAGCTTACGTACAATAATCCAACCAAAGCATGCAGACACAACAGAAAAAAGCATTGCTAGCTCTGGCCAAGAAAAAAATAAAAAGCGGCTAGAAAAAAAATCAGACGATTCTCCGGCAATTAAAACTGGCAAAAAAGCAAAAAAGCCAATTAAAAGGCCAAACACTTTCTTGATTGTCATTTTTTCGGAAAACCAAAAATAAGAAAAAATAGCGGTGATAAAAGGTGAAAGATTATAAAAAAGACAGATTTTGGATGAAGTTAGATATTGCAACGCCCAAAACTCCGCAACAAAAGCAAAAAATATATGAAATAAAATAATAACAATAAAATCAAATAGATGTTCTTTTTTGAACTTTAAAGCAGAACGCTTGAAGAAGTATAAATATCCAAGAAGTAATGATCCTGCTGTTGTCATACGTAAACCAATGAGAAACATAGGGTGCAAATACTCAAGCGCAAGTTTGCCAATCGTAAACGTACTGGCAATGACCATGTACAAAAAAATAACTAAAACCATAAATAAGACCTTACCTTTTTTCTTGGTCAACCTGCATGTCTTCATCAAGAAGCTGTAATCTCTTGATTTCTACCGCTTTACCTGTGCTCATGTCAATATCAACCAAAACTCCTGTCATAATAAAAGGAGGCTCAGTATCGACAACAAATTTTGCAGGCATCTGCGTAATTAAATGACGAATTACGGCTTGCTTGGAAACACCAAGCATTGAGTTTAAGGATCCAACCATACCGGCATCAGTAATGTAAGCGGTTCCTCCTGGCAAAATTCTCTCATCTGCCGTCTGAACATGCGTATGAGTACCGAGAACGGCACTCACTTTACCATCTAGAAAATACGCAAGCCCCATCTTTTCTGATGAAGCTTCCGCATGAAAATCAATAATAATAATGTTGGTTTTGTTTTTTAAAAAGGTCAAAAGGGACTCAACCGTTTTGAACGGACAATCAACATGGTCACGCATAAAAACGCGTCCCTGCACGTTTATAACACCCACCTCTTTTCCTTTACAGCTGAACGTTGTCACCCCAACACCAGGACATGCTGCAGGATAATTTGCCGGTCGCAAAAGATCTCTGTTTTCATTCAAATAAGGATAGATTTCTTTATTTTGCCAAACGTGATTACCAGACGTAACAACGTTGACCCCGTTGTGTTTAAAAAACTTCATCGTTTTTGAAGTGATTCCGCGACCATGCGCACTGTTTTCACCATTGACTATAATGGCGTCAATCTCCAGCTCTCGCTTTAACCGTTCAATATGCTTTTGAAACAAAGCGCGACCAGTCTTACCAACAATATCACCCAAAAATAAAAGTCGAAGGTTTGCCATAATTCTCTACCTTGCGTACTCTACAGACCGTTTTTCACGAATAACATTTATTTTAATCTGCCCAGGAAAATTCATCTCTTCTTCTACCCGTTTGGCAATATCACGTGCAAGTTCACGAGCCTGGTCATCACTGAGTCTATCTTCTTGAACAATGATTCTTACTTCTCGGCCAGCTTGCAAGGCATACGCTTTTTTTACACCATCAAATGAGTTAGCTATTTCTTCTAGTTTCGAAAGACGTTTTAGATAAGCAGCAAGAGTTTCTCTGCGTGCGCCCGGACGAGCTGCGGAAATAATGTCAGCAATCACAAGAATTGGTGCATAAACAGAGGAAAACTCTTCTTCTTCGTGATGAGCTCCAACAGCATTGACCACAAGCGGATCTTCTCCACACCGCCTGAGTACCTCTGCGCCAACCTGAGCATGAGGACCCTCAACTTCTGCCGCAACAGCTTTTCCAATATCATGAAACAAACCAGCACGAAGAGCAATTTGCCCATCAAGACCAAGCTCTTCTGCTAGCATACGAGCAATTAAAGCTACTTCTTTTGAATGCAAAAGAACATTTTGTGAAAAACTTGTTCGGAAGTGAAGCTTTCCAAGAAGCGTAATAATTTCCGGGGCAACACCCTGAAGATTGAATTCCAAAACAGCTTGGCTTCCATATTCCTGAATCATTTCGTCAAGTTCCGTTTCACACTGGGCAACCATCTCCTCAATTCGAGTCGGATTAATTCGTCCGTCAGCAATCAAGCGCGAAAGAGCACGACGAGCAACCTCTCGACGAACCGGATTGAAACCAGAAATACTAATCACTTCTGGAGTATCGCCAATAACAAACTCCATACCGGTAGCCATTTCCAGCGCCTTGATATTTCTACCCTCTTTTCCAATAATACGACCTTTCATTTCATCACTAGGAAGATGGACAATGCCAGAAGCATGTGGCGCAACCTGTTCTGCTGCATATCGCTGCATTATAGTAACAATAATCTGCCGAGCACGCTCTTTAGCAAGCTGCTTTGTCTCTTCTTCTACCTTCTGAACCCATTTTTGATTTGAAAGTCTAACCTCTGACTGCAACGTATCGAGCAACGCTTGTTTCGCCTCTGCCTGAGACATACTGCTTAGCCGCTCTAACTTCGTCACGAGCTCATTGTAGAGATTTTTTAATTTGTTTCCCTCAGACCTGAGAGAATCCTCTGTCCGTAAAAGAGCCCGCTCTTTTTGCTGCAACTCACGCCGGAGTTCATCTATATGTTGTTCTTTTTTGTCTAAAGCTTCATATTTTGTATTCAATTTAGAGTGAAGGCGATCCGTTTCTGCACGCTCACGCTTAATTTCCCTCTCAAATTCATGACGTTTTTTATATACATCATCTTTTACCCGAAGCAATGCTTCACGACGTTCCGCCTCAATATCATGCTTAGCACTTTTTAAACGCTCTTTTGCTTCGGCAAGAGATTTGTTGGCAATCTCGACTCGTTTTTTTGCAAAAAAAAGCAAAAAAACACCAAGAAGCACAACCGCTATACCAAGCAGGAGTGTCAACTCAATCATCTGTTTTTCCTATATAATAAAATGAATTAACTCTATAAAAACCATAATAAAACCATAAAAAAAGCATCACCTGAAATCCGGATAAAAATATATCCAGAATGCAGCTGATGCAAGACTTTTCACGAAGCTTATAGTCCCAAACTGAGAACTTTTTCGCTTCCGGAGTAATCCCACTAGCTAAACCTAACTAGACGGCTCATACCCCCATTTCACAATTGACAAACTATGAAGGAGAGTGATTTGATGAACACTCTTGATCTATCGCACGCGCAAGCGCCTCGAATTGTTTTTTCTCCTGTTTTCCCTTTTGCTCAAGGGAAACAAGTTTGTCTGCTATTTGCAGGCTTGTAAGCACTGCAATTTTTTTCGTATCAGACAAATTTGCCCCTTCAGAAATCTGATTCATAAGAGAATCAACAAGTGCAGCAACACGCATAACATGCTCCTGCACCTCGTCACTTACCAATACGTACTGATCACCAAAAATGGTCACCGTATATTTTTTCTTTTCTTTGTTCATTGCTGATTTTCACTTTTAACAAGAGAATCAATATCCTTAATTAAATCATCGATAAAAAGCTTCGCTTCTTTTTTTTCTTGATTTAATGAATCCAAACTCTTATCATTTGCCAGCACGGATTTCTCAACTGTCTCCAACTTATTCGCCAATCGCTTGACGTCTTCTTTCAATACTGCATTATCGGCACTCAGCTGTGTTTTCTCTTGCAACAACTGCTTGCATTCTGTTTTCAATCGACTGATTTCATTTTTCAAACCAGCATTCTCTGCTTTGAGCTTTTTAATAAGCTCCAGCAATACAGAAATCTTACCCTCTAAAATCCCAAGTGCTTCCATATCTGCTCCCCTTTTTTTTTGGGTGAACCTACCCACAACATGCTTAAATTCTAGTTGTTTGCTCAAGCTGTTGTCAAGGGAGGTCTAGCCCTTGGCAATATCAACAAGCTGGGAAAAGGTTTTTGGATCATAAATTGCAATCTGACTAAGCATTTTTCTATTCAATTTAATATCTGCTTTTTTCAGACCATTCATAAAACGATTATAAGGCATACCATTTTGAACTGCTGCTGCTTTAATTCGTGTAATAAAAAGTCCGCGCATGTCACGCTTTCTGAGCTTTCTTCCCTTAAACGCGTATGCCATCGCACGCATTAAGGTTTCTTTTGCTCGCTTGAAAACATTTTTACGCTGCCCCCAAAACCCCTTGGTCTGTTTTAATAGACGCTTATGACGTCTCCGGGTTGTCTTCCCCCGTTTAACTCTACTCATATGTAAATCTCCAAAATATTCAATCTGTATGTTTAGCTATAAGGAAGAAGAATGTTTATATTTGGCAAATCACAGCTGCTAATGTACGTACGCTTGCGCAAATCTCGTTTATTCTTCTTCGTTTTTTTGGTCAAAAGGTGACGTCTGTACGCCTTTGCCCTTTTAATTTTTCCGCCACCAGTTTTTTTAAAACGTTTTTTTGATGCGGAATGTGTTTTCATTTTTGGCATATTGGCTCCCCGCCTAAATTTTATGTATTGTTTATTTCAGATGATAAATTCTGGACCAAAATTGCCCAGCTTTTGAATCTTTTTCTTGAATCAAATTATCCAAAAGATTTTCTTCTTGGAAAACTTGATGTATTCTAGCAAACAATTCTTGAGCTCGCTCACTCTTAGTAGCCATCTCTCTACCTCGAAACATAAGCGTAATTTTCAAATGCTTACCAGCCTTTAAAAACTCTATGCCTCTATTCATCTTGGTAGTAAAATCATGTGCTCCAATTTTTGGGCGAAACTTCAGCTCTTTGATCTGGATCACTTTTTGATGTTTCTTTGCTTCCGCAAGTTTCTTTTTTTTCTCATAGAGGGCCTTGCCATGGTCCATGATTTTTACAACGGGCACTCCATCAGCCCCTCGCTCTGCAATCAATACCAAATCAAGTTCTGCCTCAAGTGCCATATTTAAAGCTGCATCTCGGGATAAGACACCCTGATTGACTCCATTCTCATCAATAAGCTGCACCTTCGGAGCACGAATTTTTTCGTTAACGGGAACGGTAACGATCGCTTTTTCCCCGACTTTATTTCTTCTGTTTTTCAAGATTGCAACTACCCATGATTAAAATATTTTATTTGACCACTCGAATTTCATTCTACTCAACCTTCACTTCCACCTTTTTCTAAAGATATCACCTCCTGGACCTTTGTAAAGATGCTTTGTGCAGCCTCTTGATCCCCTTTAAGATACTTAAGAGCCTGCTCTCTCCCCTGAGCAAGCTTAGCACCATCAAGCGAAAACCAAGACCCAGACTGCTTTATGATGCCATAATGTAACGCCGCATCAAGCAGATCAAGCTCTCTGGAAATACCTTCAGTAAAGATCAAATCAAGTTCAACTTTTTTGAAAGGAGGTGCCATCTTATTTTTGACTACCTTTACCCGCACTCTATTGCCAAAATGAACATCATTTTTCTTTAAGCTTGCAATTCTTCGAACATCTAAACGAAGCGATGAGTAGAACTTAAGGGCATTTCCACCAGACGTGGTCTCTTTATTTGCAAAAGCCATACCACCAATTTTGTGACGAATTTGGTTAATAAATATCAAAACTGTCTTGGATTTATGGACAACAGAGGTTAATTTTCTAAGAGCCTGAGACATCAAGCGGGCTTGCAAACCAACATGAGTATCGCCCATATCTCCCTCTAGCTCGGCTTTCGGAACTAAAGCAGCAACAGAATCAATCACAATTACATCAACCGCTCCTGACCGAATAAGCATCTCTGCAATATCTAAAGCCTGCTCACCATAGTCTGGCTGGGAAATAATCAGATCGTCAATGTTGATACCAAGGCGCTTAGCATGTTCTGAATCAAGCGCATGTTCAGCGTCAATAAAAGCACAAATGCCACCTTTTTTTTGTGATTGGGCAATTGCATGCATCGCTAAAGTTGTTTTCCCTGAGGACTCTGGCCCAAAAATTTCAACAATCCGCCCTCGAGGAAGACCACCGATACCAATTGCTTGATCTATTAAAATCGAACCACTTGAAACCGTTTCAACATGAGAATGAGGAGATTCACCAAGAAGCATCACAGCACCATTACCATATTGCTTATCAATTTGTGCAAAGGTAACCTCTAAGGCCTTCTTTTTAAATTCTTTTTCTTGCTCTTCTGCATTAAAAACCGCCTCTGTCTTTTTGATTCTCTTTGCTTTTTCTTTCATAGTGATTATCTTCCCAACCTGATGATGTCTTCGTTAATTTTTATTTTTGCCGATCTGTGTAAAAATGAAATCAGAGCACTAAAATGAAGTTGTGTTAACTCTTCTGTCAACCCCTTGCGAATTTCTTGTTCTTTTTCCTTAAATTCTTCTTCGTTAAGTGGCTCAACACTGTCTAGCTTAAACAAATACCCGTCAGTCTCACTTTGTGACGAACCAACTGAATCAAGAGCCTCTAGCTCAAACATAGCTTGAACAGGAAACTCTTTTTGACTAAGCTCTTTCAATTTTTCTGAATCACTAATTTTGATGATACCTGTTTTGCGAAGTTTTGCATTGTGTTTTTGCTTGACCTGCTCAAATGCTCCTGGAAACTTCTGCGCCTCTTGAGTCGCATTCTCTAAATCCCGCTTCATTTTCTTTCTTGCACGGTCTTCATAGAAATCACCAAGAACTGTATCTTTTATCGATTCTAACTTTGGTAAATTTCGTTTCTCAATTTTTATTGTTTGAACAACAAACCCTTTGTCTGCATCAGTGTAAAAACCAAATTCTCCTTTTTTTGTTCTAAAAATTGTCTTTGCTTGTCTGTTTTCAGATTTTTGTAGAGGACTTGTTTCTGTTGTTTTTTTTGCTTTTTTCAAAAGAGCTTCTCGAACAGCCTCATTTGGATTATACGGATTCAAAGCTTTTTTCATGTCTTTATAAAAAAGATCCTTGAATTTTTTCTGAATAAGCCTTTTTTTGATTTCTGTTTTTACACTATCAAATGATTTGTAAGTTTCTGGTATTCGCGCAACCCGTTGAATAATTTCAAAACCATCATCAGTTGAAATAACATTGGAGACATCACCATCTTTTTTAAGTAAAAAAGCAGCCTTATCAAAGGCAACATTATGAGTTCCTCGTGTAAACTCTGGAAGCAAACCTCCTTTAGATGCAGATTCTTTGTCATCAGAAAGTTCTTTTACTTTTTTTTCAAACAATTCTGGTTTTGCAACCAATTCTGCCTGGACCTGCTTTGCTTTTTGCTGAGCTCCATCATGATCTTTGCTGATTAGAAGTCTACGAACTTTCATTTTCGCCTTACTATCCACATATTTTTTTCGTTTGTAGTCATCATAGTACATTTTCAACTCATCCTGATGAACCACAACACCATAGCTTTCGTGATCAAACTCCCACACTCTTCCAATTCTTTTTTCCGGAACCCAATATCTTTTTGCCAAAGAATTTTGAGAATTAAAAAAACCTTTCAGTTTCTCTGGGGCAACCTCACGCTTCTTTTCTTGTTCAAGGTAATCATTAAAATCGAATGTTAACACAGAAAAACTTCTTCCTGCATAATCACGAAGATAACGATCTTTCACCAAAAAAGTTGGAATATGAACTGAACCGGAAATAAGACTTGCAACAAGACTTCGCTTTAAAAGAGCCTCAATTTGACTAAAAAAATCCTCAATGGTCAACCCGATGTTGGAAAGATATGTTTTGAGCTGTCCAAATTTAATGGTTCCTTTTTGCCAATCAATCAACTCTGGAGGAATCACTTGGGAAACTTCTTTATATAAAAACATTTTATCGTAAAGAGATTGCTGGAGAAGTTCTTCATCAACATGAATATCTAATTTTCTCCCAAGCTGATCTAAAAGCTCATCTTTAATCAATTGATCAATTGCCACTTTACGCGGATCGGTCGACATGCCAAGAGACGCGAGCAAAACATCTGCAAAATTTCCATATTGAGCTTTGATCTGACGAATTCTACGTTCTTCTGATTGAGCCTTTGTTAAAAATCGACCCAAACTAATTGAACGTCCATTTACTGTTGCTGCTGCCTTTTGCCTAGGCTTACTAGACAAAATAGAAACAATTGTATATCCAAAACCAACAGAAAAAACAATTATTATCACAATTGTTTGTGCAATTTTGCCCTTCATCACTCTTCGCATAGCTGTAATCATAAAACGTGATCCTTCTTAGAATAATCAATATGATAGATTTTTAGTAAAAATTAACACGAAACAATTCGAACGTCTTTCAGTCTTTCTTGCGCAGAAATATTGTCAACAAGAGCAATTAAGTCATTTCTGTTGCTGAATTTTTCAGTAACAACCTGATACCAAGTAATAACCCGGCCTTTTGCCGTTTTACTTCTGCGTCTTTTTACAGAAACTCCAATATTGTCTTTTTTTAATTTGTTTGCAAATTTTTCTGCCGCTCGATTTGTCCCAAACCCTATTAGCTCAGCATAGAACCAATCATTATTTTTCTGTACCGCTTCAATTCTTTCCTCTGCAACACGACACTCTTTTTGAATTTCTTTTTCTATTGCCGCGGCAGCCTGTAAAAGAAGAGCTTCGGGTTCTTCCTGAGACTTCTTTTTTTCCTCTGGCAAAGCAACAAGATCAGGTTGCGTAGAAACAGAGCCTTCTTCTGCCTGTAACTCATCATCTTTGTCATACATTGAACACATAGAATAATAAATATGGTCCGAAAAAGAATCCTGTTTTATTTTACTATAAAATTTTTCTACAGCCTTTTTTTTGCCAAGAAAATAACCTGAAATAAAAATAAAAAAACAGGTAAAAAAAAGAAAAGAAACCACCCAGCTAACTTGCCGTGCGCTTAAAAATATCCCAGATTTTTTTTCAGAATCAGGTACCACTGCTGACCTTCCTTTTTTAAATAATCGTTTTAAAAAAACGCATGTTTTTCACTTTAACTAATCTGAGCTCTCAACTTTTTTGACAACTGTTTTATGTATAAATCACGATCCAAGAAAGTCAAGTTTGCCAATTCTGTCTGAACATTCCACTCACGCTGAAAATCTTTTGCCAAAACCTCTTTAATTTGACGCTCAAACATACGCCAAAATGTTTCCTGGCGTTTGGCATAGTTGCGTGTTTGTTTTTGTATAATTGAAACAACTTTTTTTAATTCAATATTTCCATCTAAATAATCAAACAAAATATCGTAGCCTATTAATTTTTTCCTATACAAAAAAGCTCTCCACTCTGTTGCATGCAAAGCTTTCGCCTCTTCAAGCCATCCTTCTTGTATCATTTGGCCTGTTCGCATGTTAATACGATCATATAGTTGCTGACGCTCACGCGTTAAATAACAAATCGAAGAATGGAACGGAGGCTTATACTCTGGAATGCAATCAGAAGGCTTTTTCCCGGTAGTATACCAAATATATAACGCTCGCTTGATACGATAAAAATCGCTTTTTTGAATTTGACCTGCACGTTTCGGGTCAATTTTATGAAGCTTTTCCCAGGAAAAATCTTTGTCTTGCAAAAGATCCTCTTGAGAAGACTCTGAACCTGCCAGTGGAACAAAAAACAAAGACTTTAGGTAAAAACCAGAACCACCAACAATAATTGGCAACTTGCCACGAGAGGAAATATCATGAACTGTTTCGATAAGTCTTTTTCGATAGGCAACCACAGAAAAATCTTTTGGCTCATCAACAATATCAAAAAGATGGTGAGCAACAGGCTCATTTTTCCAGTCAGGTTTTGCCGTACCAATGGAAAAAGGTGTATAAAACTGACCACTATCACCATTAATAATTTCTGCGGGAACCTCGCCTGCAAGCTTTAATGCAAAACTTGTTTTGCCCACAGCAGTTGGACCAAAAATAATAAAAACAAAGGGTTTTTTTTGTTTATTCATAAAAAAGAGAAGGAGCTTTTCCAAACTCCTTCGTACCTTCTGTATCTTAATTACTAACAACTACAAACACATCAAGCCAAAAGCAAAAAATTACCGAGAGGCAACCCAGATGGAACCACCTTGCTTAATTGGAGCAAAAAAAGACCGAATCTGAGCCATCGCCTTTTCTTGAGCAACATCCTTAACCAGCGATATCTCTTGCACCAATAACAGCTCCGTTTCACGAAGAAGATTTTTTTCTCCAAATGAAAGCTCTTTACGCGTAGAAAGATGATTCAAATCCCGATAGATTCTGCAAATTTCATACAAATCTCCGGTCCTAAGCTTACATAAATAATCTTTGCTTCGCTTGTTCCAGTTACTTAGCATAGACTCTCTACAAAGCTTTGCCGGCTTAGAGAGAATTTCAAAGGCGCCGTCAATAATTTCACTTGAACTTAACTTGCGCAAACCAATTGACTCTAGATTTATCGTTGGCACCAAGATAGTCATATCTTTGCTAAGAAAATCGAGCTCAAAAAGCTGACTTACACTTCCTGCAATCTGCTTTTCAACAATGCGGGTTATTTTCGCAACCCCATGCCCAGGATAAACGACTTTGTCTCCAATAGAGAACATTGAGAACCCCTTTCGCAAGGGAAAACTCAGCCTCAAAAGAGCCTCTACACGTGATAATCAGTATACACGCAAATCAATTTAATGGAATCACAAAAAACACCCTGTAGTCCGTACCATCAGTTAATCTAAGACTCAAAAACTATTTCCTCATCTTCCTCCATCTGAACCTCTTTCTCATCATCATCATCAAAGTCCTCGGTGTCGATCTCGCCAAAAAACGATTGGAAAATCTTTTTTTTGGACAAGCCCAGTGAAGCTTCTTTATATTTTGCGCTTTCTTTAACCTTGGACTGAATCTGAATTCCTTCCTTTCGTCTTTTCATAAGAAGCCTTAGCAAAACAGCTTCTTTAAAGGTTAAGCCTTTATACAAATTTAAATTCCAGATTTGAATTGTTCCATCTTCATGACCGGAAATAAAATTCCCATTCGGCAAAACAACCATTGAATCAACCAAGGAGCCTATTTTTATAGGTTTACCAATTTGCTCACCTGTCTTTGAATTCCAGATTCGAATTGTTCTATCTACATAACTGGAAATAAAATTTTTATTCGGCAAAGCAACTATTGAATTAACCCAGAAATCTGTTTTTATAGTTTTACCAATTTGCTCACCTGTCTTTGAATTCCAGATTCGAATTGTTCCATCTTCATGACCGGAAATAAAATTTTTATTCGGCAAAGCAACTATTGAATCAACCCAGGAGTCTGTTTTTATAGTTTTACCAATTTGCTCACCTGTCTTTGAATTCCAGATTCGAATTGTTCCATCTTCAGGATGATCGGAAATAAAATTTTTATTCGGCAAAGCAACTATTGAATCAACCGAGGAGCCTGTTTTTATAGGTTTACCAATTTGCTCACCTGTCTTTGAATTCCAGATTCGAATTGTTCCATCTTCATGACCGGAAATAAAATTCCCATTCGGCAAAACAACCATTGACTCAACCGAGGAGCCTGTTTTTATAGGTTTACCAATTTGCTCACCTGTCTTTGAATTCCAGATTCGAATTGT
>Ga0180438_10006342_pt1 | contig 16012 bp, 16 predicted proteins | sample SS_ome_12_FD_132455 | JGI IMG/M metagenome (GOLD analysis project Ga0180438, IMG submission 132455) | Hypersaline lake sediment archaeal communities from the Salton Sea, California, USA - SS_3_D_2 metaG | ecosystem: Environmental > Aquatic > Non-marine Saline and Alkaline > Hypersaline >...
TTTAACTCTCTCTAAATTTTTAACTAACACCCTTTGTATTTAATATGTCCTAATAGGGTGCACTCAAAGTTCTTAATATTGGCTATTAAATTACCTAATAAGGCACTAGAATCAAGGAAAGAGACTAGGTCTAGTTAAATTTATCACTTTCCAAAATTTTTAACTCACTTAATTTTTAACTCACTTAAATTTTACTCTCTCTAAAATTTTAACTCTCTCTAAATTTTTAACTCACTTAATTTTTAACTCACTCTCTAAAAATTTTTGACTCACTCTTTAATTTTTAACTCACTCTTTTAATTTTTAACTCACTTAGTTAAAAAAATGTATCTAATATGTCCTAATAGAGTACACGAAAGTCCTTAATACTGACTATTAAAGCGCCTAATGGATTAATTAATCAAGAAATGAGAGACTCACTCTAGGTAATCTAGTTATACCTAATAGAAGCACACAAAGTCCCTATCTATTAATGTGCCTAATAAGGCAATAGAATCAAGGAAAGAGACCTAGTCTAGTTAAATTTATCGCTCTCTAAAATTTTTGACTCGCTCTAGTCAAATTTAACTAAGTTTAATTATACCTAATAGAACCACACAAAGTCCTTACTAAATCAGTATAATAGAGTACTAGAATAATAAGAATTTTTTACTTAGTCTAATTAATTTTTTAAGAACAGATTTTTGATTAACCTCACAGATCTATAGAGAGTATAGATACATGACTTGGACGCAACTTTTTACTTTTTCTTTATTTATATGAATGCCATCTAACAATAAAGATTGTGGTGTTATGGCATTGCACCCACAGTGGGTCAAGAGTTTGGGTGTCACGTATTCTTCTACTATAATGGGTAAATTCACTACCATGAATTTACAATTCATGGTAAATATAAGTGAGGCATTATAAGGGAGAGTGAGGGAATTGTTTCAAGTTACCGGATAGATAGCATATAATGTACGATTTTAACACTATATCAAAAACAGTTAGCCATGAATAGGTATGACCTCTAATTCATATGTATGAATAAAGGTGATATTTTATACTAACATATAACTGTACAAAATGTAAAGAGCCTTGACAATATTATCATTGATTTACTTAAAATAGATGAAACTTTTCGACGAGAATTACTTAAAACACGTCAAATTACATAACATTGGTATATATAAATATGATATTACATAGTATATTTACCCGTGCTTTGGCAACTAATTTATCAAACAAATCATTAGTTTCAAATTTATCAACTATTTTATTCTAAACCATTATAATACAATTCAATGGACCAACTATCTAACGCAATTGATAGAGTTAAGAAACGCTGTGAAGTACCATCGCAACAACCCTATTATTTAGACTTTGAAAGTGGTAACTGCAATTATGATCGCCACGGGAAAAAATTCGAAACTACGCGCGATATACATAAATCCCAAAGTCAAATAAGTAACGGTATGTTACATAAAATTACCGACTATACACAAAAATACCCTCCTTGTAAGCCTGGAACTCAACCAGAACAACTTATTAAAGTAGATCCAATTAATAGTGTCTCCAAACTTGCCTCCTATAATTCACAAGGAGATAACCCACATAGTTTCTGGGGAGTAAATAATAGTAACACTCGATCTGTTCAAAATATGTCACCAGAGTATCTAGCCATGAAACAAGCACAAGAAAGAACACAATTGGAAGAAAATGCCCATAACTACGGTGGACTTCCCGAAGAGATCAAAATGAAACATGCTATGGAGCGTCAAATGTTCCTAGAAAAAAGTAGTAATAATTTACAAGGTGGAGCAGTAGATGGCTTATCGACTAGAACAGAATATGCTAATATTGGAAACTATACACCAGAATCACAGACTAGCTGTCTAAATGCTCAAGGACAATGGGTTACTTCCAATCCACAAAATTATCTAACCCAGAACAAATATGCTCACCTCAAAGGAATGTCACCTGAAATGATGAACCAAATTCAAGGTAAACCAGTGGCTGGTGACGTAACTCCCCCTCAACAAAATTGCAGTAATAATGGTGATGTCTTCGAACAAACTAGTTTTATTATAGGTGGTACAGTTCCATGTCGCCTTCAACAATTGAAACGAACCAATGAGCAGAGTCAAAAAAGAATCCTCCAAGAAAATGCACCACTTCAATCAGGCAATTTTGATACACTTAAAAGTGGTAACAATATAGGATATTCTGACTTCACCCAAAATTAGTTACCATTTTTTAGAACAATGATCAGTCATAAATACTACTGAGCCGAAATGCTTTTTCATCCCAAAAAGCGGGTTGAATTGCTTGATTTATTAACAATCTTACTTATGAGATTATAAAATGAATCAAGCAATTCAATTACAAAATCCTCCTGAATATTCTTTATTACAAGACAAAGTTACCCTTTTGAAAAAAATCGATAATTGCCAAACAATGAATGATTTTCAAAAATTATTTCGAGAACATTGTATTAACACATCTAATCCCTATTTTCTCAACCAACTTTACGGTAATGTTGATCAGACGGCCCTACAAGTCGAACACCTAATTAGTAACTATAATACCAACGTTTATACTTATGAAGTAGCACCAGTTTTTACACTAATTGAAAAAGAAACGGTGAAATATTTATTAAAGAAAATTGGTTTTGATGTCGAAAAGAGTGATGGTATTTTTACACAGGGTGGGTCTATTTCTAATTTGTATGGTATGCTTTTAGCTAGACATCAACATAACCGAAAGATCAAACAAGATGGTATTTCCCAAAAACTATACTGTCTAATATCCGAGGCTTCTCATTATTCAATTAAAAAGAACGCTAATATCCTTGGAATAGGTGAGGACAATGTTATTGAATTCAAAGCCCACCAAAATAATTATGATCTAGAAAGATTGCTTAAAGAATTTAAACCATTTGTTGTTTGTTTAGTGGCTGGATCCACTGTTCTTGGAGATTTCGATAATTTAGATACAATTATAACATTATGTCATCAATATCACACCTGGGTCCATGTTGATGCTTCTTTTGGTGGATGTGCTTTATTCTCAAGTGAACATAAGAATTTATTAGGGGGAATTGAAATGGCTGACTCGGTTTCTTGGAACTTTCATAAAGTACTAAGTCTGCCAATTCCATGTAGCGTTTTTTTGACGAGACATAAAGATGTCTTACGATCGACTACTTATAAAGAAGCGAGATATTTATTTAGGGAGACAGATGAAATAGAGCCATTGGACTTGGATATTGGCCAAAAAACTCTTTTCTGTGGTAGAAAAGCCGATGCCACTAAACTCTATGTCTTGCTAAAAGTCCATGGAGAGAGTTATCTGGAAAACAAGATTGACAGTCTATTTAAGTTGCGTGATAGATTAGTAAGAGAGATTGAGATCAGAAAAAGATTTTACTTGATATGTCAGCCAACTTACTTAAATGTTTGCTTTGTCTATACTGATGATATAAGTGATATAGAGAAAACTAGTCAGACTGTTTTGTCAATTAGACAAAGACTACTAGAAGAGAATATAATGATAGGTGTTCATCAAATAGGGGCAGGTCCGCACTTTTTTAGAGTACCAGTGATTAATCAATTTGATGTTGATTTTTTATTAGATGCCATAGATAGATTTGGTTTCAATATATCTAATAATGTTTCGGCACATACCTTCAGTTAACTATCCCGTGGTCCAACTTAGTGTTACATCAAAACACCTAGATTTGAAACTGTGGTCAAACTTTTGGAATCTGACTTTAAGGCATTCAGAGATCCCGAATTATACCAATTCAAAAAACACTCCACTGTCCATCCATATTTGGATGGCGATTCGAAGTTAGGTGATACCGAGACCGAGTTAAGTGAACGGACAAGCATCTATCGATTGAATATTGACTCGGATCTCTGGTTGGAAATACCTCATGATTTCAAAAAAGATAAAACGAAAACAAGTGAATTTGAAGAGTGGAGTCTGGAACTTGAAAAATTTAAAGAAAAAATGGATAGAAGAGCTGATCGTCTTTTTTCTTATGGTTATAAACGGTTTTATCGTTACGTTTCTAAACCGCGACAACTCAGTGTGGATATAGTCAAAATACTACTGAGTTTTTGTGATGAATTAGTTATCATTACACCATATCCCAAGGAATTACTAATAGGTTTAACTGAATTGGACAAAGTTAGAGTAATCGAAGATAAATATGTTAGTCTGCATCAAAGTTGGAAAAAAGAAGGCTTACGTTGCTATTTTGATTCAACTTAAGATTTAGATTATTTAGAGACAATTTGATTTTCTTTGATATAAGAAAAATTGATCTCTTTTGATAAGTTATAAAATAACATGCCACCAAAAAGACACAGAATCCCCAAAGTTGAGGAGTTGCAAGAAGAAATACTAGAAGACGACAGCGAACATGAAAACGAAAACCAACCTAAAAATGCTAGAGCTGGCAAAAAAGAAGACTATGAGTGTGTCCGATGTGGTTATACGACCAAATATAAGTCTAGTATGCGAACCCATCTCTATCGTAACCTAAAACCATGCCCTGGTCTCAAAGTGCCTATAACAATGACTGATAGTATGAAAGAAGAAATATTAAAGAATCGTAAATATGAAATCAAAGAGTATGACAATCCCAATCCAATTGTCAACCAATTTCAAAATTGGATCATGAATTATATGTAGATTTGCGATCAATATATCTAATATATCTATGCTGTGCTATGTTAGATAAATGGATCAAACCAATACTAGCAATATATCTAATTTATATGATGTGTTGTTTCAAAACCACTACCAATCTCTCATTAACTTTTCAGAATTTGATCAGCAAATTGGGAGTGAATTTAACGAATAGTGAAATTTTCCAAAACTTTGGCAACCAATTATTACATCATTCGGTTACAAATGATCATAGTAACAAAATTTGTCCATTAGGTAAATTAGTTGCAGTTATCTTGGCCCTTGCTTTACTATTTTCTGGTGATAACATTAGCAATAGCCATTTATTTTACGTCTTTGCAGTTTTATTCTTGGTCGGATTAGTAATGAATTTGAACTTTGCTATTTATCTATTACCAGTATTGCTTATATTGACATATGTTAATTGGTATTACATCGCCACTTAAAATTTAGATTAAATGGGTTTAACAATCCAATTTTTTCAGTGTTGATGGCTTTAGCCTCTGTTAGTTGCCACCTTTTTAAAATGACTACAGTTAGGACTTGTAAAAGAAAAATGCTAAGTTCTTTACCAGGGCACCCTTGTGGACCAATACTCCACATCAGACTGGGATAATGGTGTTCCAATTGCCGATTAATCCAGCGATCAGGGATAAACTGGTGAGAGTTAGGAAAATATTCTGGATCTCTAAGAGAATTGGCAATCAAAATAGAGAATTGGTCGCCTCTTTTGAAAGTACGAGAAGCTTCACTGTTCTCAGCCGGAAACTGGAAATCATCTTGAAGAAGAGTACGAAAAAGAGAAATTACTGTATTATTTAACCGCAGTGTTTCTAGAATACAGTTACGTAAATGCCTTAGACCATAAATTTCTTTTGCTTGCCTGTTGTCTAAGCCTCCGATTTCAATTAAAACGCGTTGGAGATCGGTTGGACTATTATAAAGGAAAGTTAAAAGACGAGGAAAACTAGTTGTAATAACCCCGAAAACTGGGAAAATCCAATGTGGAATCTGATCCATCAGGAGCCGATCACTAATTCCAGTATGTTTCGCAATACCAATTAGACTTTCATCTATTGGTTTTTGGATGAAATAGTTGAGAAGAATACAATAACTTTTGACGACGATAGGGTCCAGTTTATGATTTTCATTAACCAGGAACTGTATTTCATTGGCCTCTCTAAATATCTTCATGGCTGAACTAGCTAGTGCTTCTGGTAATTCATTGGTCCCAAAAACAATAAACGGAACTAACTGATCAGCCAGATTTTCGAACTCCAATCTTGTTTTTGGTGGTGTTACTATAAGATTTTCTGTTTTCGCAATGATCTGGTCGGCTAATCTAGTTAAATATCCATGATCTAGAACTTGCATATTAGCCTCGCGTAAATGGCACCATTTAGCACCATTACTAACTCCAACATTGTCTGGCATAAAACTTTTGAAAAAGTTATATTTAAGATGTCCAACACCAAAAATAGATGGTGAATTTTTCAAGATGAACTCTATATTTTCAGGTCGAAAGACTAAATAATACTTATATCCAAAAGTTTCGACAGGAACAAAGTCTTTATAAAGACCTTGGTCGATCGTATTTAACTTAATACGCGACATTAATTTATATCCCATTGGGTCATTTTCTATCAGATCACTCACATTCCACCAGAATTTGTTGGCTGTAGTCAAACCTCGCAAGTAGGTCAGGCCAACGAATTTGTGTTGCAAGTAGTAGTCACTTTTAAGAAATGTGATAGCACTAATTACTAAACTGAGACCAAAAAATAATAGCAAAACATACCATAATTGGTCATTCATTATTGCAATTTGCTTTATAATAATTCCTAATATAAAGCAAAATGTTATTATCTAACGACCTAGTAAAAAGTTTTGTAATAGGTTCTAGTTTTCCAGTTTTCATTTACTATTTTCTACGAGTCTATAATATTCCAAAAATTGAGCGCAACTATAGTTATTTCCATTATACTATCGTTAACCCACTATACTTTGGTCTAATCAACGCTCTTTTGACTTATCTCCATACTAGATACGATATAAATCGCGAACATTTATACCTATGGACAGGATTAGTTTCGGCAACATTTGTCTTTTTATTAGCAGTGGTGTCACAAAGTTATGATTTTACCCAGCGGTCATATTTAACCTATTATCTAACACTTCTAATAACTCATACTATTACTTATAGTTACATCATTTTACCATTAGAAAAAATAATACAAAACTAATCCTCCGGACATTCAGTAGTCAGAAAGAGAATGTTGAATTTCTCCAGGAATCCAACGGCAAATTTTTGAGAAGATTGAATTCACTTACTGTAAATGCATATTGTACATATATGGCATTTATATGGAATGGCTTTTAAGAATATGTTTTATATAATATTGGTATAGTATGAACAGAACCCAAACGTGGTGGATTTTGGCATTATTATTTTTAGTGATTTTCTATCTTTATTTATTTGGTATCGAAGCCTTCCAAGTTAATGGGGAAGAGCCAAATTTTGAACCAGAGAAATGGGAGAAATACCAAAAATATAATAATTGTTATGCCTATGCCTTTGATAACCATAAAAAACGCGATTCAAAACCACAACCAGCTGATAATTCTGCTGACAAATATAAATGTTCAGACTTGGAGAACTGGATTATTAAGGATTTGGTTGATCGAAAAGGTAAGCGATACCCATTGATTAATGGTAGTATAGATAAAGCATGTCCAAAGGAATATCATAAAATATATTTAGTAACTAGTGGTGATGACTATCATTTTTATCGTCTAGATCGGGATGGAAAATGGAGTCATAAACCAGGGTCAACCAAAGTGACAAGAGAAGATGCTAATGGAAATACCATTACTGATCCAAGTAAGGCTAACCATGATTATGGTAAGTATAATTATAAAATGAAGTGTGGATTTTATTGTGTACCAAAGATTGATGAAAAATTTTGATTATTTTTCAAAAATTATCAGAAAAAATGAGTGACACATCAGAAGAGAAACCCCATAGAATGCCTTATTATCAGGATATTTATAATCCTAACCATATTGTCAATACCTATATTGTCAGGATTATAGAAAGGCTAACCAAAACCAACCGTTCATTTCAAATGGAGATTTTAGTCATCATATTCTTACTGTCTTTTCAAGGAGCAAAAACTAAATTGGGCGAAATAGCTTTAAAAATAGTGAATTTTATCTTGGAGAAATCCCCAAAAATATTAATCGAAAATCTTAAAAATTGCCTTCCATTTATTGTCTATCTAAAATCTAGATTTTTGACCAGACCCCCACCACCGGAACCTAAAACTAATGTCTGTTTTGCATTTCTTGAACAAAATCTATTTACTGTTAACATGTTACATAATTTCTTTATCAGAAATTCAAACGAATTTAGTATTAAAAATAATTTTAGGGTAGAAAATAAATCAAAATGTGATGTCACTCGATCAATTACTCACCATAAAACCCAATTTTATATTGGAACCGATATTGTAGTAGAACTCTTAGATATGATTGAGGTAACATTTGATGATAATCAGGTGATTGATTTCAAGATCCAATCTTCTCTAGATAAAGAAATCCCGTTTTCCAAAGGCAAAAATATAACTTTTAAGGTTTCATCAGAGCATGAATATTCAAATAAACAATTATATGACCATTTCAATGATTATTTTGGTGAAAAGATCAAACAATATGCTATCACTGAAAAAACCGATAAGTTAATTAGTGTTTACTATATCAAAGTCAATCATACCACCGAGACTCTTCAAAAATTGAATCCAGATTACACTGACTGGGAAGGACTAATGGGTAGAGATAAAGATGAAAAGGATATCAGTCCTGTAAAAGAGAAAGAGAAAAAGAGTAATGATAGCGATTCGTCTAATGGGTCACGGGACAATCTAAGTCCTGGTAGCAGCTCGTCAGTAAGAACGAAAAATTATTCACGCGGAGAATTTATCGAACTTTTGAAAATGAAACCAGAAAAGTATATTGAGGAAAAAACAGCACAATATTCTGTCGAGTGTCGAGAAATCAACAAAATCTATAAACAGTTAGATACTTTATATTTGAGAAATCGAGACAAGGCTAAACTTACCAATGTCGTTGACAGTTTCAAAAACCGAAAAGAAACTTATGAACAGTTAGGTATTCCATATAAACTTGGTATGCTTTTCCATGGCTTACCAGGAACTGGTAAAACCTCGGCTATCAAAGCCATTGCGAGTTATCTAAACAAAGATATTTATTTTGTACATTTGAATACAGTCAAGTCTAATAAACAGCTCAAGGAAATTTTTGAATACATTAACGAAAAGTGTAACGGAGGAATTATCGTTTTTGAAGATATCGATGCCGCTAGTGAAATCGTCGCGGCTCGCTCTTGTACTGGTAACGGCATTAAAGATCAAAATCTTAGTGAGACAATTAGCGAAGAAGACTCCGAAAGTCTGACACTAAGTTATTTACTCAATCTACTGGACGGCACCATTTGCCGTGAAGGGACTATATTCGCAATTACTACTAATTATTTAAATAAGATTGACTCGGCAATTTATCGACCTGGGCGTGTAGATATTAAAGTGGAATTTTTGAGGTGCGATTCTTTCCAAATCAAAGAAATATATCAAGCCATTTTAGGTCGCCCAATTCCGGGGGAATTATTATCAAAGATTGATGAAAATAAGTATACACCAAGTGATATTATTTTCTTTCTTTATCAGTATATGATGATTACTGATGTTACCGATGAGGAAATAGTTAATGATTTGCTCGATAACTTAGAACCAACAGTTTAGGTTGCACCGGCTGCAATTAATAATTGATATCCAACGTGAAAGCCTCTTTTTCCTGCATAATCCAAGGCCGATTTGCCATCTTTATCCTTGATATCAACCTTTGCACCATTACGAATCAAGATTTCCATGGCCTTTACAGAGCGATACTTTTTTAAAGAACCTGACGCAAAAATTAAAGCTGAACGTCCACCAGATCCTAATAAATCAATACTTGCACCAGCTTCCAATAAGGTGATAACAGTTTCAATTGAACTAATACTATCGGCCAGTTGAACTGCAAACATTAGTGCCGTCGAACCATATTTGTCTCTCGCATCAACATTGGCACCTGCTCGAAGTAATAGTATGACTGTCTCTAGTGAACTGGAGTCATTAGACATCCGCGACGCAAAAATTAGAGCAGTATTACCATCTTCATCTGTAAGCTCAAGATCGGCTCCAGCTCTAATTAATAATTTGACGGTGTTTAATGAACTTGATCCATTGGAATTGGCGGCTGCTGTAATCAAGGCTGTACCTTTTTTAGTCTGTAAATTAACATTTGCCCCGGCTTTGATTAGCAGCTCAACGGCTTCTGGTAAACTGGAAGAGCCTGAATATTTAGCAGCATACATTAATACGGTCCATCCATTTCTATTTTGAGCGTCAAGGTCAAGGTCAAGATCACTATCAGTGATTAACTCATAAAGATCACTTAAAGAATACTTGGTTCGAGCGTATTTAGCGATTTTTGCGAGTTTCTCTGCTTCTGGATTTATAAAGACTTTGTCCTTATATTCCTTTAGTAAATAGACAGTTTCCGGATAACTTGTTATATTATATTCGGCATAATATATAGCGGTTCTATCTAATATGTCTTTAATATTAGGATCCGCTCCCATATCTAATAACGTTTCTACTATTTTTAAAGAACTATCAGTTTTCGAATAATTACACGCACACATTAATGCCGTATGTTGATGGTCGGTTTGTAAGTTGATATCGCCGCCTATCTCTTTGAATATCCCAATCAAGGGCACTGCCCACTCCTCACCCCATCTAGCAATAATATGCAGTAAGGAAACAGTTTTATTTAATTGGAGGGGCAAAAGAAAGCCGCAAAAACCAAATGAGTTTAGTTCTTCCCAATTATATAATTTATTAATATCCAACCCATCTTGATTCATAAATGCCATACATCCTTCCAAATCTTTTTTTTGAAAACTTTTACAAAAGTCTCTAAAAGTTAAGCTCATCTCCTTTGATGATTTTGATAAAAAAATTTTGATTATTTTTTCAATTTTAATATTAAATTGACCATGTTGAACTGCCAGACTTGCCGAGAACTTATACCAGAAACCAACTTAGCTATCCATCAGATCCGCTGTACTCGTTACAACTACTATTGTTCAGTCTGTAACCAAGTAATACCTAAAACGGAAATGGAGCAACATCAAACTGGGCATCAGACAAGTGAATGTGATAATTGTAACATGACAGTCGAAAATAGTCAAATGAGTCACCATTTAGAAAACGAATGTCTTCTCCGTCAAGTGAATTGTGATGATTGTGGCGATAGTTATAGAGCAACTGAAGAACATCATTGTTCAATTGCTTGTGATTTTTGTGGAGAAATGATTGAAATTCCTAGTATGCCTGTACACCAAGAGAGTTGTTATGCGGCGGGTAAAACAGAATCTTGTGAAATTTGTGGGAAACGAATCCAAGTTCGACAGCTTGCCGAACATCATCTTTTACATGAAAGGGGTGAAATTCCTTCCGATGAGGAACAAGAAGAAATGCCCAGTCAAATTGAGTGTCCAACTTGCGGTGAAGAATTTACTGACAATGACTATTTGACTGCTCATAGAATGGAAGAGCATAACTGGACTCCTCCAATCTATCAATGTTTTCGTTGCAAAGCAACTTTCTTAACTGATAACGACCTTGAATTACATAGGAAATTTGAGGATTGTAGTGTTGTAAGACAACATAGAGTGGTTGATGAATCTATCATCAGTTCTGATTCCGAATAGAGCATTTTTTGAGATTATCGAAAACACATAGTTTTCTTTACACATGAGGTAATAGCGTAAACTGTTCTTATCTTTGCTAATAGTATTAGTGCTATTCTCAAGAACATAACCACCTTCAGACGATCACATTAAAGCGCTCACATCTAATATTGACGTTCGCACCGTTTTGAGGTTTCAATTTGATCTTTGATAGAAAGATATACACCTAAATCGAGAAAAAAATTCAACCTTGCTAATGCTAATATCTTCTTTAATGTACTCTCTTAAACAATTAACGCGGATGTAAACCTTGATACCATTCCAAACCTTGACGATCTCTTTCTGCTTCGATTATATTACCAATTTCTCTATGGCCCATATAATTAGCATGATATATGGCGGAATTGTTATGTGAATCATTATCGCAAGGATATGCACCAGCTTTTAGAAGAAGTTCAACGGCATCTTTATGTCCTCGGTTTGCAGCGATGATTAAAGGGGTGTACTTACGAGAATCACTTAAATGTACATTGGCTCCCGCTTTGAGGAGAACAGTCATACGTTTTATATCCCCACGTTCGGAAGCCTGCCATAAAGCAGTCCCATAAAATGGGCTTTTACTATTAACATCAGCGCCAGCTTCGAGAAGAGTTTCTGTTGCATCACCTATAGCAAAAAATATAGCACTTCGAAAGCCTTTATCTGTGATGGAAAGATCAGCGCCATTTTCGAGAAGACATCTAACGATTTCTGAATCTCCGTGCATAGCAGCTAACATTAGAGATGTCCTTCCATCTGAATCCACATCATTGACGTTCGCGCCATGCATAAGAAGACATCTTACACTTTCTAAATCTCTACTCATAACAGCTAATATTAGAGCGGTTCTTTTATTTGAATCTATATCATTGGCGTTTGCTCCATGTTTAAGAAGAGTTTCTACGATTTTAGAATGTCCTCGACTAGCAGCAATTAATAATGCTGATTCAGAGTGGTTTCTTAAAAGAACATCAGCTTTGTTCTCAAGTAAAAAATTGACCTCGCTGAGATTGCCTTTATATGAGGCGGTCATTAAACGTGTTCTTCCTATAGAATCTCTTTCGTTTACATCCACTGTAATTGTGATCATAGAACTCATCTTATTTTTAATTAAATAAGAAATTATAAATTTTTTCTAAAATTAAAGAGAAGACTGGCCAGTTAAGTGGGATGTTAACTAATAACATGATGGATCAAATAGCCGACATTCTTAAATATTATGCTAAACCGTGTTCTTTACCCTATTATTATTTTATTAGACAACACTTAAATGACCCGGCTTTAGAGATTAACCCCTATCATGAAGGTGATAAAATTATTGACTTGAATTACGTTTTTGGTGAACATCTTACATTTGGAACAAAATACAATTTGCCTCAAATTCAAATGTCTTTATCAAAGCGACAACAGATTAGTGATCTATTGTCTACTTTCCATAATGAAATTGCTGATCAGGTGAAGAATGGTCATGTTAATCATATTCAAGAAGTTTGTTGTGGTAAAGCTAATCTGGGGTTAACTTTAGCGCAATATTACCAACTCCGTTTTACTGGATATGACATCAATCCTAGTTTGATCCTTGAACTAAACAAACGACTTAAAAAGTTAGAACCGTATATTCTTGATACTAGTTGCGGTATAGTTCGAGACATATTAAAAGAAAGGTTTCCCTGTTCGTCAACTACTTTAACTGTTGCACTTCATGCATGTGGAGCTCTGACTGATAATATCATTAAGAATTTTGTTCAAATTAACCAAGGTTCGGTTAAATCCAAAATTAATGGTTTTTTATTGATAGTACCATGTTGCTATGATCGTTTTCGAGATATAGAACCATTTACATTTCTCAGTCAATATTACCAAGAGATAAATCTTGATGTTAATACCGAATTATTGCATAATTTGACCACACAAATCAAAGGTGATGAGCAAAGATATAAGAAAATATCAGATTGGATTGCCGAAAAACGTTTGCTCAAAATTACTCTTAATCTTATTTTACACCAAAAACAGTGGAGACATCCATTATTTGATGACTATACTCATGGCAAGTATATTAGTATACCCGACAGTCTTTTTAATATTCGGAAAAGTGATACCAGTCTTGAACGTCTCAGAAACCTAATTGTTAAACAACTGGAACTCTGTAGTGAGACAGAGTTGGATCTTGCGGCTTTAGAAGAATATATCTCTGTTGCCACTCTAATTAAGGAGAAGATAGTTAAAGTTGAGCAGCGATTGTTACCATTCAAACGGTTAATAGAGTTACTAATTATCGATGATCGTGCTCGTTACTTACAAGAAAATGGCTTTCAAACTATTGTACGACAGTTTACTGATCCCCAGACAACGCCTCGTAATATTGCTATCTTCGCAAGTGCTTAAAAATTGACAAAAATTTTTATAAGTAATAGGCAGGACCTAGTTATTAATATAGAAGGTTCATGCAAAATGCGGAGTTGTAGAGTTGTCCGAGATCTTGGTGTCAGTAAAAGAGCGCGAGAACTTCTTGAGGTGCATCAAGAACAACTGGACACTAAAGTTGTACAGTCTATGTACATATCGTACTGGGATAGACTTATATCTTACATATGTTGCCATAAAAAATCTAAGAAAGGTGAGCCAATTTTGAAAGGTCTTACATTTTCTGGCTGGGATATCAAAGACAGAAATGGGTTCGAACAAACTGTATACTTTTATGGTGGAACAATATTTAGAGAAAGCTCATCAGGTAGAAAACCAGACTATTTTATTTATGGTTCCCATATCATAGAAAATTCTAAAATAGATATAGAAATAGGACGGTTAGGTAATCTAACAGAAGATGAATTTTACCGATTTTTGTATTTTCATCTGAATAAAAAATAATATTGGTAAGAATGACAAAGTTCGCTATCATTCTTATTAATATATGATTGATATATGTCAGATGAGAGCAAATCTCCCGATATGAATAAGTCATTAGATACAAGCACAATTAGTGATACTGATTATAGTAACAGTACAAGTGATAGTTTTATCGACAATGATGTAGATATAGAATCTGAAAAGGGGGATGAGGAACAAAAAGGTGGTGATTTTAAGGAAGACATAAAGAAAACCCATAAATGTGGATCTATTTACCAGAAAATCTTTGAGTGGGTGGTGGTCCGACCGCTCAAACTATTAAAGACCTTTTTAAAACAATTTCCGATTCCTATCATTAAGAATGGTCGTCCGACTACAACTTCAATTTATGATATGTTCGTTGAATTTGCCGAAGACAATCGAGATTATGTCTTATTATTTAAAATTGTCGCAGCCATCGTTACTTTGGGTCTAATGTATTATCTTTATCAACAGTTTTTTAGTGGTATGTTTGGTCTAGACTTAAACAGAATCGCAAACTATTTAAAAACAATGGACCTGACCGATTTGCCAATGAGTGAAAATGTCAATGCGAGTATGGAAGCCGAAGCACTTAATTGTTGGAGTCGCTATTTCACCAACTTTCCATATAGCTTTGAAAATGCCGGTTTTTATGATCTGGTTCGTGGTGCAGTACTTCTTCCCTTTATTTTCGTATTTGTAACTTATATTTTACCTATTTTCCTTCTCATTTATATATTTTGGTTTCTTTATCATTACATTCATCTGATAATCAAAGCCATAGGTGCCTTGGTCTATAAAGCTTTTAAGTTCGCCATTAATTATATTGCTTGTACGGTGGTAAATAAGATACCATTTGCTAGTATGAGTTGTCCAGATCTTACCGAGGCTTTTGCCGATTGGAGAGAAGAATATGTTGACGAACCTATATATCAAGAACGTTTAAAGTACCTTAAAGATTTCTATGTGGCCAAACTTAATTACGTTAACAAGCCGATGGCTTATACTGAAAAACTATGGAGACGTGGTCAAGTCCAAGCTGATTATAGTAGCAAATTTTTGACGAGAAGTAAACAAGTTTTTTATGAGAAGATGTTAGAAAACCAAAATTATCTTGACAAATCACAGCGTAATATAACTGGTCGTTGGGGTAAATTCCGTAAAGAACGTGAACCTACAAATACAAACACAAATACCAGAAATAGGCCAGACCTCAAAACCAGTATGAAAAGAAGTGCCGAGCGTATTAAAAAGAGTGTGCAAACAGCTTATTGCAATCGAAACATTATTTTTAGCCTGTTAACTATTGTATCTCTATTGATTCTTTTATTAATTTTTGGAAGCTACTCCTTGACGGGTTGCCCTAGTCAGGTGTTTGAGTGGATTGGCCCGCTATGGCGTTCAGTTGACTTAGGTAGTCGACTAAAGTTATTGTCTAGTCGTTATAATTGGGCAGCAATTGGTCTAGTATTATTAATAATTGGTAGTTTATTTATAAAAATGTGGATACCGTAAAAGAATTTTAATAAAGTAAAGGCAAAGTATATAATGCTGTGTTAAACATTAAACATTAAACATTAAACATTAAACATTAAACATTAAACATTAAACATTAAA
>Ga0180438_10006343_pt1 | contig 16012 bp, 10 predicted proteins | sample SS_ome_12_FD_132455 | JGI IMG/M metagenome (GOLD analysis project Ga0180438, IMG submission 132455) | Hypersaline lake sediment archaeal communities from the Salton Sea, California, USA - SS_3_D_2 metaG | ecosystem: Environmental > Aquatic > Non-marine Saline and Alkaline > Hypersaline >...
CGTCGTCGTCATCGTCGTCGTCATCGTCGTCGTCATCGTCATCGTCGTCGTCATCGTCATCGTCATCGTCATCGTCATCGTCATCGTCGTCGTCGTCGTTGTCGTCATCGTCATCGTCATCGTCGTCGTCGTCATCGTCGTCGTCATCGTCATCGTCGTCGTCATCGTCATCGTCGTCGTCATCGTCATCGTCGTCGTCATCGCCGTGCCAGATGTCGCAGATGTCGCCTATGTCGTCGCCATCCGAGTCTTCCTGGTCCGGGTTCGGGCTGTACGGGCAATTGTCACAAGTGTCGCCCACACCATCGGAATCGCTGTCTGCCTGATTGGCGTTGTAGTCGTTCGGGCAATTGTCCTCACTGTCCGCAATGCCGTCATTGTCCCCATCGGTCTCACAGGGAATAATAAACGGCGAGCCCTGCTCCAGCATCTGTTCCGCTAATGCCGCCAGGTCCTCGAGGTCCAAAAACTTGTCGGAATTCATATCCGCACAATGACCTGCCATGACCGGCACAACAAACGGCCTTCCAACCTGCAACAACTCGTTTGCTGCGAGCATGATATCCTCCAGGTCGATCTGTTCGTCGTTATTCAGGTCCCCTCTACAGCCGCAATCAGTGAGTGATGACGTCGGAACAGCTGTCGCATCATGTCCATGACCGGCCAGCAGCAAACCAAGGCCCATTAAAAACAAGACCACAATATTAAATCTGCTATTCATAATACTACCTCCGAATAAAACACTACTGCACCTAAAATCTCCCAATGTATCAAGCCTGTTCCTTCTACAGAAACCTCACAACCTGCTGTGCATTACGCTATAGGCAACCTCATCCGGGTGAACCCGACAACGGGCAGGGCTTTGAATTGTCTTTCACCTCCTTGCTCACTGCACCTGCCAAACGCTTAATCTACACTTCGACGCCCAATCCGGAGCCCTCGCATAATCTAAGCAGCATTTTCAGTAGATCCTTCACGACCGTCCTATAATATCAATTTTTTCCAGAGAATGCAAAACTTTCTGCATCTTTTTCGATTTTCCCGGCCCACGGGTAACATTTTTCAAAGTCGCTAAATGATTGAAAAACTCATAACACCTTGTCAAATCTGTATTTACGGAGAATACGGCGACTGTTTTATTGGCTAATGCAATTGACCTCAAGCGGGTAAAATGCCGTTTCGAGTGTATTTTTCTTGTTTAGGTGGGCCGTCTATGGTACGATTATTGTTCCATTTGCTTTCAAAACAAAAGTACGACTGCATATCCTACGGGAAGTGGTTATGAATAAGTACAAGAGGGCCATCACTGTGGCTGTCTGCGGCCTCTTTTTGGTAACTTATTTTTTGAGCAGGTCGAGGCTGATCAGGCCCGTGCAGAAGAGGCCACGTCCCACGCACAGCCAGAAGACCGAAAAATCCGTTTCGGCCAATCAGGCTGAAAAGGGTAAGAAACCGAACGGTTCCAAATCGAACAAAGGGCCGGTGGGCAAGGCTGAAGCCCCGAAGCCACCGGAAACCGTATATGCAAAGAACATTGACTTTGTCAGGCTCGTTGACGATGCCATTGCCGAAGGCATCAAGCGTAATTCCGGTGACCTTCGGCTGACCGAGGGCGACAAGAAGTATCTGCTCAGCGCCACACGGGCCGTGCTGGAAAACCGCTTCTCGGCGAATCCGAAAGAGATGACCGAGGCGGACTTCAAGAATATTCCGAAAAATGTCTCGGCCCAGACGGCACAGTTGTACGTTACCCTTCTGGCAAACAGCAAGGTCAGGGGCTGTCAGAGTTCGTCGAAGAAGAGTCTCCTGGGAAATGCGATACGCGCCACTTACAGGGCCATCGACGATCAGCGTTTCAACGGCGTTCTAACTGCTGAGGAATCCAGCGATACGATAATCGACATAACGATTCTTCTAAACCCGGTCGGTGTCAACAAGCACAAGATAAGGCAGATAAAAAGGGAGATCGAGCTGGGTATTCATGCCATCAGCCTGCAAAGAGGCAAGAAGAAGGCCTTCTACAAGAGTTCCGTGCCCGTGTCACACGCCTACAGCCTTAAGGAGACACTGAAGCGGCTGGGGAAAAAGGCGAAGATCGGCGAGCAGGCCTACCAGAAGAAGGACACGAAGATTCGCAGGTACAACACCATTCAGTTTGCCGAGAAATTCGAAGACAAATCGCTTGTCGACCTTTATCGCTCCAATCTGCTTATCTGTCAGTCGGATGTTACCGAGGACAGTCAGCGCGCGGCCCTTAGGCTGTGCGCGGACTACATGAAGAATCACGTCGACCCTAACGGGTTGATGACTTACGAATATGACACATATAACGACAAAAAGAGCCAGTCAATGTCAACGTCGGCGGTGGTTCGCAGACTTGCCGGCACGTGGATACTGGCTTCGGCAGGGGCGTACTTCAACGACTCTGAATGCAAGGCTGCGGCAAAACGCAGCATCGATTACTTCCTGGGTAGATATTATGTCCATGATACGGAACGCAATTTCGGATACATCAGGATTGCCGAGGACGCGAACATAGCAATGGCGGCGTTTATGCTGCTGGCTCTGGTGGAACTGGACGACAAGGAATTCCATCCTGCGGAAAAAGAGCAGCTCTTAAGCTTAATTTTCGCGATGGAGGACAAGGAGAAGGGCTTTTTGTATCCGGTTTATCTGCCGGACAGACAGGCGAACTTCGAAAAGAAGGAAATTTACTATCCCGGTGAGGCTCTCACGGCGGTGATGACTTATTATGAGGCCACGAGAGACCACCGCTGCCTGGCGCTTGCGGAACGTCTCTTCGATTATTACCGGGCGCTTTACGAGCGTACGAGCAAGAAGGCCAGTCTGACACCGTGGGTGTCGAAGGCTTATGCGAAGGTCTTTGTAGCGACGCAAGAGCGCAAATATGCCGATTTCCTCTTTACAATGAACGACTATCTTTTGAAGGGCCAAAGGGACGTTGATGAGGAGTATGTGGACAAGATCGGCTGTTTCTTCAGCAAAGGGGCGTCGTACAGCACAGGCGTCATGGTCGAGGCCGTTGCCGAGGCGTACAAGGTTGCAAAGATGTTGGGTGACAAGGAGCGGATGGAGGCTTATCGAAGGAGCGTGCTTATGGGCAATCGGTTTCTGATGCAATGTCAATTCACCAACGAAAACATGTTTACTGCCAAGGATCACCGCCTGACCTTGGGCGGTGTTCGGACTTTTATCTACACCAGCAAGGTCAGGATCGACAGCGTTCAGCACGCGGCGTGCGCCCTGCAGAAGAGCCTCGAGCATATTTATCAGTGATCATCCGACTGTGAGTTGGCGCCAGCGCCTGTATCGGGCGCAAGTGTTTGTCTCGAGTAATTTGCACCGTGAACAGTTGCCCCGAGACTCGATACGCTCAACGAAGATCAACTCAAGCACCCCCCGATAGAGTCGACTACCAACGGTTCACCTGTCCGTTCGTATAAACGTCCTGGTCCGACCGGGCTTGTTTCGGTCGGACCAGAAACCGTTTAAGCAAGCCTGATAACACGGCCGTCAACTGTCGTAGTACAGATTGAACTCATACGGATGCGGCCTCAGAGCCATCGGCTCAAGTTCCTCTTCACGCTTCCATTTAATCCACATTTGCACCAGGTCATCCGTGAAAACATCGCCGGCGACAAGGAATTTATGGTCTTTCTCAAGCGCATCGACAGCTTCGCCGAGCGTGCCCGGCGTATGCTCGTACCTGGCCAGCTCCTCGCAACTCAGTTCGTAAATGTCCTTGTCAAGCGGCTCGCCGGGGTCTATCTTGTTCTCAATCCCGTCGATCGCCGCCATCAACATGGCGGTCCAGGCCAGATAGCCGTTCGCCGTCGGGTCGGGGCAGCGGAACTCCAGACGTCTTGCCTTGGGGCTCGCCGAATACATCGGAATCCGCACCGCCGCAGAGCGATTTCGAGCACTCATAACCAGGTTCACGGGTGCCTCAAAACCGGGAACAAGCCGCCGATACGAGTTAGTTGTCGGCGCCGCAAAGGCCAGAATCGCCGGCGTGTGCTTGAGGATACCGCCGATGGCGTACAAACCAATATCACTGAGCCCGGCGTATTTGTCGCCGGCCATCAGCGGCTTGCCGTCCTTCCACAGCGACATGTGGGAGTGCATCCCGCTGCCGTTGTCCTCGAAGACCGGCTTCGGCATAAACGTTACCGTCTTGCCGTTGCGCTTGGCGACATTCTTGATGATGTACTTGTACCACATGAACTGATCGGACATCTTCAGCAGGTCCGCGTACTGCATGTCGATCTCGGACTGTCCGGCTGTGGCCACCTCATGATGATGCGCTTCGACGATGATCCCGACTTTTCGCATCTCCGCGACCATCTCGCCGCGAAGGTTATGGTATGTGTCGGTCGGGCTTACAGGAAAGTATCCGCCCTTGAAGCTCGGCTTGTATCCGAGATTCGGCTCTTCAAACCGGGCCGTATTCCATGCGCCTTCAACCGAATCGATCTGATAAAAGCCGATATGCTGGTTCTGCTCGTAGCGTACTTCATCAAAGATAAAAAACTCCGGCTCAGGCCCAATGTAGCAGGTATCGGCGATTCCCGTTTCCCGCAGATATGCCGCGCCTTTGCGGGCCGTGTGGCGCGGATCCCGGCTGTAGTCCTGTTTTGTAACCGGATCAACGATGTCCGCCAGAACACTCACCGTCGGCTCGGCAAAGAACGGATCGATCACCACCGTGCTCGCATCCGGAACCGCAAGCATATCGGACATGTGTATATCCTGCCACCCGCGGATCGAAGAGCCGTCGAAACCAAGCCCTGCCTCGAACGTCTCATCGTCCCAGGTCTCTATCGGATACGAGCAATGCTGCCACGTACCCAGCAAGTCTGTGAATTTCAAGTCAACCATTTCTGCATTGTGCTTTTTGGCAAATTCAAAAAAATCTTTCGGTATCATTTCTTGTTCCTTTCAAAAGACAACTCAAGCCCAAATTCTAACGACCTCTGTGGTATTTGCAACCACTGCGCCAGAATTCGTCGGTATCCGTAAGTCTGCTGCATAAAGGCGCATACGGCCGAAAGGAAATCTGAGAATCACTCAGCTAATCCTACATTATTGTCAAATCCCCGATATAATGAACATTTTTGTATTAGCCCCACACTCTGGCCAAGACAATTTATCCAATGACCTGTGCCTAATCAAGTCCCTATTTGTGCGGTAAAAAAACCGTCTGTTGAAAAAAAACGATGCTAACCGAATCGCTTCGCGCCCTTCCTCACTCGTTCGTATCCGCATGCACGGATTCAGGTTCGGAAGCTTCAAAACTGCATTGAGCGCGCGGTGCCGCTGACCACCGATGGGGTCACTCACAGTCATCACCTGCCACCGACACTTCAGATGTCGGATTCATTTGATACCGTCGGCACCGGCTCGTCGAAACAAAGGACCAATCTCTACGAGCACGACAGCATCGTCGACGTGCTCAAACGCACCAGCGGCAACCTTTGCGCAGCCGTCCGCGAGTTCGGCGCCACGCCGCGGATAATCAGGTACAAAGTCAGGCATCTGCAAATCGATTACAAGCGATACCGCAGACCCGGCGGCTGAGCAACCGTGGTGTATGAGCAATGTGTTCTGCGCGGTATGATAACCTGCTTGCCTTGTGCAGTGAAATCACCGTGTCGCCTTCTTCAACCAAGGTGCCTCCGCCCTCGCGGTTGAATGCTGCCGCAGCTTAAGCCGGATTTTCTTAGAACAACACAGTAACTCCGACGCTCAGCGAGTCTATCTGGTTGCCGGAGAAACACTCGCCTTCGTACCGGACAAACCCCGAAGTATTCTCCGACAGTAGCGCCGAAAGACCGGCGCCGAAATAGACGCTGTCGTCCCTTTCGTTGTCCACGTCGGTTGTAAACTGCGCGGCCCCGTTTACGAATCGCGACTGGGCGGCCTCCTCGTCAAGAAACTCATGGGCCCATCCGACGAATATTTCGGGCGCGACTTTTGTCTCATAGAACTCGACGATTGTGGAGAGATTTATACCCAGCTTGCTTCGCAGCGAGTTTGTTGTGCTCGACTCGACGGACAGCCCGGCCGCACCGGCACCTGATTCCTTGAAACTCTCGTTGTGGTACGAGATATACTGCAGCGATGTCTTTGGTGTGAGAGTCCAGTTGTTCAGCTCAATATCATAACCGCCGCCGGCATAAACCGACAAATCATAAGCATCGTAGTCACTGTCCGCCGTCCGACTTATTGTGCCGAATCTTATCCGGCGTTCAGTTTCGTTGTTGTGGTAGCCGAATGTCACCGACGTGTCGACGAAGTAGTTGTCCTTATAGTAGGTGGCGTACGGACCAAGGCGGAAGCTGTCTATATCCGATTCGCCGCGACTTTCGAGGTAGTCGATGAAAGAGTGCGCGTACCCGCCGCCGACACCGACGACCAGCGTATCTGTCACATTTTTGTCGATTCCGAATTGTGCTCCGACGGCCTGTGCCCTGAACCCCACGAACTTGGAAGTCGAATCCTGGTCGTAGAAAAGTCCGAACGGCCTTGCGAATCCTCTCAGGCGGTCCGCTTCGTCCGCCTCTTCGGCCAGCTTCTTGTGTTCCCGGATCGCCTCCCCAAGCGCTCGCGGATTGCTCGAAGCGTCGGCGAGCAAAAAATGGCCCGGACTTGAGCCCGAACTGGTTGACAGCAAAGAAGCCGTCCCCGAGCGTCTCCCACTGAGGTACCCCGCAAAATTGTCCGCCATTGTCTGCATCGTTACTATGGAAACCTGGGTCGCCGAAGCGTGAGGCAGCGGGTTCAACTGTTCGGCGGCCTTGCTCAGCTCGGCTGCATTCAGGGCTGTAAGTGCGTTTATTACCGTTATATAGTCGCCCGTGGCATTGCCGAGGTCCGAGTCGATTGCCGCCAAAACACTTCTTCTGTTTCCGCCGCTGACGTTGTTGGCAAATGCGTCCCTTGCCGCAATCAGTTGATAAAGGTTCCCGCTGACCGCTCCGCTAAAGCTCAGAACCGCCGAAGTGTCTGTGATTGTCGCACCGTTGTCCGTGACACCGCCGTCGGCGTCGATAATCGTGAACGTATCTCCGGTTCCGATTATGCGCCCTGCCGCCGAAATGTCCGTAACATTAACTGTGCTGCCCGCCGCAAGTGTAGCCGTGCCCGTAACGTCCAGAAAATCGCTCCTGAGCGCCCCAGAACCGGTCTTTTCGACCTCCACCTCAAGGGTGCTCCCGGCATTCTGAACATAATTGCCCCCTATGGTTGTAGTCCCGATGCTGTTACCGGGAGCGAAGGTGCCGCCGTTAAGTGTAACGTTGCCGGCGACAGTGCCCGCTCCCGTTAGCGTACCAGTCGTTAAAGTAAGGGCCCCGCCAACCTGCCCCGTCAGGTTCAGCGTCCCTCCGTTCAGCGTCGTCAAACCGTTATAGGTGTTCACTCCACTGAGTGTCAGCGTCCCGGCGCCGGTTTTAGTCAGCGTCCCCGCACCTGATATAACGCCGCTGAGCTCAAGATTACTCGCACCCGAAATCGTCAGGGCATTGCCGCCGTTGGCAATAAGATTACTTACCACTCGACTGTTATCGTCAGATTGAAGGGCGCCAGCACCTCCAAGAGTCAACGTTCCCGTGCCAAGTGCCGCATCATCACCCAGAATCAACGTTCCGGCGTTCAGCGTCGTTCCTCCCGTATATGTGTTGGTTCCGGAAAGTGTAAGTGTCCCCGCCCCGGATTTCGCCAATGTGCCGGCCCCGGTCCCATCGGCTATCACACCGCTTAAGGTCGAATTGAATCCGCCTCCTCCCACCGTCAGGGTCACGCCGTTGTCTATATCGATGTTATTGGTGACCGCACGACCGCTTGCGGTGGATTGAAGTGCGCTGTTGGCAGTGGCCGTCAGAGTGCCTGTGCCCAGTGCCGCATTATCACCAAGGATTATCGTTCCCGCATTAAGCGTTGTACCGCCGGCATAAGTATTCGTTCCTGAAAGTGTAAGAGCACTGGCGCCGGCCTTGGTCAAACTGCCACCGCCACCGGTACTGGATATTATCCCGCTAAGTTCCGCATTATTCCCACCGGAAAATGTCAGAGTGTTAGCGGCAAGATCAATAGCATTGCCCACAGTTGGGGCAGCAGCAGTAGCTTCGAGGGCGCCAGCCCCACCAAGAGTTAAAATCGCACCAGCACCTGTGCCCAACGCATTGGCATGACCAAGGATTATTGTGCCCGCATTAAGGGTTGTTGTGCCCGTATAAGAGTTGTCTCCCGAAAGAGTCAGTATTCCGTCGCCGGATTTTATAACGGTCGTACCGTCGATGATTCCGCCTATTGTCAAATCATCGGTTACGCAGTTAAACGTCAAACCAGCGCTCGTTAAGGCTTCATTGATAATATGGTCAAATCCACTGGCATTATTAATAATTGAAGCGCCCGCCCCAAAGGTTAAACTTCCTCCACCATCGCTTATCGTGTATGCACCATCGGCTCCTGCAAAATCGAAACCGGTAAGGTTCGTATATGCAACATCGATACTGACCAGATGGTTCCCGGCTCCTGCCTGGTCGGCGCCAAAGGTGAGTGTACCAGGAGCACCGGCAGCCGGCGCACCGTCATCCACCCAGTTAACACCGGTGCTTGTAAGATCATCACCTCCGACACCGCCGTCCCAGGTATCGTCAGCCCGGGCTGGTGACCAGGCAAACAACAAAACGGTAATAACTGTCAGTAAAAGATTCTCGGGAAATGATTTGGTGATGTAACCCATTTTTTTTTACTCCTTAACTTTACTGTTTACCTGTCTTTATAGAAGGATAAACGTTCGGTCCTTCGACTTTCACCTGAGATGGCCCCCCATCATGCCTGTTTGACATGCCATACACAGAGTTAGTGCGGCAAACTATATTTTTTTTCCATGTGTGTCAACATGTTTATATCGACAATTCATTATTGTTGGCTTAAATACTTATTAGCTCAATACTTAGCTAAATTCTTTAAGCTGTTTTGTGTCGAAATAAACCAACATATCAGTACTGAAAAACGGGTTCCGGCCCGGGTGCCGGCACTTGCAATAGGAATAAGGCCGACTATAATTTTTCCTGTCGCTCGACAACAGCGCAGCCGGACCGTTCTTGTGGCGGGCCGCTGGGCGCGCAACTGATTCGGATGCAACCTCCGTACAGAGTATGCCTCCGAGAGAGCGATGTTTCTTGCGATTCGAGACTATGACCGAAATTGATTTGAAAACTAACGCGGGAAAAAATCGATTGCCGCTCACGAGAATCCAGAAACTCATCGGCAAGAGAATGCTTCAATCGAAGCGGAACAAGCCCTGTTTTTACATCGAGCTAAAGGCCGATGTCACGGAGCTGATGGCACTGCGCCCGACCCTGAAGAAAAAGCTGGGAATCAAGATAACGACAAATGCCTTTTATGTTCATGCTCTCGGTCTTGCCGCCAAAGAATACCCTCTTATGGTTGGCAGGCTCGAAGGCGGCAACGTTAGAATCGCCGACAGCATAAATGTCGGTTTTGCCGTGAACGCCTCACAGGGCCTTGTTGTCCCTGTCATAAAGCACGCGGACCGAAACAGCCTGGCCGAGATTGCAAGGTTGGAAGAATCGCTCACCGCAAAGGCGCGCAGCAACAAGCTCACCCTCGAAGATATCGAAGGCGAGACGATTGCATTAAGTAACCTGGGCGTGTATGGTATAGATTCTTTCGTAGGAATTGTGCCGCCCCCGGCCAGCACGATCCTGTCTGTCGGCAACGTGGTTCCAGCGGCTGTGCCCGTTGACGGTCGGTTCAGCATCAGAAAAATGGTTAGCCTTACTGTGGCGGCGGACAGCAGGATTATAGACCCCGCCTATGCGGCACAGTTCTTGAATCGTATAAAAGGGCAATTACAGAACCCGGAGCAGTTAACCTGAACAGCCGAATTTGAAAGGGGCGAGAAATGGAACGTATCAAGAGTAGGGAATCGTCGGCGGCAAGAATGATTGCCGGCACAATTGTTGTCACATTGTTGCTGCTGCTTGTGGGTGGCTTTGGCCGGGCAATTGCTGCGTCTGACACGGGGCAGACGAACAGGCTCGTAATTCACGCCGACAAACCCGCCGAGACCATAAGCAGAAACATTTATGGACATTTTTCCGAACACCTCGGCCGCTGCATTTACGGAGGAATATGGGTAGGATCGGACAGCACCATACCCAACGTGCGAGGCATCCGCACGGACATTGTCGAAGCGCTCAAGCGCATCAACATACCGGTGCTTCGATGGCCCGGCGGCTGTTTTGCCGATGAGTACCACTGGAAAGACGGAATCGGGCCGCGCGAAAAACGCCCCACCATGGTCAATACCCACTGGGGAATGGTCACCGAGAATAATCACTTCGGCACACATGAGTTTTTCGACCTCTGCGAGCAACTCGGCTGTGAGCCGTACATAGCCGGTAACCTCGGAAGCGGCACGGTTCAGGAAATGCAGCAGTGGGTCGAGTATATTACCTTCGACGGTGTGAGCCCCATGGCGGATTTGCGACGCGCAAACGGAAGGGAAAAACCCTGGAAGCTGAAGTACTTCGGCATTGGCAACGAGAACTGGGGCTGCGGCGGGCGCATGAGCCCACAGTACTACGCTGATCTCTACCGTCGGTACCGTACCTACATTCGCAACTTTTCCGGCAACCGGATTTACAGCGTAGCCTGCGGAGCCAACAGCAGAGACTACAACTGGACCGAGGTCCTCATGCGTGAGTCAAAAGAGCCCAGAGACGGCGGCAGAACAGTCAAGATGGAAGGCCTGAGCCTGCACTATTACTGTGGTTCGGGCAAGAACAGCCGCTCGGCCACGCAGTTCGGCGAAGAAGATTGGTTCTTCCAGCTTAAGAAGGCCTTGTTCATGGACGAGCTTCTCACCAACCACGTGGCAATAATGGACAAATATGACCCCGACAAACGAATCGACCTGCTGGTCGACGAATGGGGCGCCTGGCACAATGTCGAGCCCGGAACCAATCGCAGATTCCTCTACCAGCAGAACTCTCTGAGGGATGCGCTTGTCGCCGCCATAACCCTGAATATATTCAACAAGCACTGCGACCGCGTCAAGATGGCCAACATCGCACAGACAGTGAATGTTCTCCAGGCGGTAATTCTCACCGAAGACGAAAAGATGCTTTTAACGCCGACTTATCACGTCTTCGAAATGTACACGGTCCATCACGACGCCACGCTCTTGCCCATTGAGCTCCAGTGCGGAAAGTATCAATTCGCTCAAGAGGAGATTCCCTCACTGAACGTTTCGGCATCGCGGGACAAATCAGGCAAAATCCACGTATCGATTTGCAACCTTGACCCGAACAACAGTGCTGAGCTTACCTGCCGCCTGAAAGGCGTCCGCAGCAAAGCCGTGCGAGGCACGGTCCTCACCGCCCCGACAATTACCGCTCATAATACGTTTGACAGACCCCACGCGGTAAAGCCGGTCGTTTTCGATGGCGCAAGGCTCAAAGGCGACAGCATAACTGCGACCATTCCGTCAAAGTCGCTTATTGTCCTCGAAGTAGAGTGACATTGTGACGATAAATCGGCTCTTCCGCACGAAGTGGCGCTGCTGCTACTCAGCACTATCGAAGTCCAACTGCGAATTATTCTCAACATCCGAGTCTGCAAGCTCGGATTCTTGTTCCCGATGCCCGGACCTTGGTATTGATATTATCTGAATTGACGGCTGCTCGGGGTCAGCGGCATCGTCCGGCCGATCATGCCGCTCGGATGAAGGCGGTCCATCTGCCGCTATTCCGCCCGGCGCCTCCTCATCCGCCTGGGCGCTCCGCCCGGGCGTGCCGGTCGGCTCCGGTGACGTCAATGCGCCGTTATGTATGAATTCGGCCACTCTCGCATAGTCTTCGGCGCCGTGACAATTACGCTCGTATTCGAAAATCGTCTTGCCGTAGCTCGGGGCCTCCGCAAGCTTTATATTCCTCCTGATGCAGACCGGCACGACCTGAGCTTCGGCCCACGCGCAGACGCCGCCGCGCGCGCCTTCCAGGAACTGTTCTATGTCTGCCCTCACTTCGCCCGGCAGCGACGCACGGCTGTCATACATACAGAGCAAGACCCACTTCACCCTGAGCTTTGGGTTTATTCTCTTGCTTACAATGTCAACCGTCTGCAGCAGCTTGCCGAATCCCTGCAGCGCAAGGAAGTGCGGCTGAAGCGGTATAAGGGCTTCCTCCGCGGCCGCAAGGGCATTGAGTGTAAGAAGCCCGAGCGACGGCGCGCAGTCGATGATCAGGTAATCGAACCTTTCCTCGGAGCTTTCGATCGCTTCACGCAGTATGATTTCTCTTCCTACCACGCTGACCAGTTCGCTTTCGGCGCCGACCAAATTGATGTTGGACGCCAGAAGCCAGAGGTTCGGGCGCACAAGAAGAAGCTCCTGCTCGAACTGGGCCGATTGCGTCAGGACTTCATACGCGCCGGCATTGACGGTATCCGGCTCAAGGCCAAGATGTATCGTCAGGTTTGCTTGTGGGTCAAGGTCTATTACAGCCACCCTCTGACCGCTCGCGGCAAGGGCGGCGGCTGTATTGGCCACGGTTGTGGTTTTACCCACACCGCCTTTCTGGTTCAGCACCGCGATTTTTCTCATTGCTCGTACGTTCGATTCCGTATGTTGTCTCTTGTAACCAAACTCCAATAAGCCGGTTCAGCTCTCCAGTTTCAGCCTTTTCCGCACAGCATCCAGCACGCCGTTTACGAATCCCGGCGACTGAGCAGTGCTGAACTTTTTGGCAAGCTCGATAGCTTCGTTTATCACCACTTTCGGCGGAACGTCGGGGCAGAATTTCAACTGGTAAACTGCCAGCCGCAAAATGCTCTTGTCCACAAACGAAAGTCTGGATATCTCCCATTTTATCGTCGAAGCAACTATTATTTCGTCGCACTGCGTCACATTTTCCCATGTTCCTCTTGTCCAGTCCCGGGCCAGTTTGCGCACCGACTCATCATCAGGAGCGTTTTCCTCGAAAAAAACACCCAAACGCTCAAGAATATCCCCCCCCTGAACGTCGAGCTGATACAGCGCCTGCATTGCAAGTTCCCGAGCTCTTGTTCTGCTATCCACCTGCCGCCCTCGGAAAAGCCCCTTATTTTATCCTCTGAACACAATCTCGCAGTCCCGTCGAGTCCGTCGAGCGGTCGCGCCTCGACAATCGCACACCCAAAGTTAGTCTATTCAAATCTGTTCCAGCACGTTTATTGTTTCCATGGCCGTCATCGCAGCGTCGGCGCCGGCGTTGCCCATCTTTGTACCCGCCCTTTCGACTGCCTGCTCGAGTGTATCACAGGTAAGAACCGCAAATGTCGTCGGCACACCCGTATCGTAGTTAATCTGCGCTATGCCTCGCGCGACCTGCTGGCAGACGTACTCGTAATGCCCCGTCTGGCCCCGAATCACCGCGCCCAGGCAGAGTACCGCCGCATACTTCCCGCTAAGCGCGAGTTTCTTGGCCGCGATAGTGATCTCGCACGCCCCGGGTACCCAGATGACGGTTATCTGTTCATCCGCCGCGCCGTGACGTTGCAGACAGTCAATCGAACCGGAAAGAAGTCGCGAAGTTATGAACTCGTTGAACCTGCTGACCACTATAGCATAATTTCCGCTACCGGCTGTTATTTGACCCTTCTTTTCTTCAATCATCGTTTCCTTATCTCCCAATAACACCTTACGCCTCAAAGTTCCAACCCGTTACGCCACGGTCACATTATAAGACCCTTGTCAACCGGTTTCTACAAAAACAGCTGCTCCGATTGGACCCGGCAGCGCCGCCGGTCTAAAACCGCTGAGCTAACTCGCGAAATTATAAGAGCTTATAACCGAAACTGCCAGCAAATTTTTCAACCCGCGACAAAACTCACAAAACCGGCAAAAAACAGCTAACCCGGAAGTATCTTGCCGGCGATAACTCAAAGGCTGTTCTTTTTCTTTGACTTTTAAGGAGGCGCGGTGCGATATGGCGTTCGAGGATATTGATTTCGGCCCCTATGACCAAGCTGAGCACAAGGCACGCAAGGCATATGAGCTTTATGAAAACGGCAATATATCACAAGCCATTGCCGAACTTGAGACCGCAATCGAGATAAACCCTGCGAACAGTTCCTGGCATTTCGACAAGGGCCTTGCTCTGGACAGTGCCAACAAATTCGAAGACGCGATAACTGAATATGAACTCGCCCTTCACTTGAATCCCAACGACCTGGAGATATTGAACTGCCTTGCTATCAATTACACCCGCACAGGCCGCTACGATATGGCAATTGCGACTTTCGAACAGATCGAAAAGATTGACCCGAGGTACGAACCCTGCTACTGCAACCGGATAATCACTTATACGGAAATGGGGCTCCATGATATGGCCGAGCAGATGTTCTATCTCGGACAGCAGATCGAGCCTGAATGTCCGCTGTGCTTCTACAACATCGGAAACAGCCTGTTCGTGCGAGGGCTGTACGAAAAGGCGATACACTGCTGGAAACGCACTGCCGAACTCGAACCCACCCACCCACAAATCAACTACCGAATCGCTCAGGCATACTGGGCGAAAGGCGATTGCGAACGGACACGCGCGCATTTTCTGGCCGAGCTTCGCACTAATCCGGGAGATACCAGTGTGATCCTTGATTTCGGACTGTTCCTGCTTGAGCTCGGCGATACCGAATCCGCCAGGGAGAAATTCAATCGCACGCTCGAACTTCTGCCCGATTCGGCGGAAGCTTTGCTCTACCTCGGCGAGATAGCATTCAGTAAGAGCAATTACGAACTGGCCTCCCAGATCTTCCATCAGGCAATCGACAAAGACAACTCGCTTGTCGGACCGCGCTACAGGCTGGGCCAGTATGCACTTATGACCGGAAAAAGGCAAAAGGCAAGAGAGTTGCTCGTCGAGGAGTTGGGCCTTGAGCCCGACGACGCGGCCGCCCTCGTTTCGATGGGCTCGATGTTTCTTACAATCGGCGACATGGATCACGCTATGCACTGTCTGCTCAGGGCCGTCGACCTCGATTCGACCAATGCAAAGGCTTATTACTACCTTGCGCTCGCCAGTTCCGTCGCCGGTCGGCTCGAAAACGCCGCAGAACTTTTCGAACACGCCCTTGACATAAATCCGAGAGATGCCGGTGTGTTGCGTGACAGTGCTTTGGTGTACCTGGCGATGGGAAGATTCTCCACGGCTGAAGATAAAATAAAAAAGGCCCTGGCTCTGGTCGGCGACGACTCCCGGCTTAAATCCCTCGCTCGCAAAGTTCGCATCGCACGGTTGGCACAACATATCGAAGATTTCCTCCTTCGATTTCTACCCCGACCTCGAAATAAAAGAAGCATAGACGAGAAACCTCGCAGAATTTAATAAACGGCCCCAAAATTCGCATACGCTTCACACCACCAACTTTTTGTGAAAAAAAGCTTGCTTCGCAGTGTATGAACCGCTATAATTGATTTTATAGGTAGAACGCGGATATGTACTGTTGTGTTGCGAGGCAGACAAGTGGAGTAAAGAAGCTGTCCAACCATTTTTAGAGGAGGAACATTATGTTGGGAAAACCGTTTGTTATCTTCTCCATTTTTACCGTGCAGGCACTGCTGCTCATTTCACCGGCTTACACCGCCGAAACCATTCTAATGTGCGACGCAGGCGACAGCACCGTCCAGGACGGATGGACAAAAGTCGGCCCCGGACAAAACCAGGACGTTGCCGGAACCGGCATCACCGTCACCCTTGCCACCGGAAACGGCGACGCGATCGCACCGCGCGTAGAAGGAGGCGAAGGACCCCTGGCCGAAGTCGAATCCGACTTCTACTTCGCCGACAACGAGACGTCCAGTCCCGGTTCCGATTTCATCCTCACTCTGAGCAACTTGCCGACGGGAAACTACATACTCAAGAGCTTCCACAGCCGCTCAAATGAAGATGACACAACCATCCCCGGCATTACTGTTACCGGC
>Ga0180438_10006344_pt1 | contig 16011 bp, 16 predicted proteins | sample SS_ome_12_FD_132455 | JGI IMG/M metagenome (GOLD analysis project Ga0180438, IMG submission 132455) | Hypersaline lake sediment archaeal communities from the Salton Sea, California, USA - SS_3_D_2 metaG | ecosystem: Environmental > Aquatic > Non-marine Saline and Alkaline > Hypersaline >...
ATAATTATCATTATCTAAAATATCTATTCTATTTAATAATTCTTTTTTATCAAGAAATTTATTATAACTTTTTTCTTTTTCACTAAGATCTTCTATATCTTCTATTTTATCATAAAAATCCTTTAATGTATCACTATCTTCTATACTTAATTTTTTATCACTTTTTTTTGTTTTAACTAGTATTTTTAATTTTTTTGTTTGTTTTGGTGATGATTTGGGTATTGATTTAGATGATAATGATTTAAGTAGTGCTTCTGGTGATGCTTCGGGTGCCATTTGTGGTGATTGTATTGGTGATGCTTTTAGTGATTCTGTTGGTGATGCTTTTAGTGATTCTATTGGTGATGCTTTTAGTGATTCTATTGGTGATGCTTCTAGTGATTCAGTTGATGATTCTGTTGGTGATGCTTCTGGTGATGCTTCTGGTGATACTTTTAGTGATTCTGTTGGTGATGCTTCTGGTGATGCTTCTGGTGATACTTTTGGTGATGCTTTTGGTAATGCTTTTGGTGATGCTTCTGGAGATGCTTCTGGAGATGCTTTTGGTGATGATTTTAATTTAAAACTATTTGATAATGCTTTTTGAATAGTATCTCCTAAATAGGATATATTGCTTTTTATTGAATCACCTAAACTTTCTTGTGATAGATTAGAACTGGGTAAAGATAAAGAACTTAATGATCCTACACTACTATTACTAGTAGATTCTGTTCCACCTTTATATATTTTTTTACTTTTTTTATTCTTTTGTTGATTTTTAAAAAATTTTTTATTTTTTTTTGATTTCATATATATTAAGAATATAAGTTATATCTTAATAAAATTTTATTTACTTGTTTAATTAAATAAATTTTTTCTAAATTATATTCTCTAATACATTTAATAGATTCATCAAGAGATTTCCATGAAACAGAACTAACCTCAGTTTCTTGGTAATTATTTTCTGGATTTATATTATTTTCAATATTAGCAATAAAATATTTATGTTTATAAGATTTAAAGTTTGAACCTGTATATATTTCTTCTAATGGTAATAAATTTTGAATTATTTGAAGTTTGGATTTATCATAACCAGTTTCTTCTTGAAATTCTCGTAAAGCACATGTAATATCTTTTTCTTGATAATTTCTTCTACCTTTTGGAAAACCCCATTCAGGTTCTAAATAATTAAAATAATTATTATTACTTTCCTCAATTAATAAAGCTAAATTAGATTTTTCATTATTAAATATTACACCTTTTTTTAATTCATTAAATTTTTCTAAAGAAACTTTTTCTTCACTTCTATATTGTATTCCTATATTATCTCCCCATAAATAATACCATAAATCTTTAAAACTTGATTTTAATAATAAATTTTTTTCATTTAATGTCATTTTATTTAATAAATTTAAAATATATTCTTTATTATTAATATTATATTTTCCTCTTAAAAAATCAACAAAACCTAAACTATCTTTTCTTCTTATTAATAAATATTCTAATTTATTATTATTTATTCTATATGCAATAATACCTATACTAGTAATCGGCATTTTACATTGATGAAATAAATGTCCTAATTTACCACAATTATTACAAAAGTTGAAATTTTTCATCTATTAGTAATTAAATTAATCTTTTTATATTGTTTAATTAATAATGCAGCTTGATTCATTAATATGGGGACCAAACTTTTGGTTTTTTTTACATACAATAGCAATATGTTACTCATTAACGCCTAATGAAACTATTAAAAAAAAATATTATAATTTTATTCAAACAATACCATTACTTTTACCAGATGAAGAAATGGGAAAACATTTTAGTAAAATATTAGATGATTATCCTGTTATGCCTTATTTAGATTCACGTGAATCTTTTACAAAATGGATGCATTTTATACATAATAGAGTTAACATTCATTTAAATAAACCTATTATGTCATATAAAGATTCGATGATTGAATATTATAAAAATTATAAACCTAAAAAAGAAGTTAAAAAAGAAGATCTAAAAATGAGAGAGAAAATTATTTTTTTTAGTTTATTATTAGTGCTATTAATAATAATAGTTATTTTAAGTTTAAGAGAATAATTACATTTATAGTATTAATATAATAATATCAATATATATGAATATAAATTTTCAAAATGGTGGAAAAGTTATAGGGTCAGGCGGATTTGGATGTGTTTTTTTTCCAGCATTAAAATGTAAAAATCAAACATCTAAATTTAATGGAATTAGTAAATTATCATATAAAGATGAAATTTCTAAAGAAATGACATTAAATAATAAAATTAAACCAATAATATTAAGGATACCAAATTATAATAAATTTTTTTTAATTAATGAAATATTTACATGTCAACCACAACCTTTATTAAAAAAAGATATGAAAAATTTAGAAAAATGTTATTTTCTTGATTCACTTAAAATTTCAAAAGATAATATTAATAAAAATATAGATTTATTTGATATAATTAATATTCCTTATGGTGGAAAAGAATTATTTGAATTAATTAATAAAAATAAAAATATTATTAAAAAATTTAAATATTTTAATGATCATTTTTATTATTTACTTAAATATGCTATTTTTCCTATGAATAATTTAGGATTAAATCATAATGATATTAAAAGTAATAATTTATTAATTGAACCAAATAATCCTGATAGCGAAATAAAAATAATAGATTGGGCATTATCTAGTGTAATAGATGTATCTATTTCATCTTATCCAGATATTCCAGAAAATATTAGAACAAGAGGAATACAATTTAATTTACCATTTTCAACTATTTTATTTACTAAAAATTTTGTTAAATTTTATAAAAAAGTATTAGATAATTTATTACACAAACCAGATATAACATTTTTAAAAAAATTTGTAATATTTTATATTCATTCATTTTTTTTTGAAATTGGTCATACAAAATATATTATTGATAATTTATTTCCATTAGTTTTTGATATTAATACTAATAATAATAGTCAAAATGAAAATTTTAATAATTTAATTAAATATAGCTTAGGTGCATCATTTATGGTAGAATATATTGCAAAAATATTATTAGAATTTACTGATTTTAACATTAATATATTTGATGAGAAAAAATACTATTTTAAAGTTTTTCGTAAAAACTCTGATATATGGGGTTTTTTAACTATTTATTTGGATATTTTATTAACAACACGTTCTAAAAAAATTAATTATAATAAAAATAATATTATCTATTTTATTAATAAATTTCTTTATACAACTGAATATGCAACTCAACCTATACCATATTCATTATTATTAGATTCTATTCAAAACATTAATATTAATCTACCTAAAAATAAAACAAAAAAAAACAAAAAATAATAAAAAATAATATATTTAAAAAATATTATAGATTATTAATAGTATTTTTTAAATATATTTAAAAAATAGTGATCATTAAATAATATGACTGAGGAAAAAGGTATTGCTATTGGCATCGATTTAGGCACTACATATTCATGTGTAGGTGTTTGGCAAAATGATAGAGTTGAGATTATTGCTAATGATCAAGGTAATAGAACTACGCCTTCTTATGTTGCATTTACTGATAATGAAAGAATGATTGGAGATTCTGCAAAAAATCAAGCTGCATTAAATCCTAATAATACAATTTTTGATGCTAAAAGATTAATTGGAAGAAAATATAATGATCAACATGTTCAAAGTGATATTAAAAGTTTTCCTTTTAAAGTAATTGATCAAGATAATAAACCATTAATTGAAGTTAATTATAAAAATGAAAATAAAAATTTTCAACCTGAAGAAATTTCAGCTATGATTCTTGTTAAAATGAAAGAAATTGCTGAAGCATATTTAGGTCATGATGTAAAAAATGCAGTTGTTACTGTTCCGGCATATTTTAATGATGCACAGCGCGCTGCAACAAAAGATGCTGGAACAATTGCAGGTTTAAATATTATTAGAATTATAAATGAACCAACAGCTGCTGCAATTGCATATGGATTAGATAAAAAAACAGATAAAGAGACAAATATTTTAATATTTGATTTAGGTGGTGGAACATTTGATGTTTCTATTTTAACTATTGAAGAAGGAATTTTTGAAGTTAAATCTACAGCAGGTGATACACATCTTGGAGGTGAAGATTTTGATAATAGATTAATCCATCATTTTATTCAAGAATTTAAAAGAAAACATAAACATGATATTTCTAATAATGCAAGATCTATTCGGCGATTACGAACAGCATGCGAAAGAGCTAAACGAACTCTTTCATCAACAACACAAACAAGTATTGAAATAGATTCATTATTTGAAGGAATAGATTTTTTCTCATCATTAACAAGATCACGTTTTGAAGAATTATGTATGGATCTTTTTAGAAAAACAATGGAACCAGTTGAAAAAGTTTTAAAAGATGCTAAAATGTCAAAAAATGATATTCATGAAGTTGTATTAGTTGGAGGATCAACTAGAATTCCAAAAGTTCAACAACTTCTTTCTGATTTTTTCAATGGTAAAGAATTATCTAAATCTATTAATCCTGATGAAGCTGTTGCATATGGTGCTGCTGTCCAAGCTGCAGTATTAAGTGATATTAAATCTGATAAAACTTCTGATCTTCTTCTTTTAGATGTTGCACCTCTTTCACTTGGTATTGAGACAGCAGGCGAAGTTATGACAGTATTATTACCAAGAAACACTACAATTCCTTCAAATAAAAAACAAACCTTTTCTACTTATTCTGATAATCAAGAAGCAGTGACAATTAAAGTGTATGAGGGAGAAAGAGCTAGAACTAAAGATAATAATAAACTTGGAGAATTTACTCTAAGTAATATCCCACCTATGCCAAGAGGAGTTCCACAAATTGAAGTATCATTTGATATTGATGCTAATGGAATTTTAAATGTAACTGCTTTAGAAAAATCTACAGGTAAAAGTAATAATGTAGTTATTACAAATGATAGTGGTCATCTTTCAAAAGATGAAATTGAAAAGATGACACAAGATGCAGAAAAATTTGCTGAAGAAGATGCAAAATTTAAAGATACATTAGAAAGTAAAAATAAATTAGAAAATTATGGATATCAAATTAAAAATTTCCTAAATGATGATAAAATAAAAGAAAAAATATTAGATGAAGATAAAAAAACAATTGAAGAAGCTATTCAAGATACTTTAAAATGGCTTGAATTAAATACATTTGCAGATAAAGAACAATATGAAGATAAATATAAAAATTTAGAAAATATCTGTACACCTATTATGTCTAAAATTTATAAAGATTTAAGTCCAGATGGAATGCCTGGTGGAATGCCTGGTGGGATGCCTGGTGGGATGCCTGGTGGAATGCCTGGAGGAATGCCTCAAAATAGTCCAAATATTGATGAAGTTGATTAAATTTAAATATTAATGATTTGTTAAATCATTTGCTAATAATTTACCAATTTTAGATCCAATTTGTTTCCAATTATTACCATCAACATTATCATTATTATCATTATTATGATTATTATGATTATTATGATTATTATGATTATTATCATTATTATGATTATTATGGTGTAGACAATCTTTTTTAAAATTTTTTTGAATATATTCTGGTAATTTTTTTAGATAATTAGGATCATTTTTAATTTGTTCTTTAATATATTTACATTGTTTTTTAATTTCTGCATGTGTTTCTGCATTTCCTTGAGATAATTTACTTTTCGGACAATTTAAACAATCACTATCATATTGACATTTATTACTATTAGTATTATTAGTATTATTAGTATTATTACAATACATAGGACATATTTCATTTCCTGAACTATCTGTTGTACAATTTCCATTAGAGCTAGTTGATGATTCACATCCATCTGGACAATAATTTGATTTATTTTCTAAACCTTCTTTAAAATTAAAAGAAAAATGACATATTCCAAATATAACAATAATAGCTAAAATTAACCAAAATATTGAGTTTTTAAAAAATTGTTTTAACTTCATATATATTATATATTTAAAATATATAATATGCAAATTGAAATATTAATTTTAGCAATTGTAATATTTTTAGTAGCTAATACTTATTATGATGGAAAACTATTAGATACCTTAAAAAGTTGGCAAAAATATTACCAAATGGCTTTTTTTATTATTGGTGGTATCGGTATTTATTTATTACTTAAACATAATCCAAATCATGGAAGAGAATTATTTGCTAGTGCACAAAATGTTATACGATCTGTTCCTATAGATAAAAATTCTAAAGATTTATTAACTCCAATACTAGATCTATCTAGTAAATATTGTGTTGGAGGATCTAATAATATAACTGAACAAAATCAATATGAACGAAGAATGTTAAATTCTGGTAAACAAACAACAAAAAGATCTGTTAGTGAAACTAAAAAAAAATATGTTGCATCACAACAAGATTGGAAATGTAAAGATTGTAAATGTAAATTACCGGCATGGTTTGAAGTAGATCATATAACACGATTAGAATATGGTGGATCAAATAATGTAGATAATTTAGTAGCTCTTTGTAGAAATTGTCATGGAAAAAAAACAGCTTTTGAAAATTTATAAAGAATTAATATAACTATTATATAACTATGGATTCTACAGATAGCACTAAAGAAAAAGATAGTATTGAAAATGATTCATTAATGAATAAATTATTAAATAATAACTTATTTTTAGCCTTAATTATATTTGGTATAACAGGATTTATAATTTATTTAGTTATTAAAATAAATCCTGGAAATTTTATAAATAATTATTCTTTAATTGCCTTTTTATCTTTTTTTATACTTATTGTTATAGCTAGCTCACTATATATTTTTTTAAATATTTATAAAAAAAACCCTACATTCTTTGGGGCTAATATAATTAATAAAAAAAATGGTAATATAGATTTTTTTACAGAAAAAACTAATAAACTTGTAAATCAATTTATAATTGATGTTCTTATTATAATTGGATTTATTATTTTATTTTTTGGAATAATTTTATTTTTAATACATATAATTAAAACAACAAAAAATATATTTTTAATTTTAAACACAATATTAATAGGATCAAGTATAATAATTGGATTAGCAATAATCTATGAATTATTCAATAATTTATTTTTTAAAGAACTAGAAGCAGAAGGTATTACTTTAGGTGGATTTATAAAAGATATAATATTTTTTTTACCTTGTTTATTAATTGAATTTATTAGATATATTGAAAAAGAATTAAAGTTAACAACAAAACCTATATGGATTTTACTTGCTTTAGAATTAATTATAATTTTAATATACTTTTTATTACCAATTATTATTAAAAATATAGCTAAAAATAATGGTGTTGTATTATTAAATGGACCTATTTATACTAATAAAAATACAAAATTAGGAACATTTCAAAATTTAAAACCAAATGGTATTACTAAGAGTATTTATAATTATAATTACTCTATTTCTTTATCTCTATGGATTAATCCACAACCTAGAAATACAAATTATAATTACAATAAATTTACTTCTCTATTTAATTATGGTAATAAACCTAATATATTATATAATGGTAAAACCAATACAATTAAAATTACTTGTAAAACTAATAAAAATAATTTAGTAACTATTTATGAAACTGATAAATTTCCTTATCAAACTTGGATGGACTTTGTTATAGTATTAAGAACAGGTATAATGGATATATTTTTAAATAAAAATTTAGTAGCTAGCATGGAAGGTATTGCACCTTATATGACAAGTGATATAGTTACAAGTGGTGAAAATGATGGTATAAATGGTGGAATTAAAAATATTATTTATTATGATAAACCATTAAATCAAGATCAAATTAATTTGATAAGCCTTACTAATTTAATAAATTAAAACATTTTAGTAAAAAAATCTCTATCTAAAAATAATATAATTTCTAATAGTATATTATATTATGGCATTAATTGAGACAATCTTAATAATTGTTATTTTAGTAATTTTAGTTATAGTTATTTATAATGTATTTTTTACAAAACAAACTATGTTAATGAGTGGTATACATCCTACTGTTCCTGGTATTACTATAGATAATAATAGATTACCACAAAATAATAGTAGCAATTATTCGTTTGCCTTATGGTTTTTTATTGAAGATTGGAATACTAATTTTGGTCAAGTTAAAAATGTAGCTTATTTTGCTCCTCATAAAACACGTATTGAAATGAAAGGATCTGATTTAGGAGGTCATGGTGGACCTTTTGATTCTACACAACCAGGTGAAGTAAATACCAGAGCTCTAAATCCTAGTGGTAATAATTTTGCTGCAGCTCTTGATGCATTTGAAAATGATTTATTAATTGGTATTAAAACATTCTCTCAAACTACTAATAGACATTCTGTAAATCCACCATCTATTTTACCTGCTACTGATTATTTTACACAACAAAATGTTCCTAATAATCCACAACAAAGATATGAAACATTTAGAGTAAGTAATGTTAATCTACAAAAATGGGTATGTTTAATATGTAGTGTTGAAGGAAGAAATTTAGATATTTATTTACAAGGAAAATTAGTAAGAAGTTTCATTCTTCCTGGTGTTGCCGTAAGTTTAGGTAAAGATAATGTATATATTGGTGGTGGTGGAGGTAATGGTCCTACTAATACTACATTTAATGGGCATGTTGCTAGATTTCAATTTTTTGCTAATTCTTTAAATCCTCAACAAGCATACAACATTTATCGAGAAGGTTTAGGTTCAAGTATGATCGGTGATTTCTTTAATAAATATCGAATGAAAATACAATTCTTTGAATATAATAATGCTCTTGGTAAACCAATAGTTCTATAAATTTTATATTTTTTATTAAATAATATAATATAGTATTATTTCTTCTATATTATATATAATATGGATCTTCAATATCAAGCTGAAAAATTAGGTTCTTCTGCTAAAGATTTTTTATCTCAAAATAGTTTAGTATCTCATATAGTTTTTGTTATTTTAGTAATAATTGGTTTTATTTTATTATTACGTTTAGGAACTGCTATTTTATCTTATATTTTTTCCCCTAAACCCAATGTTTCATTAGTTAATGGTATGATTAATGGAACTAAACAAATGCAAATATCTAGTAATCCTCAAGTTAGAGGTTCTATACCTATTCTAAGAAGTGTAGATCAATACAGAGGTATAGAATTTACTTGGTCTACATGGATTTTTATTGATGGAAATAATCTTGGACATAATAAAGATAGATTTAGACATATTTTTAGCAAAGGTAATAATAATATGGGCGTTGATGGTATTATGGAACCTTTAAATGGACCCGGTTTATATATTAGTCCAAATAACAATCCTAATGTTGCTGAATTATCTTTATTACTTAGAATGAATGTTTTTACTGATGAAAACTATGGTCATAATCTTTCTCAAGTTAATAATGCTTGTTTACAAGCAATTATGGCAGAAAAAGAAAATCCTTCAACTAATCCAAGTAATCCTGCTGCTTCACTTGCAGAATGTCAAGCAGAATTTCCATATCTTAATAATAGTTCGCTTCAGCAAAATGTTGTTTCTCAAGCATTGGCACCTGCTATTTTTGATGATATAGAAGTCCCTGAAATACCTATTAATAAATGGGTTTCTGTTATTATCAGATGTGAAAATAATAATATTATTGATATTTACATTAATGGACGTTTAGTAAGAAGACATCGATTATCTGGAATTGCTAGACAAAATTATGGAGATGTTAATATTGCATTTGGTGGTGGTTTTGGTGGTTTTATATCTGAATTAAGATATTTTAATTATGCTATTGGAACTTCTGAAATTGATTCTATTGTTTCTAATGGTCCTAATCTTACAACTAGTGATACTACTGATTTAGGAACTGCTAAACCCTACTATTTAGCAAATAGATGGTTTAATGATGAAATGGATCCTGTTTATTCTGTTGGAGTTAATTAATTTATTATATTAATTATATAAATGTCTATTACTGATGCCTCTTTATGTTTAATTTATGGAGAAACAAGAGATGTATGGATTAATCCTGGTAAATATAGATGGTGGTCTCGTGATCCCGGAAATTGTGATTGTTCTAACAATTCAACTATTTGTAGCACACAATTAAAGTTTAGACAAAATAGATTTCATAAATTAGTTTTACAAAATAAAGTTGCTAGTAGTATCCAAAATGTTTCTGGTCTAAGAACTCAAGCTAATCTTTATAGTTATTATGCTAGAGGTAATAAAAATGGTAATACTAAACCTCACACTTTTGCTACACAAAATACTCGAGGTTATACTAATTTTAATACAAATAATTTACCTATTAATGGATTTATTAATACTTTACCAAATGGTCCTTTTACTAGTCCTTCAACTAGAGCTATTGCAGGTATCCAGTCTAGACAAAATTTATTATGTCCTTTAAATTTTAGAACTCGATAAATAATGTATAAATTTTTTATAAATTATTTATAAATTTATATTTATTTTAAATTTCTACACCATCCCTCTCCTTCTTTCCAACCAAACCCTTGGCGACATTGTTTAACATCTGATACTTGTATACATTCTTCAGGCGAAGAACCGCCTATATAACAATATCCTTCACCCTCTAAAATTTTTGATGATGAATAATCTAAACTAGATCCTGCAGGTTCTGGTGGAGTTTCTGGTGTTGGAAATTTAGGTGAAGTTATAGATGTATTATTATTTGTTGATGTATTATTTGTTGATTTATTATTATTTGTTGATTTATCATTATTTGTTGATTTATCATTATTTGTTGATTTATCATTATTTGTTGATTTATCATTATTTGTTGATTTATCTGAAGTATTATCGGTTTTATTATTTGAAGAATTAGTAGAAGTTGGAGGATTATATATACGTTTTTCTAATGAATCAATACCAGATGTTGCCGTATTTGAAATTGTATCAAGTAAACCCTTTGTTCCTGTTGTTCCTACATTAATTGTTTGTTTTGTAGTTTGAGCTACACTAATTCCAAAAATTTTTAAAATAGGAGCTAAAATATTTTTAATATCATCCAGAAGTTTTCCTAAAAATTGACTAGCATCACCAAAATAATTTAAAACATTAAATCCTAAAAATGCTAATAATATTAAAATACCAAACCAAAAAAAGATAGTGCTCCAAAAATTCCAATTTCTTTTATCCTCTATTTGTTTTTCTATCCCTTCTTTTTGTAATTCTAATTGTTCCATATTTTGCATCATACTTATTATATAATTATTATATATAATTATATAATACTTTTAATATATATATAATGAGAACATTAAAAAATAAAACTATAAATAATAGAAACTCTTTATTTATTAAAAATACTACACCTAAAAGAAATATATTATTAAGAAAAATAATTAATAATAATAATTCTAAAACATTAAATAATCTACATAATATAAATAAAACTTTAAAACACTCTTTCTCTCCAAAAATAAATAAATATTTAGTTTCTTTTATTAAAGAAAAACCTACTAAATTTTTACTTTGTAATAATAATTTATTAACTATTAATATTGGTTCTGTTAAAAAACCCAAGTGTTTAAGATATACATCTAAAAAAGTTAAAAAATTTTTATTAAATAATCTTAAAACTAGTAAATATATTGATTGTAATAATATTATTCCACCTAAACAATATTTATCCAATTGCTGGTTTAACACATTTTTTATAACTTTTTTTATTAGTGATAAAGGTAGAAAATTTTTTAAATATTTTAGACAACTTATGATAGAAGGTAAATTTGCAAATGGAACAAAAATATCAACTAATTTATCAAAAGCTTTTTTTATGTTAAATATAGCTATTGAAGCTGTTAGTAATAATTTATTAAAAAAAACTGCTTATCAATTAAATACTAATTTACTTATTAAAACAATTTATGATGCTATAAATAAAAAAAAAATGTATGATTCAAATATTAGACAAGTTGGTGAAGCAGGAAATCCTCTAGATTATTATTTAACAATTTTTAATTATTTAAATAAAAATGAAATTTTTATGTTTTCATTACCAATATATATTAGTGCAGATAGTAAAACAATTGAAAAATTACTAGAAGCCAAAAATATTTCAATAAAACCAGATATTATAGTATTAGAAATTTATGATAATGGAATAAATGGTCCTGGGTATTCCGGATATATTAAAGATAAAGAGATAAAATTAGATATATTTAATACTAAATATGTTTTAGATTCTGCTATTGTTAGAGATACAACAGGAAATCATTTTTGTTCACTTTTAACTTGTAATAATAATGAATTTAGTTTTGATGGAGCAAGCTTTTCTAAGATAAATCCAATAAAATGGAAAAAATTAATTAATACTAAAACAATTTGGAGATTTCAAGGTCATGATTTAAAATGGAGTTTTCTTAATGGTTATCAATTATTATTTTATTATAGAGTTTAATTACTATCACTATCATTTATATCTTCATTATCGCTATTTACATTTAATAAATTATTCATCATTTCTATCTTAGAAATACTTTTATCTAAATTATCTTCTTTAATATTTTTAAATAAATAATCTGTGCTTGGTGCTACTTCATTTTTTTTTATTTCTTTATATAATGTATTAATTTTATTTATTATACTAGTGATATAATTTTCACTATTATTGATTTTAATATTAAAGTTAATATATTCAGTTAATAAACTAATTGCAAAATATAAAATATTTTTTCTTTTTTTTTTACAATTAAATCTATATTTTATTGTAAATAAATTCAGTAAACTATGCATAATTCTTTTTAATATTTTTTTATCTTTATCCCTATTCTCTATTTCATTAAATATAGCATCCCAGATTAACCAAATTATATCTTTTTGATATTCAAATGCTACAGGTATATTTTCTCTTGTTTCACAAATTAAATTTATTTTATTATTTTTACATATATTATCAAATTGTAATAACCATTCTAACCAATATGACGCATTCATAATATTTTTTTTATTTAAATTATATGAAAATTCATTTATTGGAATAAATAATTGTTTAGGATCATCTTCTCTAAAAAAATTTTTTAAATAATCTACATTATCAGCTTTTAATTTATCAGTTAATAATGTAATATCATATTCATGTTTATCTATTTTAATAGTTTCTAAACTTGGTTTTTTAGGTGATAAACATAATATACAAATAATTTCTGCAAATAATTTTCTTATTTTAGGATTATTTCTTAATTTTATTTCATTATCTATATATCCATTAATTAAAATATCTTTAAAATTTTCATATCTTAAAGCCAAATATATACAAAGTTTAGGATTTCCTATATGGATATATTTACTAGTTATTAATATTATTATTTCCCATAAATCAATAAAATGACCTGCACATAATAATTCTATACTCCAATAACATGATTGTTCTATTTTATTATTTCTTATATTTTTAATTAATTCTAATTTTACTTTACTTTTTTGAAATCCTGAAAATGTTATATTTTTAAAATCTGCTATTATTCTTGTATCATTAATATCTGTTTCATTCATTATAATTAATATATTTTTATTATAAAAAAATAACTTTAATATTTATAAACAATGGAAAATATTATAAATAAAATAAAAGATTTAAATTCTATAGAAATTTTATTAGCAATATTTTTTATTTTAATTATTATCTCTCTTATTTCACAATATTATAAAAATAATACTGAAGGTTTTCAAGATATTAATAAACAAATAGTATTCAAAAAAGATATTGAAATATATGATGATTTTTATCTTGAAATTTTTAATGCATTAACATATAATAAAATTATATCTGATTTTGAAATTGGTACTATTATTAATAGCACTAATCCCACTGAAAAAAGTATTATTTTAGATATTGGTTCTCAATTAGGTTATATAGTTAATATTTTTAAAGAAATTTCTCCTAATATAATTGGTGTTGAGTTATCAAAAAATATGATTGATAAATCTATTAAAACTTATCCAAATATTAAAAATAATTTATTACAAGAAAATCCATTAAACAATCAATTATTTAATGATAATAATTTTACTCATATTTTTTGTTTAAATCATAATTTTTATTATATTCAAGATAAAACTCTTTTACTTAAAAATTGTTTTAATTGGTTAATACCAGGTGGTTATTTAGTATTACATTTACTTGAAAAACCTAATATTAATATTTCTGAATATATTATTAATATAAGATCTAATTTATTTCCACAAATTGCTGATGTTAATATGTTACCTACTAATAATGTTAAATTTAAAGATTATATTTATAAACCTAATTTTTATATGTTAAATAAAAATGATGGAATTTTTGAAGAAAAATTTACTTTTAATAATGGAAACATCCGTAAACAAGAAAAATCTTTTTATTTTATGCCAATTGATACTATTTTAAAAATTGCTAAATATATTGGATATATTGTTTTAAAACAATATAATATTAATAATACTAATAACTATATTTATATATTTTATAAACCTAATTAATTTATCTTACATATTTACTTGCTCTTGCAAATGAATCTATTATAAATATTACAAATATCCCTAAAAATGTATACAATATTACTTCTTCCATAACATTATTTGTTTTTTCATCTTTTTGTTCTTCTAATAATGTTATTATATAATTTAATTTATGTAATAATTCAATATTACTACTATTATTTTTTTGCATTTGAGGTTGTTCATATGGCACATTTTCATAATATGTTTCATTATATCTATTTACTTTTTCATCTAATGAAATATTTTCTGTGTTTGCTATATTTGATGTATAATTATTTGGTTTTACCATTTGCACTGGTTCAAACTCTGGTAATGGTTTAAAATCACCCATATTATTTGTTACATTTTCATCTACATTTGTTTCTACTTCTTCTAATTTATCTTTTTTATGAATTTTTTCAAATAATTCACTCATATCAAAAGATATACTCTTTTTTGCTGTCTTATTATGATTTTTATTATTTATTTTAGGCGGTTTTAATGGTTCAAAATCAGATGTTTGATTTATATTATTATCAAAATTTATTTCTGAATATTGCAAAGTCATATAAAAAATTATAATATTATTATTTTAAAATTATTATTTTAAATATTTCTAAAGATTATATATTAATATATATTATGATATCTTATATTAAAAATTTTATTGATATACTTAGTAATGATAAAATTGTTATTGGTCTATCTATTATATTTTTAAATATAGCTTCTAGATATATTGATATTAAGTTAACTAAAAATCAAGAACATATTCTTAAAAATATTGGTAAAGAAGTTTTAATATTTTTTATAGCTTTTATTGGAACTAGAGACATATTTATATCTTTTATATTAACTATTATTTATTGGTTTATTACTAGTTTATTACTTAATGAAGAAAGTAATTTTTGTATACTACCTAATGATCTTAAAAAATTACACACTATTATAGATAAAAATAATGATAATATTATTTCTGATGAAGAATTAAAACATGCTTTGGATATATTAGAAAAATCTAATAATCAAAAAACTACAAATTATCAATATAAATTATTTAATAATATTGGTTCTACATTTTAAATAAATTATATTTTAATTAAAATTTATTTAAATATTTATATATATAAGATGAGTCGAGTTACTCAATTAAAAATTACTGGTTTTTATGATAATGATAATTATTTATTAAATTTTACTGCAAAAGGTATTATTAAAACTGAAACTGAAGAATATGCAAATTATTTAGATAATTTAATTTCATTATGGTCTCAAATATATAAAAATATGCCTTCAAGAACTCCTACTACTTCATTTGATGTTATAAATCAAGATAATACTCGTTATAAAATAAATATTTTAAAAACTATTACTATTGTTAATAATATTAATAAAATATTATATAAATATATTTCTATTTATTCTGAAAATAACAATATTAAAGAAGTTGATAAAATACTCTTACTATCACAAATTTATGATAAAATTAAACCTATTGAACAACCTAAAATTAATATTAC
>Ga0180438_10006346_pt1 | contig 16011 bp, 16 predicted proteins | sample SS_ome_12_FD_132455 | JGI IMG/M metagenome (GOLD analysis project Ga0180438, IMG submission 132455) | Hypersaline lake sediment archaeal communities from the Salton Sea, California, USA - SS_3_D_2 metaG | ecosystem: Environmental > Aquatic > Non-marine Saline and Alkaline > Hypersaline >...
CAGGGTCGAATCATCTAGCGCTTGCTCGAACGGGCTCAACCAGGTCAACACGTAAACACGTGCAAAAGACAGACTTTGGATGGGTCGTCAATCGAGTTCACGCCAGGCATGGCGCACGTCCCATCCGACAAACCGCTCTACCTGGAGCGTTTTCCGTACCCCGCCCAGATCAGAGCGCAGTCGAGGGCTCCCCCGTTCTGCCAAACCGGCCATAACGGCCTCCAGCACCTGAGCCTGCTCAGAGGTCAAAATCGCCTGCTGATCAGGCACAGAATCGGGGTAGGTCAGGGCCTGAAACAACGGCAACCACTGTTTCAATGCCAGGCGGGCCTGGGTTCGGAACGGATCATCGGACATCAGGATCCATGCCGTCTCCAAGCGGTGCTGCTGGTAAAGCGTGATCCAGTGTTGCCCAATAGGGCTTGGCGCCAGCACCTTGTCCCTGAAGGCTCGTAGAAGGTGCAAGTCGTCGAGCGCCGTGGTCTCTTCAGACAACACGATTTCGGCACCACAATCTGACGGGCAGTCTGGCTCGCTGCTACAGTCATCTTCCGGCGCAGAAACTTGGCCTCCAGGCGAGGTAAGCAGGGCCTGATAGGCGTTCAGTCGGCCCAGGGTTGTACGTACCTTGGACACCAGGGGTAGATAGACCTGGTAGGGCAAGTCCGCAGAGTGGGGTTCCTTTGTGTTGGCTGTACTGGGTGGCGCGTCTTCAAATACGGTCGTCGTGCCAGGCAAACTATCGGCTGATTGATACAGGATCCACCAAACTTGCGCGTTAGTCAGGGTAGGCCGGGCTGACCACACCAGCCCGGCCACACCAGATACATGGGGAGTGGCCGCCGATGTGCCGCTGGCCGTGTGATACCCCCCACCGTGATCCAGGCCATATACGTCTTTCCCCGGTGCCAAAATGTCCAACGCCTGGCTGCGGTTGGAAAAGTCAGCCTCCTGGTCCAGATGGTCACTGGCCCCCACGGACAGGACTCGGGGAGAGGCCGCTGGATAGCTCAAGTGTGTCTTATCGGAGTCGTTGCCTGAAGCAGCGATCAGCAAACTGCCATGCTCAAAGGCATAGTTGATAGCAAGAGCCACTGTGTGGGAGCACCCGCAGTTGGGAGGGTAACCCAGGCTCATACTGATCACCTGTGCATCGGCCTGCGCTGCGTATTGAATGCCTTGAGCGACCCCCTCCGCAGTACCTGAGCCACTCGAATCGAGCACCTTCACCGGAAGAATCTGACAGCCCCGACACACACCGGCGATACCACGGGCATCATCCGTGTTCCCGGCAGCGATGCCCGCACAGTAGGTGCCGTGACCGTGATCGTCTATGGCGTCGTCGTTGTTAGCAAAGTCTTGGTCAATATCCGTACGCACTCGCCCACCAGCCAGGTCGGGGTGGGTATAGTCCACGCCGGTATCCACCACGGCAATCAACACCGTCGGTTTGCCCGTTTCGATGTCCCAGGCTTCTGGAGCATCTATGTCAGCGTCAGGCCGGCCCCCGGTCTGTCCGGTGTTGTGGAGTGCCCACTGCTTGTCAAAGTCAGTGTCATCAGGAAAGTCGGTTATCCTGTAGATTCGGTTGGGCTCAGCATAGGCCATAGCCGGATCCCCTTGGTACTCGGCGATCATGGCCCAGATGTCCGTTCCAGCGGGGACGGTCAGCCTGAACACCCCTGCCAATCCATACCGAACGGCAATCGGATCGTCCAAGTTGAGGTGCGTGAACACAGGGGAAATCTGCTGGACAGCGTACTTGCGGTTTAGCCTATCCAGAGAGACGATACCCGTTTGACTGGGGGTCACCCTCTGGCCGGCCACACGCTGTGTCAGTTCTGGCCTCAATCCAATGAGAATCTCCATAGGAACGAAGGAGCCTTCCAATGGACAACCGGAGGCGACATCCGCTCTGCCGTCAGAAGCAGCACTGGCAACCAGCAGCAAGAATGTCACCAGGGTTATATTCACAGTTTTCGAAAGCTGACTGCCCATTGCGAAATCCTCAATCCCACTGCCTTTTCCAGAAACGTTTCTGAGCAAAACGCTAACTGGGAGCTTCCGAAAGAACCCATAAATCGTGGATGAGGAACTGCTGAAAGTCACCTATCTGTTCACGCAGCCGTTCGTCAGTAATCATCTCCGGTCTTGGATCAACGTAGTAGACACCATCCAACTTGTTGAGTGCCACCGTATAGCCCAGGAAATGATTGCTCTTGAACGTGGTATTGATACCAAAAATGCTTTGGCCGCGACGGGCGCGCTGAACATCGTGCAAGAAGATAGCAACCACTGGCACTTCTCTACCCAGGAACCGCGTCAGGAGATACTTGTCGAGGAATATCTTGTCTATCCTATCCTTGCTCGTGGTTTTGACTGAACCGATAACCTCTGCCGGATGTATCCATTCGGTCTCGGAAGTGACGATCGCTTTGTTGCGAGAGAACACTAAATCCAGGTCGTAAGACATTGCATAGTCAGGGTAGCCTGGTATCGGTAGGGTGATTCTCCGAGATTCACACTCCAGCCCTACTTCCTGAATGACAAGCTTGATCAGATTCTCAAAAAGTTGTCCCACTCGTTTTCGGGACTGATTGGGGTTGTCGAACGAATCCCCGATGCTACCTACACTCTGTTGAATAGTGTAAACGACTTGGTTGATCTCATTGGAGTCCAAGTAGTCTCGTTTGGTGCCCTGGTCAATGACGGTTTCCTGAAATCTCTTGAGATCGGTCAGGAATGCGATGAACCGCTCAAAAGCGGTTTTGAAGTCATCAGCCGACTCGAGGAACAGATCGGTATTCAGCGGGCGCGTAATCCTGTGACTATAAACCTCGTCGTATTGGTAGAACACGTAGTTGTGATCCGTAGGTGAAATGATGCGGGTTGGCTGTGTCTCCTCAATCAGTGTCAGAAAGGCGTGGCATAGCGTGAAGTAGTGCCCCAGTTCATCAAAGGCAGATATGTCTCTTACACTCGCTTGCAAGTCGGCCAGCGTGATCCCTGTCATCGAATGGACCGCCTTCGTCGTGCGTTTTCCAGATCGTATTCAATCCACTTTTCCACTGGCCAATTTTCCACCAACTCGATTCTTCTGGCCGCCCACTGACAATATTCGAGGGACAAGTCGCACCCCAGCCACTTACGCCCAAGTTGCTCGGCTACAACGGCTGTAGTCCCAGATCCCAGAAATGGGTCTATGACCAAAACACCAGGATTTGACGAGGCCAGGACGATCTTTCTCAGAAGTTCCTCGGGTTTCTGAGTCGGGTGGGGTGTTTTCTCATGCATCCCGTTACAGGTTGTGGGGATTTCGATCACATCTCTGGGTTTGGCTCCCCTGGGATGGGGCTGCCAGACTCGCTGTTTGCCCTTGCCGTACTGGCTGGTTTCGGCCTGGGGGTGTTCGGGATATTTTAGTGTATGCCTCCCGTAGGGAGTCCTTATATCATCAATATTGAAGGTGAATTTCTCGCTCTTTCTAAAGTGGAGAAGACTCTCGTGGGATCGTCCCCAATCAGAACCCAGGTTGGCCTTGTTCTTATAATGCCAGACCAGCCAGCGGCACCCTTTGAAGAAACGCAACGCTGGCAATTTGATGTCGGCCAGAATTTCAGAGAACCCACATACGTATAACGTGCCAGTTGGCTTCAGAACGCGGGCAACCTGCTCTATCCATTGCAGTGACCACTCAACATAAGCCTGTTGAGACTCAAAGGTATCCCACTCGGCTTTTTTGATGTTATATGGCGGGTCGGCAAAGACGAGGTCAACTGTCTCGCTTTCCAGCGAACGGAGCCAAGTAATCGCATTCCCAACCCAGATTTGGCCATTGGGATGAGTGTAGAACAATGCAGGAGTGTCAGGACTCGTTTCTGTCGGGTTGATCTCGGCAAATGAGCCCCTCAGCATAGGTTTTCCAAAAAAAGTTGGCATCTCCGTGTTGCGGATGTATGCTGCCGATGGCTCTTTGACAATGTTTTCTGAAATCTGCGCGTCTGGCTTTTGTTCCATCACTTCAGCCATTTTCTCACTCTAATTGCCTGCCCCACCGCTGGGCAGCGAGCGTGCTTTGTAACGTTGCCTACCATCAGGTTCTACAGCTCTATCATACCATAATTGGGACCGAAAAGCAAAGCCTGCCGCTGGCTGTCCGGGTCTGTCCGACTATGAACACGCAGAGGCACCAGTCAAGGTTGTATCTGGGCGACAGCTACTTTGTCCCCCACAGAAGCAGGTAGCGAGACACACATTGGATCGGCCCGGTGCGTAGGTCCTGCTCCATGCGCTCGATCCCCCTCTGAAAGGCCGTTTCCGGGATCAAAAGGAGCGCTGAAAACGCTTTGTCACGGTAGGCTTGAATGTCGGTCAGTTGGTAGGCAAATTCCACCGTGTCCTCAGTGATCGCGCCGAATCCGACGCGCTCCATGATGTCTCCGAGTTCGACGATGCGGGGATATCGGCCTAATTCAACATCAATCGTCTCTGGAAAGTAGGCGGCAAGCGGTTGGCGGTGGCGGATGATCCACTCGGAATCGGTGACGGTACACACTTTTCCACCCGCTTTTAGCACCCGGTAAGCCTCTCGGAAGCAGGCAAAGCAGTCACCCACGTGATGAATCACGTCCACGGAAAACACCAGGTCGAAAAAATCTGGTGGGAAATCCAGCCTTTCGGCCTGGCCGGGTTGAAAATGGATGGTTCTCGATCCTTCTCCGGCCCTGGACAACATCTGTTCCGATGGGTCAATGCCCCAGCACGAAGAGCCAGCCAGCGCTTCCAGAGCGATAATGTAGTTGCCTGTGCCGCATCCCACTTCGAGCACCCTGGAAGCACCTCCGACTCGGCTGGTGGAGAGAAGGTTTTTCAGGACCGCCGGATGAACCTGACGATGCTGGGCGTATTGCGACGCAATCCGGTCGTAGTCAATCACGTTGTACAAATCACAGAAGGGATACCCTGACCGCTTCAGGCCCTTTGGGGGTAGTTTCAATCTCAAACTCTACCTCCTGCCCTTCCGCCAGACTGTAGAGGCCCTCCAGGGCGGTACGGTGGACGAAAATTTCTTCTCCACTGCCCTCAACGATGATAAAGCCGTAGCCCTTCTGTCGGCTGAACCATTTCACCTGGCCCCGCTGTCGGCCACTGGCGGCCGTTGTGGTGGTCCCCTTCTGGCGGCAGTTGGGACACAGTTCAGGATCACTGACTGGCTGGCCCCTCTCGGCCATCTCCCGCTGCTCGGTGACAGTGAGGATGAATTGAGCCCCACACTCCCTGCATTGCAACATTTTGTCGGCGAATCTTGGTTGATCGGTGTTCATTGTCGTCTCTTACCTCCTTTTTTCATTCCTCGGCAGCCGGGCTTCCTTCAAGAGCCACTATAGCCGCCAGACTGTCGCCGCCCTTGAGTTTCATCACGGCTTTCCCCTGAGCGGAGCGCCCCATCCTGGCCACGCTCTGGACCGCGAGACCCTTCAGCGTCCCTTTGACAGAGACGAAAGCCACCCTGTCTTTGGCGTAGGTCACCTTGGCTGCTGCCATCTCGCCCACTCTCGAAGAAAGCTTGGATGCCACCACTCCGTTGCCATAGCGTTTTTGGACGGGGAAATCGGCCAGAGGGATGCGCTTGGCGTATCCGCGGGTCGTGGCTAACAAAAGCTGCGCCCTTGGCTGTATCAGGTCCATAGCCACTACCTGATCACCCTCAGCCAGCTTGATGGCCATCACCCCGGCTGCCGCCAGTCCCATGGGGCGTATCTCCCCCTCAGAGAAGCGGATGGCCTGTCCATTCTTGGTGACTAGAATGACCTCCTGCCCCCCCTGGGACAGTCGCGCCCAGCTCAATTCGTCGCCCCGTTCCACACCCATGGCCGTTACCCCTCCTTTGGCTGCTGCGTCCACAAAGTCGGCCAAAGTGATGCGCTTGATCTTGCCTCCCCGAGTGGCCAGAACCAGGTATCTCCCTTCCTCACTTGCTTCTCCTCTCGGCAAGGCTACCACGGCTGTCAGCTTCTCCCCTCGCCCCAGCGGCCACAGGCCAGTCACCGGCGTGCCAGCGCTGCGCTGCTCGACGTCGGGGATCTGATGCACAGGCAACAGGCAAGCCCGCCCTCCAGCAGTGAAGAAGGCCAGATCATCGCGGGTGTTGGCCAGGAGCAGGAACTGAGTCGCGTTCTTACCCTGCCCTTTGGGTGCGATCTGGCCCTTCCCGGCTGCGGACTCTCTCTTGGTGACCCCATCCCAGGTGATGGAAACGAGGGCCTCTTCTTCGGGCAAAAGGTCGCGGGCCGTCAGTTCTCCCTTCTCTCGCTCGACAATCTGGGTGCGCCGCGCGTCACCGTATTTCCCCTTTAGCTCTAACAGTTCCTCTTTGATCAGAGCCAGCATTTTGCTTGGACTGCGTAACAGCCCCTGCAAGTATTTGATGAGTTGTTGTTTCTCCTTGTATTCCTGTTCCAGCTTTTTGCGCTCCAGGGCTGCCAAGCGCCTGAGGGGCATATCCAGGATGGCCTGAGCTTGCACCTGGCTGAGCTTGAATTTGCGCTGCAGGTTGGTGCGAGCTGTGTCAACGTCCCGCGAGCGACGGATAGTGGCAATGACCTCATCGAGGTTGGCCAGGGCTGTCAGCAGGCCCTCCAGGATGTGAGCCCGTTCTTTGGCCCTCTCCAATTCGTAGCGACTGCGCCTGACAATGATCTCCAGACGATGCTCGATGTAGTGTTGCAAAGCGCGCTTCAGGGACAGCAGGCGTGGCTCACCCTTGACCAGGGCCAACATGCGGATGCCAAAAGTGTCTTGTAGGGGGGTCAACTTGAAGAGACGGCTCAGCACCTGGCGGGGCTCCACGGTTCGTGTCAACTCGATGACCAGGCGCATGCCCTGCCGGTCCGATTCATCTCGTAAATCAGCGATGCCTTCGATACGACCGTCACGGACCAATTCAGCAATGCGCTCGATGAGGCGGCTCTTGTTGACCTGGTAGGGCAGCTCGGTCACTACGGTACGGTGCCGGCTGCGACTCATCTCTTCGATGTGGGTCTTGGCTTGAATGGTGATCCGTCCCCGTCCCATGGCGTAGGCGCTGTGGATGAGGTCTGGCTGTTCGTCGTCTCCGTTCCCTTCACCGTAGCGATAGACGATACCCCCGGTGGGGAAATCAGGGCCTTTGATGAATTGCATCAAGTCTTCGGCAGAAAGGTCGTCCAGTTTCTTGTAACGGTCAATCATGTAAACGAGGGCGTCACAGACCTCCCCCAGATTGTGGGGCGGGATGTTGGTGGTCATGCCCACCGCTATCCCTGAGGAGCCATTGACCAGGAGATTGGGGAAGGCTGCTGGCAGGACCAGGGGCTCAGCCAAGGTGCCGTCAAAGTTGGGGCCAAAATCCACCGTCTCCCGCTGGATGTCGGCCAGCATCTCCTCAGCCATGGCCGTCAGCCGGGCCTCAGTGTAGCGCATGGCGGCCGGGCTGTCGCCGTCAACAGAACCAAAGTTCCCCTGGCCGTCAACGAGAGCATAACGCATGGAAAAGTCCTGGGCCATGCGCACCATGGCCTCATAGACCGCCTGGTCCCCATGGGGGTGGTATTTCCCAAGAACCTCACCGACGATACGGGCGCTCTTTTTGTAGGAGACACTAGGCCGCAGCCCCATGTCGTGCATAGCGTAGAGGATACGACGATGCACCGGTTTCAACCCATCGCGCACATCGGGCAAGGCCCGGGACACGATGACGCTCATGGCGTAATCGAGGTATGCTCCCTGCATTTCCGTATCAATGTCAACCAGCCGTACCTTTCCGATTTCCATATCCTCACTCCTCATCGAATGTCAATGCAAACACACGATAATCATACGACATTTCGGAACAATTGTCAAAGGTGTGCCAGCCCGTATTGCTTTCAGGCTAAAGTTATTGTATAATAAGTATTCACGAGGAAAATGATGATCCAAGAGAAGCAAGTCCATTCCAAGGGATATAGAGTTGGCGAGAACAGGAATCGTAGCACGAGTAGCGGGGGTGGTGGTTGACGCCGAGTTTGCGTCAGGCGACCTGCCCAGTATCCACAATGCACTGTTGATTCAGCGTGACGATGGGCCGGAACTGGTCCTTGAGGTGCAAGAGCACATTGACCCGCACACTGTGCGAACGGTTGCACTGGGCAGTACGGCTGGTCTGCGCCGGGGGCTGCCGGCGCTCGACACGGGCCACCCCATCCTCGTCCCGGTAGGCCGGGCGACCTTGGGGCGCATGTTCAACGTCTTGGGTCAACCCATTGACGGACAGCCTGCGCCCGATGGGGTGGAGCGGCGCCCGATCCACGCCACATCGCCGCCGCTGCGAGAACAACGGGTAGCCGTCGAGCCCTTTATCACGGGCATCAAGGCCATTGATCTGCTGACGCCCTACCCCCGTGGCGGCAAAATGGGCCTCTTCGGCGGCGCGGGGGTAGGCAAGACGATGCTGATGATCGAACTGATGCGCAACACCATCCGTGAACACTCGGGCATCGTGCTCTTTGCTGGCGTGGGCGAGCGCAGCCGTGAGGGCAATGAGCTGTTGCTGGAGATGCGGCGCAGTGGGGTGCTGAGAAGCACTGTCCTTGTCTTTGGGCAGATGAAAGAGCCACCGGGAGCGCGGCTGCGGGTGGCGCTCACCGCGCTGACCATGGCCGAACACTTCCGTGACCACGAACGGCGTCCGGTGCTGCTCTTCATTGACAACATTTTCCGCTACATCCAGGCTGGTGCAGAGGTGTCGGCGCTGTTGGGACGGTTGCCCAGTGCCGTGGGCTACCAGCCCACACTGGACAGTGAGATGGGTGCACTGCAGGAGCGCATCACCACCACCAGCCGAGGCAGCGTGACGTCGGTGCAGGCGATCTACGTGCCGGCCGACGACCTGACGGACCCGGCCGTCGTGGCGACCTTTGCCCACTTGGACGCGGCCACGATTCTCTCGCGCCGCCAGGCCAGCCAGGGCATCTACCCCGCCATTGATCCGCTCGAGTCCAACAGTGCGTTGCTCACACCAGCCGGTGTGGGGGAGGAACACCATGCCATCGCCACGGAGGTACGGGCGCTTCTGGCCCGCTACCAGGAATTGCAGGACGTGATCGCCATCCTGGGCATGGAAGAGCTGAGCGAAGAGGACCGTGTGGCAGTCAACCGGGCACGGCGTCTGCAGCGCTTTCTCACACAACCGTTCTTTGTCTCCGAGCCGTTCAGCGGGATAGCGGGCCGTTACGTGCCATTGAGAGAGACACTGCGCGGCTTCCGCGAGATCCTGGAGGGCCGCCGTGACGGCTTGCCCGAACAAGCCTTTTACATGGTCGGCTCGATAGATGAAGTCGTAGAGAAGGCAAAAGGGTTGGCCGAGGCAGGAGAAGGTGGTGATTAAGCCCTTGCGTCTGATGGTGTTGACGCCTGCTGAAACGCTGCTCGACGCAGCAGAGGTGGCTTGGGTGCAGGTTCAACTGTCCGACGGCGGTGGCATCGGGATCTATCCCGGGCACGCACCGCTCTTGGCCGAGACGGTCATCGCGCCCCTTCGCTACGCCGACGAGTCGGGTGAACATGTGCTCGATTTGAAAGCAGGCATTTTGCAAGTCGAGCACGACGATGTGACGATCTTTACCAGTGGCCTGGCTCAGACTTCCAAGGTCTCCAAGACTTTGGAAGTCTCGGATGGGGCACGTTTCGACCGGCTGGCCCGGGCCTTGCTCACCACCTTGCAGGCGCAGCCCGAAGAAGGGCCTGCCCTGAGCGCAGCCGAAGGGCCTGTCCTGAGCACAGCCGAAGGGCCTGTCCTGAGCGAAGTCGAAGGATTGGACGCAGATGACGAAGAAGAATGATCAGAGCTTCTGGGGCCCCTTGTGGCGCGAAGCAGTGATGGCGATGTCGCTGGGATGGGATCTGGCGGTGCCAATCTTCGCTGGGGTGCTGCTGGGGCACTCTCTGGATCGCTGGCTGGGGACGGGCCACGTCTTTACGCTGGGGCTGCTGGTGATGGGTATCGCCATAGGCTACTACAACGTGGCACGTTTCATCCGGCGCGTGGAAGCACGCGAACGGCAACTCGCTGCCCAGGAAGATGAGGCGGACGAAACGGGATGACGTTCGCCTTGTGGTTATTCGCCGGTGGAGCGGTAGGCGTGTTGAATGGGCTGACCCTGTGGTGGACAGTGGCCCGCTTGCGACCTGACACACCTCGCCGCGCTGTGGCCTTGGCTCTGGGGGGGGCGATACTGCGCTGGGGGCTCGCCGGCGGCTTGCTGATCACCGCTTTGCAGCGAGGGATCGTGCCAGGCCTGCTGGCCTTCGCCGGGCTGTGGATGGCCCGATGGGGCATGGCTTGCTGGCTGACCTTGGTCCAAAAGTCGTCTGATCTGTTCGGTGCTTGAAATCGGGGAGATGAATCGCTATGGAAGGTTTCTTTCCTCATGTCGTGTTTACTATCTGGGGCGTCCCGGTACGCGATACGGTCGTCTCGACGTGGGTGATGATGGCCGTCGTCGTGGGCCTGGCCATTGTAGTCGGCCGCCGTAGGCCAACGGCGCTAGAGATGCTGGTTGATTTCTTGAATGATACCATCTCGGACGTGATGGGACGACCCGCTGAGCCGCACTTGCCGTTTCTGGGAGCGCTGGCGATCTTTATTGCCGCTGCTAATGTTATTGGTGTCGTGCCCTTTGTGGTCTCCCCTACCCGTGGCATCAACACGCCCCTGGCATTGGCACTGGTCGTCTTTTTCTCGGTCCACTACTTTGGCATCCGCTCCAAGGGCGTGGTAGGTTATTTCAAGGATCTGGCTTCGCCGATTTTTATTCTACCCCTGGAGATCATCGGGCAACTGAGCCGTACCCTTTCGCTCACCTTGCGGCTTTTCGGTAATATCATCAGTACTGAATTAATCGTGGCAGTCATCTTTGCGCTGGTACCGCTTTTTGTGCCGTTGCCTCTGGTTGGGTTCAGTATGTTCACGGGCCTTTTGCAGGCCTACATCTTCACCACCCTGGCTGCCGTCTACATTGGTGCCGGATTGGAGGCTGGCGAGTCAGCGTCGGCTAAATCACAGGCCCAATCATCAAAGGAAAGGAGTGAGAATTAGGAATGTTAGAAATGGAACCTGGAGTGTTGGTCACCATCATCACGATCGTCGTGGCGGGCGTGGGCATTGTGCTGGGCACGGCCATTCCAGCCATCGTCGAGGGACGGGCGGTGCTCAAAGCGCTGGAAGGGATGACCCGCCAACCCGACGTCGCTGGCCAGTTGCGCACCACGCTGCTCATCGCGATGGCGTTGCTGGAATCTACGGCAATCTATGTGTTGTTGATCTTGCTGGTCTTGATCTTTGCCAATCCATTGCTCGATCGTTTCTTCTAGAGGTTAGCGGATGCTAAACCTGGATTTTGCCACAATCGCTTTCCAAATCGTCAACTTTTTAGCGCTGGCGGCGCTGCTGTACCGCTTTCTTTTCCAGCCGGTGATGAGCAGAGTGAAAGCACGCGCGGCTGAGAAGGAACGGTTGACTCGCGAGATGGCTCAGGATCGGGAGGGGGCAGCCAAGTTACGCGCCGAACTGGAGGAGCGCTTGGCAAACGCCGATGAAGAAGCGGCTGCTATTATCGCCAAGTCGCAGGAGCAGGTGGAAGAAGAGCGGGTGGCCCTGTTGGAAGAAGCTCAAGCTGAGGCTGAGCGCATCCTGGTTGAGGCGCACTCCGACGCCCAACGGCTGCGACAACAGGCTGTAAAGGACTTTTGCGACGACGTGCTGGATGCTGTCTTGGAGATCAGCGGGCAGGTGATCGGGCGCACAGCACCGCCGGGGGTGCACGACACGCTGGTTCAACAACTCAACGACCGTATCTGGGAACTGGGCCGCAGTGAGATGGAGCGGGTGGAGACGATCCGGCGATCGCTGGGCGACCGCGCCCCCACAGCCTACTTGACGAGCGCGCGGCCCCTCTCGGCAGAACAACAGGGGCAACTGGCCCGCACGTTCACCGCGCTGGCTGACCGCCACGTCAACCTGGAACTGAGAACCGATCCCAACCTGGCCGCCGGGCTGCGGGTGCGCCTCGGCGACATGGTAGTGGATAACTCGATCGCCGGGCAACTGAGCGAGCTGCGCCAAGCCACATCGAAGGCACTCCAGGAGCGGCTGGCCAATGAATGAAGGGGGTGTGCGGCCTGATGTAACGGCGCTACTACGGGCGCTCCGTGAGCAGGCCGACCAACTGGATGACCGGGTACGTTTCCGCGACGTCAGCCTGGTGAAGCGCATCAGCGACAGAGTGGCCACACTTCCAGGCCTATGGCGCGTGGAACCTGACATCCCTTCGATGCTCCAGATGCTCCGCGAGCAGGCCGACCAGTTGACCAGCCAGGTTCGCTTCCACGAAGTAGGCACCGTGCAGCAGATAGGCGACGGTGTCGCTACGCTTTCGGGCTTGCTGCGCACCGGCACCGACGAATTGGTCACCTTTCCCACCGGCGTCCAGGGCTTGATCCTCAACCTGGACCATGCCCACATTGACGTGATTCTGCTGGGACCCGACGAGGGGATCCAAGGTGGAGATTTGGTAACCGCCACCGGGGAGCGGATGCGCGTGCCGGTGGGACACCAACTGCTGGGCCGGGTGGTGAATCCGCTGGGTGGGCCCTTGGATGAGCGTGGGCCAGTTGAGATAGCGGAGCTTTGTTATCTGGAGCGCGACGCGCCGGACATCGTCGAGCGAGCACCTGTGGACGAGCCGCTGCACACTGGCCTAAAGATCGTAGATGCGCTGGTGCCTATCGGACGCGGGCAGCGCGAACTGATTGTCGGCAACCGGCAGACAGGCAAGACGACATTGGCCGTAGATGCCATCCTCAACCAACACGACAGTGACGTGTTGTGTGTCTACGTAGCCATCGGCCAGAAGAAATCTTCCACACTGGCCATTATCGAAACGCTGCGCAGTAGGGGCGCAATGCCGTACACCATCGTGGTGATGTCCAGCCCCGATGACCCGCCTGCGCTGCGTTACCTAGCGCCCTACACTGGCTGCACCATGGCCGAGTTTCTGATGTATGAGGGCCGTGACGTGCTGATCGTCTACGACGATTTGAGCAGGCACGCCGACGCCTATCGCGAGTTGAGCTTGTTGTTACGCCGGCCGCCGGGCCGCGAAGCCTACCCCGGCGATATCTTTTACCTGCACGCGCGGCTGTTGGAACGTGCCTGCAAGTTGAGCAACGATGTGGGAGGCGGTTCGCTGACGGCGCTGCCTATCGTGGAGATGCAGCGCGGCAACATCGCTGCCTACATTCCCACGAACCTGATCTCGATCAGCGATGGGCAGATTGTGCTGGATGCCGACCTGTTCAACCGTGGGACAAAACCTGCCGTGAACGTGGGGCAGTCGGTTTCGCGCGTGGGTGGGGCAGCCCAGACGACAGCGATGCGGGCTGTGGCAAGCGAGCTCCGGCTAGAGTTGGCGCAGTTTGAGGAGGTGGCCCGCTTTGCCCGTTTCGGCACCGAGGTGGACGAGGCCACCCGACGCCAGATACAGCGCGGTGAGCGTTTGCGGGCCGTGCTCAGGCAGCCCGCCCATCAGCCCCTCTCGCTGGCTGCGCAGGTCGTGGTCCTGTTGGCAGTTACCGAAGGGTACCTTGACGACATCGCACCTGAAAAGGTGCCTGCCTTTGAAAGCGGCCTGCAGGATCGCTTCAAGGCCGAGCACCCGGGGATTCTCAGCCAAATTAATCGCAGCGGTGGACTGACGGACGAGACGCGAGAGGTGTTGACAGAGGCAATCGCCGAATATCACACTGCCTGGCTTGAAGTAGGCGTCTCTCACAAGGCCAAAGGGCCTGCCCTGCCTGTCCCGAGCGTAGCCGAGGGGAGCCCAGCCGAAGGGAGAAACAAGCAATGAAAATGGTGATGGCCGTGGTGTCGCGAGATGAGGCGGAGTATGTCCTGGAGGCGCTGGTGGCTGCCGGCTTTGCGGCAACGTTCACCGAGAGTCGTGGCGGTATGTTGCGCCAGGCCCAATATATGCTCTTCATCGCCGTGCAGAAAAAGGACCTGGAGCAAGTTCTGTCCATTATTCGCGATAGCTGCCACTCACAAGTCTGTGTGGAGCCCAGCGAGCCAGGAGAGCTGTCCTCCCTTAATCACGCACCCGTGACGGCACAATTGGGTGGGGCGGCGGTGTTCATTTGGGATCTCGACCACTTTCAGATTTATTGAGTGTGGCTGATGGAAGACCTGGAACGGGCCCAGGCCCGTCTCGATCACATTCGTACCGTGGAGCCTATCCTGAGTGCTCTACGTACGATTTCGCTAGGGAGTTGGAGGGCGACGCTCAAGCAGAGAACCAGTGTGCAACGGTATGGAGAGCGGTTGACGGCGCTGTTGTCGCTGCTCGCGCCTCATCTACAAGCCGGCCGACGCGCCAGGCTTGAAACTGGCCCGACATCTGATCGGGTTGTAGCTCTGGTGGTTGGGAGCGAGCGGGGTTTGTGTGGCCGATTCAACGTGGCGGTCGTCGAGCGCGCCGAGCAATACCTGGCCGAGCAGGAGATGGCTGGTGTGCAGTTAGAACTGGTGGCGTTGGGGACTCGGGTACGTCGCATCTTCCAGCGACGTAAGCGGCCACTGGCCTGGTCGGGCACGCTGTCCATAACCGCACTGCCGCCTTTCCATCTGGCCTTTGATTTAACCCACCGCTGGCTGGTGCGCTACGAGGAGTGCAAACTGGACGCGGTTGATCTGGTCTACAACGCCTATCGCGGTACGGGGCCCTACGAACCGACGGTGGTGCGGCTGATTCCTCCGCAATTGCCTCCTGGAGGACAAAACCTTCTGAGCGAGCCCTGGCCGCCCCCGATTATTGAGACCGATCCTCTAAGCCTCTATGCCCGTGTCGTTGAGCAATGGGCAGCGGTCAGTCTGTATGGGCTGCTGCTGGATTCGGCTGCTGCGGAGCACTCGACACGCTACCAACTCATGGAATCAGCTACTCAGAACGCTGACCGGTTGATCGAGGAATTGACGCTGGCTGTCCAGGCAGCTCGTCGCCATGCGATCACGCGGGAGATGCAAGAGTTGGCTGTCGGGGCTGGGTTGATTGGCCCGAGGTCAAGTTGACAATCCCGATCTGTTGGGTTGGATCAGGAACTTTTCCTACCATGAGAGAGCGATAGAACGATGGCGGAGAGAAATCTTTTGAGCGAAATTCGCTTCAGCCGCGAGTTGGGTCTATGGCGAGCGATCACCCTCGGCTTGGGAGTGATACTCACTCTTTTGATCTTTGTGATGATGGGTGGAGCAGTGAAAGTAGCCGGGCCCCTGACGCCATTAGCCTATCTGCTGGCTGGCCTGTTGCTGATGGTCAACGCCCTGGGCTACGTCGAGTTAGCCGTGACGGTGCCCCGGCCCGGTGGGGCCTACACCCTGATCCACGAGGTCCAGGGCGGATGGCTGGCCTTCCTCACTGGCTGGATGCTCACTCTGTCTGGCTTGGGGGTGTGCGCTCTCCTGGCTCAGGGATTCGCCGTCCAGGTGACCACTTTGTTAAACGACTACCTCGGGCTGGCACTCCCCGTTTGGCCGTGGGCGGCGGGTCTCGTGATCCTGTTAGCCATCAGCAATGTCCTGGGCACCCGGAAGAGGCGACGCAGATGGATCGCTGTCTTGCTGATGGTCGTCATCCTGGGGTTCGTCCTGTCAGCCGTACCTCGCATCAAATTGATCAACTATGTGGCCGTCCATCCGAACTGGAGACAGGCGTTACCCTTGTTGATGGTTTCCTTCGTAGGGCTGGAGGTCACAGCCAGCCTCCAGGGTGAGATGCGCCAGCGGACGACCAACGCTCCTCGCGCTCTGCTGCTGGCGCCATTGCTGGCTGCTGTGCTCGGAGCTGCCATCGTCGCCGTAGCCATAGGTGTGATGGGCTCTAAGGCCCTGGCCGGTTCTCAGGTTCCCCTGGCTCTACTGGGAGCCAGGGTGGCCGGGGAAGG
>Ga0180438_10006347_pt1 | contig 16010 bp, 15 predicted proteins | sample SS_ome_12_FD_132455 | JGI IMG/M metagenome (GOLD analysis project Ga0180438, IMG submission 132455) | Hypersaline lake sediment archaeal communities from the Salton Sea, California, USA - SS_3_D_2 metaG | ecosystem: Environmental > Aquatic > Non-marine Saline and Alkaline > Hypersaline >...
CAAAATTAAAAAATAGTCAATTCTGCATCAGGCCAAAGCTGCCTGCTTGGCTAAAAATCTGTTATCTGGGTGGAAGCTTGTCTGTCGCCCCCCCCCTGTAGAATGGTAATCAAGGAAAACTATCAAAAAAAAGCGGCCTTGAGTAATTCAAGACCGCTTTTTGTACATTCAGTTCAATAATTTAGAGTGAAAAGCCTATGTATGGTTTAAATCCACCATCACCAATAGAAAAACCAAATCCAAAGCGCGATGGTCTGTTTTTATCAGTATAACGCTCTCCGAATAGACAATCGGATGTCGGCCTTACAACGGTTCCACGTACAAATGCTTTACCAACTTCATCAACAGCCATTGGTACAAATGGTTTAGCTATATCAGCACCAGGCAATGTATTAAGCCCAAGAGCACACGCTAATTTGCTGGAGCAATCTTTCAGTAAACCGGTAAATCCAGTTTTCTCTGAAGCATATTTAGTGCCGCCCCAAATAGCTTCGGTAGCAACTTCTTCACCTGCATGACGAGCCATATAACGAATATTTTGACCGTACATTGGATCTGCACCATTAGGGTATGCTCTGCGCATTGTCTCTTGGGTAAGGGCATATGCTGCCAATCGTGAACCATGTAAAGCTGTCGACTTCACCAATTGAGGAGCTCTGTTTAAATTGCCACCTGCTGATCTAAATAACGTAGAAACACCTTCATATCCGGCATCAGTTAAAGCCATCTGGGAAATGGTAGCAGGAGCTTGTCGCCGATTACGTGCAGCTGCCAGAGCCGCAGCAGTAATATAAAATTCCGGTCTTCCGATTCCAATAGGGGAAACTGCATTGAATATACTCAGCCATCCTTTTCTAAAGGGAACGAATGAAAGAGAAAAGGGCATGCCTGGACGTGGTTTTTTTGGAGGCTTTGGATCAGAAGGAGTTTCATCCTTTCCCATCCCCATTACGTTCTGTGCAGACAAAAATATACACGCACCAAGAGTTATCAATTTAATAAGTTTTTTCATAACAAAAAACTCCTACTTAGAAAAAAGTATTAATTATAGCAACTTTCGCTAGATAAAATTATACATAAAATTGAAGAATAGTCAATTCACATCAATCCAAACCTGAATGTTTGAGTAAAAATCTGTTATCTGGATGGAAGCTTGGCTATCGCCTCCTGTAGAATGGTAATCATTGTATCAATTTCGTCAAATGTTGTATAACAATAAAAACTAGCCCGAACCGACCCGTTAAGCCCTAAGGCTTCGTACAGGGGTTGGGCACACTGGTTGCCTGCCCTCACACAGATATTATACTGACCAAGATATGCAGCTATATCATGAGGATGCATGCCCTCAACTATAAAACTGACCAAATGACCTTCAGTTTTAAGCTGGTCAACAGGGCCCAATATTCGCACACCTTTTATTCCTTGAAGCTTTTCAATGCAGTACGAGCACAATGAGGCTTCATGCTGGAGCAACTCCGGCCAATCTATATGCTCGTTAAGGTAATCAATTGCAGCTTTAAGCCCAATTGCTTGCGCAATAGGAGGGGTTCCTGCTTCATAACGATGTGGTGCTTCCCGCCAAAAGGCTTCATGAAGATGGACTTCGCGAATCATCCCACCGCCAAACTGATAAGGCGGCAAGCTATCTTGAACAATATCGTTGACATACAATGCACCAATGCCGGTCGGCCCGCACATTTTATGCCCTGAAAGCACACAAATATCGCAATCGACCTCTTTGACATCGATTCTTTTTTGAGGTGCTGATTGAGCAGCATCAACTAATACAAGGGAACCGATATCATGAGCAACATCAATAATTTTTCTAAGATCAACCTGCGTGCCGATGGCGTTAGAGCTTTGCGACACCGCAACCATCTTGGTTTTTTTGGTAATGTAGTTGTCAAGATTATCAAGATCAAGCAAGCCTGTTTTGGGGTCCAACTTGATAACTTTCAGAACTGCACCTTTACGTTTAACCAACTGTTGCCACGGAATCAGGTTTGAATGGTGCTCAATCTCGGTAACAACTATTTCATCCCCAGCATTGACATGAGCGTCCCCCCAAGCTGTCGCTATAAAGTTGATCCCTTCCGTACAGCCCTGGGTAAAAATGACCTCTGTAGGACATGCATTTAAAAAACCTGCCACCGCCCTGCGAGCATCCTCAAACATCTGGGTAGATTCTTCAGCCAAGGTATAAACACCCCTGCCAATATTGGCACAGTTATTCAAATAATAATGTGAAACCGCTTCAATAACCTGGTTCGGTTTTTGACTGGTCGCAGCACTATCAAGATAAATGAGGGGTTTTTCATTAATTTTTCGCTTGAATATAGGGAAATCTTCCCTTATTTTGTCAATTTTCTTCATAATCGCCTCTCATTAATCTAATTTTTCAATTTTCCAACCTAAAATTCGCCATAGGCATAGAAAGAGTGATTCTCATGAGCACATACTATAGTGCTTACTAGAATCATTCCTCACTATTAGCCTAACCCAAAAATGATTTGATTTTCAAGAAAAAGTGACAAATAGAATCAAAATTCTGCCTTGCCCCTGGTTCGAGGAAAGGGAATGACATCCCGAATATTTTCCATACCGGTCACAAACATCACAAGCCGTTCAAAACCTAATCCGAACCCGGCATGGGGTACCGTCCCATGTTTGCGCAGCTCCAGATACCACCAGTAATCTTTCATGGCGATATTTGCTTTGGTCATTTTTTCTTCGAGAATTTCATACCGTTCTTCACGCTGGCTACCACCAATAATCTCCCCGATTCCTGGAACTAACAGATCCATGGCGGCAACTGTTTTTTCATCATCATTCATACGCATATAGAATGCTTTGATAGCTGCAGGATAGCCGGTGACAATTACCGGCTTTTTGAAATACTCTTCAACCAAATAGCGCTCATGTTCAGATTGCAAATCACTCCCCCATTCAACAGGATATTCAAACGTGCGAGGAGCTTTTTTAAGAATATCGATTGCCTCAGTATACGTTATACGCTCACAAGGATTGTCTACAACGAAGTATAGTCGATCTAATAATCCTTTACTTATAAACTTATCAAAGAAAACAAGATCTTCATGGCAATTTTCAAGCGCATACTTAACACAAAACTTTAAGTACGCCTCGGCACAATCCATATCATCGTAAATATCTACAAACGCCATCTCGGGCTCAATCATCCAAAATTCAGCCAAATGACGCGTTGTTTCAGAAGGATCTGCTCTAAAGGTAGGCCCAAACGTATACACATCCGATAGTGAACATGCAAAACATTCAACATTAAGCTGCCCAGAGACAGTCAGAAATGCTTGGCGACCAAAAAAATCTTGTGAAAAATCGATAGCGCCTTCTTTTGTTCGTGGAATATTATCTAGATCGAGCGTTGTTACTTTAAACAGATCTCCTGCGCCTTCACAGTCGGCCGAGGTAACAATCGGTGTAGTTATATACAAAAATCCTTGCTGCTGGAAAAAAATATGAGTCGCATAGGCAAGAGCATTGCGCACGCGAGCAACTGCACCAAAGGTATTAGTACGAGGCCTCAGATGAGCAATGGTACGTAAAAATTCAAAGCTGTGCTGCTTTTTTTGCAATGGATATTCGGTTGCATCGCAAACGCCAATAATATCAACCTTATCAGCTTTAAGCTCAAAAGACTGCTCTCTTCCTGGAGTTTCAACCAGTGTGCCGGTTACGCTCAACGCTGACCCTGTTGTTATTTGAGGAATAAGCTTTTCGTAATCGGCAATCGATTCATCAATAATGATTTGTAGGTTTGAAAAAGAAGAACCATCATTAAGCTCGACAAATGAAAAATGTTTCGACTGTCGAACGCTTTTTACCCATCCTTTTACCGTAATCACCGTTCCAATATCTGATTTGGTTATCTGATTAATTTTTGTACGCATAGCATGCCGCCTCTCATTATCAAGAAATCTTTTACTTTACGTAAGTATACATTTTAAACAACATTCTGTACATTATCCGGCATGCCTGTAAAAGCTCACGTACAGTTAGGTGAAAAGCCTCTGTCACATATGTTTTAGAAAAAAGAATATCCTGGCACACAGAAACTCAACAATCATTGCTTCCCTTCCCAGGTCCGTTCTTTTTTGGCAATCTGATGTATTTCCTGGGCTGTAGGCAAGTTATTCTTGAGAAAATAATTAATGTGTTGAAAAAGATCCTCCGACAAAATATATGCTGGGGAGTTTGGAGAATAATATGCTTTAATAAATGTTTTGATTTGCAACATGACAAAATTTTTATATAAAGAGGCTTGTGGTGAAAAACAAGAATCGGAACTACTTTCCAACTCTCGTTTTATATACCGTTCATATAACTTCCAATCCTGCAATAATTCTGCAATCTCTTTTTCTTTGTTTAGATATTTAATGTGAAATGAATCCATAAAATCAATAAACGCCCCACGACAACTAACCGGACCAAGCCCAAACAAAAGTAAATATTTGGCAAGTTTCTTATTACCTGCATTTTTCTCAATAAATTTTCTTTGCGCTAAATCCCTAATATAGTTCTTAAATTCAACACTAATAAAGTCATCTTTATTTCTATTTCTTAAGGCGCTTGTTAAGCCTTTCCCAAATATCAAAAACAATCTTACTGCTTCAAAGTTCCTGGCTACAATTGCCCAATCAAGCGGCGTATATCCTCTATTATCAATTGCATCAACAGCTGCGTTATTATTTAAAAGTAGTTTAACTATTGATACATCTGCCAAAAATGCCGCTGTATGTAAAGGAGTCTGGTCAAAAGGTCTTTCTGTATGATTAACATCCTGCATGTATTTTATATACATTGCAACACTCTTATCATCACCTCGCTTGATAAGTTCTTGTAATAATAAGCCTGTGTCATCATTTTCTATTTTAAACTTATTCTCAAGCAACATTTTAAAAATAGTATAATATGTTTGTCCGGCAAACAGTGATGATCTTACCAAAACGCCGGAATCAATTGTCTTATCTGCTTTCGGCAAAAAAAATTTAACGATATCTTCATGCCCAAATTCAACAGCATAATGAAAAGGCGTTTTTCCATTACAATCCTTTTCATTTATATCCTTGCCTTCATTCATAAGTTGATTGATGCCATCCATATCTTTTTCGATAGTTGCATAACATAGAGGATATTTTTCAATATAAGCGCGGGTAGATTCATCTGCATGATCATCACCGGTAAAAAGTAGTGCATGAGAATCGGAAACAAAAAACAAAATAACCATACATAAAAACTTAAATTTATAGTTAAATTTATAGCAAAACATCTGACACCCCCTCCCATAGAAATATAAACTTCATCCCAATTATTGAAGTACCATAATCTGAGGAAAAAATGACAGAATTAGAAACAAAAAAGTACCCTTGCAGCAAATACTAGTACTTTCTCATTATTTTGAATTAACAGTATTGATTCTTATATCAAAACAGGTAGAAACGTGTCACAAGCCACTTTTGAAAAGCCTGATTCAAACTTTTGATCACAACTTAATCTTTGTATCTCGCGGCAAAATTTTCTTTAATGTTCTTTCCAAGGAGCCTTTATACCAAGGATTTTTCCATGGATTACCTCTCAGATCAAGCTCCTTTAAGTAGCGAAATCGACTAAATATTTCATCAACATGTTTAATGTCGGGCAATCCATTATTTGAAAGATCGAGAACTTCTAGATTGTCTAGTCCATCAAAAACATTTTTATCCAAATAACTCAAGTTTTCATTAGATCTAATAAATAATTTTTTCAAATTACCAAGGCCCGAAAAAGTATTTTTCCTTAAAAACCTTAGCTCTGGCATGTCTTCGATAACCAGCTCATTAAACTCTGACTTACCAATAGGCGCCAAGGCTTCCGGTAGTATGTCTATCATATTGCCTCGACCTTCAAAATTTCTTTGAATAGCACCATTAGGCAACCTTAGATAACCGGATAAATCGAATCTTGCAAAAACTGGCGCACCCTTTTTATACATTAAGGCGAATGTATCTTTTCTGAATTTGTTTTCAGCATTCAAGAAGCCTGTAATCACTTTTTGTTGATGTAAACTCTGTGGCGCTCGCACACATAACGCAAAAGTTGACGACAATGCCATCAACCATACTATTTTCTTCATATTATTCCTCTCCTCCAGATGTTAATCAGCCTTTAAACCTTAACACCTTTTATACTAGCAAATAATACCACCAAAAATCAATATCTTAGGGAACTTTAACCGATAGCTTTTTTTTAAAAAGATCCATCATCTCTGACTGATTAATGGCCTCTTCTATGGGAATGTTGCCCTCATTATTCTGAACCCTGATTTTGATAGTAGGAACATCCAAGAGATATCTAACCGCTTGAGCATTTCCACTTTGCACCGCAAGATGCAATGGCGTATTGCCATTATTATCAGGAGTATTGACAGGAGCCCCAGCTTTTAAAGCAGTTTTAATGCCAGCAATATCACCTATTGCCGCTGCTTCCTGCAATGTTGTAGCAAGTTTATTTTGACTGTCTAAAAAGGATCGAATTCGTCTAGCCATCTGTTTGTCTTTTATCTTTTTGCCCGCAAGATCTGCCGCAGTTTTTCCTTGTGAATCACGAACAGAAATAGCGACACCTGCCTTGACAAGGTTTTTGGCAACATCTTCTTTACCATAGGCCGATGCAACATGCAATGGGGTTCTTCCCCGGTAATCACGGGATCGAATATCGGCCCCATGATTAATCAATGTTTTGACAATTCCTGCATTTCCTGCTTTATGCAAAGGAGTTTGCCCTTGATTATCCTGCACATTGACTGATGCTCCACGGTCCAATAATAGATTTACCGTACTATTCCTGCCCAATTGAGATGCTTTATGCAGCGGAGTTTCTCTGTCTGAATCGCGGGCATCTACGCTGGCTCGTTTATCAAGAAGCAGCTTAACTACCGCATCATGTCCTGCAGCCGCAGCATAATGTAACGGCGTCCAGCCCTTTTCATCACGGGAGTTAACAGATTCTCCCTCATCAAGAAGTTTATGGACCTGAGCAATGTCCCCACGCAATGCAGCATTATGGATTGTATGGGCAAATAGTGAGACATCGCTTAAAACGATCGGCAAAATCACAAAAACAATGGTAAACCCCAACGATTTCTTCATACTTCCATCCTTTTTTTAGATAACAGTTTACGTTACCGCAATTATTAACTAAAATACTGAATTTGTAACGTCAATAGCAACAGCTAAAAAAAGTCAGCGTAAATACTAACATGCTCCATTAGTTTTGTTAAAAGAAAGCAGTTATGAAAACAAAATATACCATTCTCGTTTCATCGATTACCGCAACCTTAATCATTGCACCTACAAAGGCAATGGATGTTATTGGCGCTGATTGGCTCATAAGTCCCGAAAGAGGTTTCCATGCTCTTGAATTAGAAATTCAACACGCAATCGATGATCACAACCATAGAGTTCATTATGCACATATCTGTAAGGATGGTGTACCGATTGAATACCAAGCATTAAAACAAGGTTTAGAAGAGAAACCTCACATATATGCTGTCGATTCACAAGTATATAGGGACCACCTTGCCTCACAACTCAATCTCATACGATCCTGGCTGGGTTTTCTGCAAGATAAAATCATAGAACCTGAATGTCACCAAGCAACTAACTTTCACGTACCCAAAGAATTAGGTTATCAGATTATTCAACTTATCGGCACATTCTTACGGGGATTTGATCTTACTGATATGAATCCTGCGTCCATTTCGACGCGTATCGAAACTGCTGTGATGAATGTTCAGGCGATAAAAGAGTTTTTAGGCCAGAAAGCCAGAGAAGAACAAGAACAATGCATCTTAACCTGGGCAATGACCGGTCATCCCATATTGGGCCAAAATTCACCTGCATTTCAGCTAGCACCACATATACGTGAGCAGACCGGAAGGCTTGTCAAAACAGGGCAAGATCCTAAAGTAAATTAACAAAAATAAAGCCTTAGCCTCCCCACCAGGTCTAAAATCTGTATCCCCAGATAAAGATATAGGGAGCCAAACCTCAGTTAACCTCACCCGGTTAAAACCCGGGATCTCATGATGTATAACTTCGAAGTTATCCGCTCGCATGGTTCGATACACCCAACCACGCTACGCGCGTTGGGCTCACCACGAACGGATAATAACATTTCCCGTTCGCCCCGAGTACTGCGAAGCAGTGTATCGAGGGGTGCGAACATTTGAATTACCCATTCATCCCCAGTTTTGAAAGACAAGCATGAGATATTCTCAGAATGCAATAAACTTTTAGCCTAAAAAACCCAGATTTAAGGGAAAAAGATACCATTTTGCCCCTTGCAAATCATTGACAAATAGGCAATTTGCCGATAGGCTTAAGGTAAGTAGTTGTTTTTAAATGTAGTCACTAAAAAGGGAAATTATGATATCAAAAAAGAATCTTTGGTTAATACTATGCGCAATTGCAACAATAGTTTCACCACTTCGAGCCATGGATATGAATATATCTCACAGTTGGACCGTCTCACCTTATCTCGGCTTGCCCTTGCTTGAACTAGAAGTAGAAAATGCTTTAGAACATAACCGACTTCTGGCTCACTATGCCTACGTTGCAGAATTTCATCCTGAAGTCACCTATAACCAATTTCAACGCGCTCTTCAAGCCAAACTTCTACACGGCACAACATTAACAGAATTTCAACAAGCACTAATCACTCAGGTCAAGAGTATTCTTTCATGGATCGATATTCTTCAAGAAGGGATCTATAATCCACGTAGCAGCCGCTATCAAGTCCCTGAAGATTTGACCGGGCAGGTTTTTGAACTCATATCTAACTTTGCAAAACGCATAGGAATTGAACAGGTTGATTCTTTAACAATGCACAAGCTTATTAGCAGCATTAACAAAAATGTTCAGACAATTGAAAGCACTTTAACAAATAAACGCCAGTCAGAAACTGAACTTGTATTTACACTTGCAACTCATCCTCGCGTGGGCGCAAACTCCCCTGCTCGACATCTTGATGCTAGTTTACTTCAATATATTATGCTGTTTGTTCGTTCATAAAACTTTCTGATGAGTCAAGCCGCACAAATCTGGCTTGACTCTTTTTTTTACAAATCTTTTGAAATCAGACGATTTATCTCAATTGCATATTCCATCGGTAACTCTTTAACAAATGCATCAATAAACCCACCTATAATTAGGGCGCGGGCTTCTTGCACATTCAGACCACGGCTCATACAATAAAAGAGCTGTTCCTTATCAATTGCGCCTATTGAGGCTTCATGGCTTATGGAAACCTTGTCACTCTCGGCATCGATTTTTGGTATAGACTGTGCACGGGATTCATTATCAAGTATCAACGAATCACACTGCATAAAAGCTTTCGCATCCTCAATGCCAGGCTTACAACACACTGTGCCTCTAAATAGTGCCTGCCCTCCATCTTCACTGAGTGACTTGCTCACAATATGAGAACGAGTTTTTGAGGCTTGATGAATCATTGAACCACCCGTATCCTGCACCTGACATTTGCCTGCCGTTGATAATGAGACCAATAACCCTTTTGCCCCCTCTTCTTTAAGGATAACGGATGGATATTTCATAGTAATGCCGCTGCCAAAGTTCCCGTCAATCCACTCAACCGTTCCATGACGATAAGCAACTGCACGTTTTGTCACGAGATTATAAATAGTAGGCGACCAATTTTGAATCGTTGTATAGCGAATATGTGCATCTTCATGAGCGTATAGTTCAACAACCCCTGCGTGTAATGAAACACCATTATATTTTTGTGCCGAGCATCCCTCAATATATTCAACAGAACTTCCTGTATCTGCAATGATAATTGTTCGTTCAAATTGACCAAGCTGCGCAGAATTAATCGTAAAATAAGTTTGCAAAGGTAATTCAACATGAATACCAGGCGGAACATACAAAAAGCTCCCTCCGCTCCAAAATGCAGCATTGAGCGCGGCAAATTTATTATCACTTGGTGGAACCAATTGTCCAAAATATTTTTTAAATAGTTCTGGGTATTTGCGCAACGCCGTATCGGTATCTACAAAAATCACCCCTTGCGCTGTCAAATTTTGGCGAAGATTTTTGTACACCATTTCCGATTCATATTGTGCTCCAACCCCTGCCAAACAGCTCTTTTCTGCCTGAGGCAAATTGGCACATGCAAATGACTCGCACACTTCACACGAAAGTTCATGCCACGAGGTTGCTTGCTTTACAAATGGCTTTGAGTAGCAGCAGATCAGCTCAAAATCAAGCATAGAAAGGTCTGGACCCCATGAGGGCAACGGCTTTGATAAAAACGTATCGAAAGCCTTTAGCCGCAGATCTGTCATCCAGGATGGTTCCTGTTTTTGATCTGAAATCTGTGCAATTATTTCTTTTGATAAACCGGATTTGACCTTAAAATAATCCTGCATACTTCCCACTTATACTTGGTAATAACCTTGTTTTTCCACACGAGCAACAAGACTCATACTTCCTGATTCAAGTATTCTGCCCTCTTTTATAATATGAACATAGTCAGGCTGAATGCTTTTAAGCAGATGATTGTAATGTGTAATGATAAGCATGCTCATGTCAGGATTGTTTTTTCGTGCTGTTGCAAGAGCTTTTGTTATCAAATTGCGCGAGTCAACATCAACACCCGAATCTATCTCATCCAACACCGCAATTTTGGGTTTGAACAATAATAACTGAAGCAGTTCAATCCGCTTCTTTTCCCCTCCAGAAAATCCTTCATAGAATGATCGTTCAAGAAACGATGGATCAATATTCAAAAGCTCACAATACTCGTCAACAAGAGCTTTAAACTCCCTCACATCAAGGCTTTGACCGAAAATAGCGCGATAGCTCTCTTTTAAAAATAAAAAAAGAGACACTCCTGAAATTGCAGGCAACTGTTGAAAAGCAACAAAAAGACCTTTGCGTGCTCGTTGATCAGCAGAAGCATCAGTAATATCCACGCCATCAAGAAAAATCGATCCTTTAGAGATAACGTATGACGGATGGCCGGCAAGTGTGTAGGCAAGCGTACTTTTACCAGAACCATTAGGCCCCAATAGCGCATGAACGGTGCCCTTGGCAATGTTTAAATCAATGCCCTGGATTATCGGTTTTTGTTCAACTGAAATATGAAGATTTTCAAGAGAAAGCATGCTATCCATGCATATAGAATACCAGAAGAGCACGGACTATTCCACAGCTCTTTAAGATACTGACCGTAGTAATTCTTCAAGAGTGGTAATGCCTGTTTTGACTTTTTCAGCAGCGTCATGTAACAATGGCCTCATACCCTCATTGAGCGCTTGCCCATAAATACTATCAAATGAAGGATTTTGGCCTATAAGTGAACGCAGTTTGTTGGTCATGCTCAGCAATTCAAAAATACCTGTTCTTCCTTTATAGCCTAGGTTATTGCATGCTGCGCAACCTTTACCCTTATACAGACGATCAACGTTGATTCCAAGCCGATCTATTATCATACGTTCCTGCTCATTTGGTTCGTATGCATGACGACATTCGGGACAAACTTTTCTGGCCAACCGTTGCGCCAAAACTCCCGTAAGTGCAGAATTTATCAAAAATGGCTCGATACCCATATCCATTAAACGCATTATCACACTTGGTGCATCATTAGTATGCACGGTACTCAGTACCACATGTCCAGTCAAAGCTGCTTCAATTGCAATTTGAGCAGTCTCTTTGTCTCTGATCTCTCCAACGAGAACAATATCAGGATCTTGTCGCAGAAGCGATCGCATGCCACGCGCAAAGGTAAAACCTGCATCCGGATGTATTTGCCCTTGAGTCACGCCCTCAAGATTATATTCGACAGGATCTTCAAGCGTGATAATATTTTTCTCAGGGTTATTAAGTGCCGAAAGAACCGCGTAAAGCGTTGTTGTTTTTCCCGAACCGGTAGGCCCCGAAACTAAAAAAAATCCACTTGAGCGATTAACCAGCTGTGCAAACTGCTCACCTATTGAATCGCTAAAACCAAGCATATTAAGCTCGAGCATATTGGCAGACCGATCTAAAATACGAACAACTACTTTTTCGCCACAACGTGAAGGAAAGGTAGAAACACGAAGATCAATCTCTTTGCCCCCTTGAATGATTCTAAACTTTCCGTCTTGAGGAATACGTTTTTCGGCGATATTGATAGAACTGAGAACTTTTATGCGGGAAATAACCTGATTCATAACAGATACAGTCTGCGGTTCCTGGTCGTACAAAAGACCATCCAATCGGAATCTAATGCGTAATTGATGATCGTTGGGCTCAATATGAATATCTGACGCGCAGCAATCAATTGCTTTATGCAAAATAGTATCTACAATCTGAATAACAGATTCTTCCTGACCAGAACTTCTTACCATGTATAATTACAAATCCTCTTCTTCGCCGGGCGATGAGTAATCACCTTCAATCTCGATATCGTATACGTGCTCAACGCCAAAATCTTCATAATCAGCCATCTCTTCTTCGACTTCGGTGTCTGATTTATCGTAAAATTCCTGAATAGCATCAATAATATCTTGTTTAATCGAGGTTCTAAATTGAACATCATATGAAATGTATTTGCCAATTATTGAAAGCAGGTCAGGATTATCAGGATTTCCGGCAACAATTACCAGCATATTTTGATCAACTTCAAGAGGAACAAAGATATTGCGGATCATTACACCTTTTGGAAATTTCCTCAATAAAAATGTTTGAAAAAAAAATCCTGCAAGATCGACTGCTGGCATCTGATAATATTCGGCTAACGCTCGCAGCAGATCTTCTTTATCAATCAATCCTTCATCGAGAAGAAATTCATCAAATGACTCTTGCGAAGCTTCTTCAAAATTTCTTTGCAGCACCTTGGCTTCACTCTGAGAAAAAACCTTGTGCTTAACCAAAATGTCTGAAAGGTCCTTAACAAAATGCTCCTTTTTGGCCATGAGGGATCCTTTTCTTATCCAATCTTAAGTCCAATGAGCAACCCGATAAAAAAACTTAATACTAATGCCATATTCAGTTTAATCCACTCCCACCAAACCATCATAATATTGGTGTCAAGCGTTACGGTCTGCTTAATTCCAAAGAGCTCCTGCATCTTTACAGGATCGACAGTGACCGTTATTACGCCAAATTGATGGAGCATAAAAAGTCCTACGAGCGTCAAGATTGCAATAAAAACATAGGCAGCACATCTTCTCAGTAAAAAGCCTGTAACAAAGCCTATACCAAGATACATTCCTATTTCAATAAGACGGTTCGATGAAATATTTACTTTATCCAGATGCAACTTTTTGACCATCGCATCGAACCATCCTACTTGAGTCTGTTGTCCATTCATAACATTCTCCTCAGCTTAAACCATCTAAGTTTCACTTTAAAATATAGTATAATGGTTTTAACTTTGCAGGAGCAAGAAAAAGAGACAAAAGACTATGCTTCAGGCTTTTAACACTCAATAATCATTTCCAAAAAGCTAAGCCAACTTGAATGTAATGCGAATAAAACGGTACGATAGGAATTATCAATGCGATGCTGAGGAAAATAGATGGATGGACCGTGTGTACGCTCCACGGCAAATCCTCCGGTACGAGCAACAACCATGTTATCAATCAAATTGCAACCAAGCTTAAGCTCTTCCTGAAGATCCTCCAGCAGATGCTCATGTGTAGCATCAAGAGTATAGGTCTTAAGATAATTCAAAAGATGATCATAAAAATCATGCAGATCAATATACATAGGCTTCCACGCCATCGAAAAACTCTCTTTACGGGCATTACGAACATACCCCAAAAACTGAGCATCAGCATCTCTTACCGCTTTCATCAGATAAACAAGCCGTTTAGCATGCTCTTTGAACGTTAATGCATAGGATAAATCAAGCGCAGAATGTGTATAGAGCCCCTCTGGAGAACGTGGCTCATAATAGTCATTATAATCATTAATAATACTGGCCACTAATTCCCGAGCCCCGATTTCTGGCACACTACTCAATCTGCGAACAAGGGCTGCATAATCCCAACCATCAGGCATTTCACATTCTTGAGATCCCAACATGAACTCAACATATGGCGCAAGTTGGTAAGCATGCTCAATCATTGCCCCCATGCACAGATCCATACCCAAAAATGCAAGCTTTTTGCCCAAAATATCATAAATAGCAGAACATGCATAAATCATTCCTGCATGATCCAGACAGGTATCATGAGCTGCATCAATGAGCATTCCTTTATACCGTGGTCGACATAAACATTCAACCAAATCGGGAGCATCTTCCTCCTCTACACAATCTGGAGCAACATCCCACTCACCAGTTTCTTCATCTTTATAGGGAGTTAAAATGCCGTATCCATGATCCCATAAAACCAGGCCATACTTATCTGCAGGATAGCAAGAAGCTGCAATTTGCATCGCATTAACTATATTTTGAGCAACATCCGGCAGCACAACCATAGTAGCCTCTTCCTTCAAGCTGCGGTTGCCGACCTTATAAAGCCATGCCTCATCTCCATGGGCATGAAGCCAGACAAGAAGATGAACATTATTATCCGCATTGAGCAAGGTCATATCATGAATATTTTGAAACGACCATTCTTGCAGACCATGAGTAGTCTCGATATACACAAGAATAGTCCACGAAGCGGGCTTATTAATATGTTCCTCGCCCGCAATCCCCATACCAAAAAACCAAAAAAAGATACATGCGATTATGCGATAGTTCATTCTCTTCCTTTATATTAACACAAAAAAAGAGAGAGGCCTTTTAGGGCCCCTCTCTTTTTTATACACTCTTTAAAGCCACATTTATTTAACAAGCTGCTTGAGTGCTTTACCTGCTTTGAATTTAGGAACCTTCTTGGCAGGAATTGTCATTTTTCTCTTTGTTGCAGGATTAATGCCAACTCTGCTCTTTCTCTTCATAACACTGAAGGTACCAAATCCAGTCAATACTACAGGTTTATTACCTTTCAATGCAGCACCAATTGTTGCAATGAAAGCTTCCAAGCAATCCTTACAAGTTGATTTAGGCAGCTTGGTAATCTTTGCCATATGTTCAACTAACTTTGCTTTGTTCATGCAAGATCCTTATGTTTTTTCAAACAAGTTAGTTAAGCAAATAAAAACGAGTACTACAACGTACAATACTGCTGCCAGAATATTTGTCAAGTTTTTTTAATGCAAAAAATTTTTGTATACCACTTCTAAGAAAATTTCTTTTGCGCTTCCCACGCAGGGCAAATATATACAACACATGTTAAAAAGACACTTATTACGCATAGAGCCATCATGCTAAAAGGCACGATAATTTTTTGGACTCCGTTCGTCCTGAAGGCAGCCCGAAGGGCGTACTTGAAGGATTCGAACGGAAAAATATTATTTCAAGAATCTCCATGAACCTTTGATTCCTTTCCAACCATCAGCAATTAATAATTCCTTTTAACATTCTTTCCGCTTCTATTGCATTATCTCGAGAACCAATAGGTCCAATGTACACCAAATAGATATTATCGTTTATATTAATCGTTCGAATCCTTCAAGTACGCCCTTCGGGCTGCCTTCAGGACGAACGGGGAACAAAAGATTCATCTTGATAACCTTCTTTATAAGTGTCTTTTCAACATGTGATGTCTATATATTGCTTGCCCACTATAATTGAAATGTAATATTTTTCATTACGTTCGAATGCCCTTCAACTAGCGTTCAGGGCTGGCTTCAAGTTCGCTTCCCCCGATCATCCTGAGGCTCTCCTGAGTATTCTCGAAGGACGAGCCTAGCGAGTCGAAGATACTATGTTTAATGTCAAGTTTTTAAGCAATTTTCTCGGAGCCAAAAAAAGCGTTTATTATCAAACGGCTTTTTACGCAAAAGCATTCCATGAATTGCATGTATTAATTTTCTCATAATAGCTGTAATTGCTTGCAATTTTGAAAGCCTCCTGTTTTCTACGAGATGTTCAAAATA
>Ga0180438_10006348_pt1 | contig 16008 bp, 12 predicted proteins | sample SS_ome_12_FD_132455 | JGI IMG/M metagenome (GOLD analysis project Ga0180438, IMG submission 132455) | Hypersaline lake sediment archaeal communities from the Salton Sea, California, USA - SS_3_D_2 metaG | ecosystem: Environmental > Aquatic > Non-marine Saline and Alkaline > Hypersaline >...
CACTTGACCGTCTCCGGAAACGTCTCTTGCCCAACTGTAACAGTCTCCGCCGGGCAGGTCGCCAAGTCCCTCCATGCCCATTTCGTCGGTCCAGCGAAATGCCTCATATCCCGGGTCACAGACACCCGACATACCGACGCCAACCACCACGGAGCCGTCCGCGGAAGCACTTTTTGCCTCACTATATACGCCTTCGCCGGGCAGGTCGCCAAGTCCTTCCATGCCGGTTCCGGCGGTCCAGCGAAACGCCTCCCAGGCGTGTCCCCCATGCGAATTGCTCTGCCCAACAACGACCAAGCCGTCGCCAGAGACTCCGTGAGATTGGCCTTCAGGATTCTCCTCTATGCCTCCGAGGCCCTGGAAGTCGGCGGCAGAGGCAACTACTTCCAGAGCAAGAAGCAGCAACATCGACAGAATGACAAGTCCTCTCATCGTCTATTCCTCCTTCGCAACAGGAATCGGGTCTGGTGACGCTGTAATTGCTTGAAAGAAGGCCCTTCACGGTCCTTTTCGCCGGACGGAATGCTCGGCCTGGCGCCTGCACTAGATTTGGCGATCAACTCAACGTGGGTAGCAATGGTGGACGACCGTCCAAAGGATGCACTTTGTTGAACGAACTTGACACGACTTTCGGCGAGAGCGCCCGAGAACCGGCATGGTCTGGACGTCCTGCTGCTGCCTGCGAATACAGCCATCTCGCCGCCCCCAACGGCAGGTATCCCCGCGCCGCCCTTTGTGTCGAGACTTGGTATGCACGTCAGAGGGGCACGCGGTATCGACTGACAGATTGAACAAGATCGATTGTACCGGGTGTGAACACCTTGTCAACCGTCTCGGGGGCCGAGATTGGATGATATTGCTATGCACTAATAAGGGGGGTAAGCGAGGTTGAAAGGTGGCCACACCGGTGTCTCGATTCATGAATACAGAGCCGCTTCTGGTGCAATTCAACACAAGAGTCAAGGGTTGGGTGGCTGGTGGCGGAGCCAAGCGAAACCGGAGGTCGGCCAGTGTTCACGATAGAAGTAACATCTCTGATGCGGAGAATAGGTGGCCGCGGGCGGCACAGCTTGATGTTGGCCCAGAACTTGGGCTGGAACCGGCCGGGTGGATACGGTACAATCGTTCACGTATGGGTCCCGATCGGGGCGGCGTTCTTTGGCAATTCGACTCGCGCGGATGGGCCGTCGGCGTTGGTAGTGACCCGACTGATCGGGTCGGGCGGGCGTGGACCGCAGGCATGCCGGCACGGATCTTGGGAAGCGTCTGTCGGCTGCAGCGATCCCCCATCGGGCTTGTCCCGGTGGGAGTGGGGTTTGACGACTACTGCTATGCCGGGGCGGATCTTGGGGAGCGTCTGTTGGCTTCGGCGATCCCCACCGGGCTTGTCCCGGTGGGAGCGAGGTTTGGCGACTACTGCGGATCGGCCCCCAATCTCTCCCCTTCCACGGTCCGTGGGTGGCGGAAGGGGCGGGTGAGAGTTGGCTCGGGGCGCCGGCGTAGTTTCCAAACCCCTGATCCACCGGGACAAGCCCGGTGGGGATCCGAAGGGTGGGGAATTGGTTTGGGGTGTCGGCCTAGTTTCCAAACCTCCAATCCACCGGGACAAGCCCGGTGGGGATCCGAAGGGTGGGGAATTGGTTTGGGGTGTCGGCCTAGTTTCCAAACCTCTCATCCACCGGGACAAGCCCGGTGGGGGCAACGTGATTACGGTAACCGTGACGGCCGGCCGTTTCTTTTGTTCCCCTTCGGATCTCGAATTCCAGCCAAAACGAGGGAACAATGCCGCAAGTCCTGGACGTGCCACGGTTTGGAATTTGCCTCCCACCGGCCAATGCAGACACGCGCGGCGGTGGCGTCAAGGGCGGCCGATCGGTCTTAAGCGGTGTGGTGGCAATACATTACAACCATCCGACGCCGATCGACGCGCTGCGGCGCTAGGCGTGGGGCGGAGAACAATTCGTTTTCGTTCTCTCGGCGAAGGCCGCGGCCGTGGCGTAACTCGTGAAACAGAAACGCCTTGGGCGCCTCTTAAGGCCGGCTTAACTTGCCCTTTCTTGCCGCCGGGCCGAAAAACGGGAGGAGGAATTGGGGAAGGAGGGGATTGGGGATTAGAGATTGGAGATTGGGGCACACGCTTACGATAGGATTCTAATCCCCAATCCCTAACGCGGTGTACCGAACGGGGCCCCTGTAACCGAAGTCGCCAGACTTTGACCGGCGGCCGCAACCAAAGGAGGGTTCAGCGGTCAGGGTCCAGGACTTCGGGGTAGCGAGTGGAGCCGGAATGCTGAACCCTGACCACTGACCACTGAACCCTAAGCCTTTCTGGCAAGAAGGACCTGCAAACATGCGCGCACCGTGCGCAGAAGTCACAATCAAGGACTCTAGTAGACCAACGCGCCGCGGACCATCACCGTGCCGTCCGGCTCGATCTGCGGCGTGGGGCTGGCGAAGCGGAGCTTGCGGCCGAAAACGTAGCCCAGCTCCACACGGGCGTCCAGCCCGCCAATCACCTTCCGCTCTACGCCCGCGAAGACCCGGTAGTCGGTGTAGTCGACCACGTCGTCGGTGCCGTCGATCCGCTCGATGGCCCAGATGCCTCCGCCCAGCTCGCCGGCGAGGTAGATCCAGTCCTGGACTTCTTCGGTGCAGGCGCCGAAGCCGTAGATCCGCCGCGCGATCCGTGGGTGCGGAAACACCAGCTCGTACTTGACGTCGTCGTACGGCGTCCAGATGAGCCCGGCCACCGGCAGCACGTCGGTCGAGTAGCGGTCGATAGACGCGGCCCCCAGCACGATCTTGCTGACCGGGCTCCACTCCCAGGCCGTCACCGCGTGGCCGGTGATGCGGAACGTCTCGTCGTTGCTCTGCTGGAAGTCGCCGAACGCGCCGGGGGTGATCGCCAGATCCATCCCCAGCCGGGGTGTGAGACGCCGCATCCAGCGGAACTGCACGTAGGCGTCGTAGGTCCGCGGCGGCAAGTCGACGCTGACCGGCCCGTCCAGATAATGGACCGCAAACCCCGGCGTGATGATCATCGGGTAGGTGCGCGAGGGGATGGGCAGCGCCAGGATCGTCTTCAGCTCGACGCTGCTGACTCCGAAATCGTCGTAGCGGCCGCCGGCCAGCCACTCGCCGGTGAGAATCAGCTTCTGGAACATGCCCGGCCGGGCGTCGGGCGGGCGCTCCGGCTGCTCGGGCAAGGCCGGTTCGCCCGGCGCTTGCAGGATGCGGGCCGCCGAACCGGGGTACGAGTACGAGGCCAGACGGTCCGCGGACGGCGGCTCAGACGGGGTCACCGGCGGCAATCGCATCACCTGGCCCGCCGACGGCGAGACCGTCAGACCGATCGCGGCGATCAGCAGCAGGCGGCGGCATCGGTCGAGTTGCATGGGCGGATGCCCTCAAGGGCCATCTCAGAACGTGTTTTGAGATTAGAATAGATTCGTACGCCGGGCCTCCGAGCCCGTCGATTCTCGGCCGTCATCTGCCACATCGACGGCTTCGGAGAGCCGTCGTACCTATAAACACGTTCTCAGAAAGCCAACCCGCCCCGCAGGAAGACCGTGGTGTTGGGGCTGAATACGTCGGGTGGGCCGATCTTGTAGACGATCTCGCGATCGAAGGCCACGCCGGCCTCGAACAACCCGCTGAACCCGCTGGCCCGGACAAACTCCAGCCCCAACGCCACGCGAATGTCGTTGTAATCGACCCGTTCTTGCACTCCGGAGATGCGGGTGACGTGCCACGAGCCGCCGCCGTATTCGCCCCGCAGATAGGCCCACCAGTCGGTATCGCCGACTCGCGTGATGCGTCGAGCCAGCTTGGGGTTGGGGAAGAGGACTTCGAAGCGGGTGTCACCGTTGGGTCCGCCGGGCATCCAGACGATTCCGCCGGCCGGCAGTATTTGCACCCGCACGCGGTCCAGGTACCATACGCCCGCCTTGAGCGTGAAAGTCGGCGAGAAGGCAAACACGGCCAGACCCCGCCCCTGGTAGCGGAGACTGTCGCTGGTCACGCGATCCAAGTCGGAATAGACGCCGATTCGGAAGGCCAGTTCGCCGCGCAACCAGGTGGTGATGCGCGGGTCCCAGGCCCCTTCGAGATATGCGTCGTAGGTGCGGGAGGGCAAATCGGCGAAAGCCGGAGGAAGCGTTTCCGGCCCGTTCCAGTAATGGACCGCAAAGCCGGGGGTGACCTGCAGCGGCGCCTCGTTGTACAGAAACGGGAAGTTCACCGTGGTGCTCAGTTCCACGTCGTTGATGCCGAGTTCGTCCGCCGCACTGCCCGGCATCCACACGTAGTCCAGCCGCAACTCCTCGAAAAGCCGCCGCATCGTGGCGTAGCTGAACACCGGGGCAGCCGGCGCACCAAGCGGCGCACCCTGAGCCATAGGATCTTGCGCAAGCAGAGGGTGCGGCGCCATGGGGTAGGCGGGATACGTGGCATAGGGATCGAAATCGGCGGGCGGGCCCTGAATCGTCCCGGACAGCGTGGCCGAGGGGGCATGGCCGGGCACCACGGGACTGGGTACCGGCCCGGGCGACGGCAACTGGGACGGAAATTGGATTCGTTGAGCGAGGACCGCGGTGCACGCCAGCACCAGAAACGCGGCCGGCGCCCCGCGGAGTACTCTTGCGGTTCTCACCACGTCACCTGTCGAAAAGGGCTTCGGATGGGATGGCAGAAAAGCGATTTGGTGGGTAGCTTCAATAACAAGGACGTGCGGTTGGGTCAAGATCGTTTCCGCCGCATCGGCCGGAATCGCCGTCCAGCGGCCGGTTTACCCCCCGTCACGCGAATCAACCGTGACGCAAGAACCGCCCGCCACTTTGCCCTGTTTGTCTATTTTCTCCCCTGCCTCGAGAGTCAGTGCCACCATGAGCCGATGCTGTCTGGACGTCGATCGTGTCCTTCAGGAAACCTTCGCGGCCCGGGCCGAACACTATGCCACGCTCGCCTCGACCAGCGACCGGGCCGCCCAGGCCGCCGCCGAGGCACCGGGGCCGCTGCCGCTGCTGGTCGTGGCCGACGAGCAAACCGCCGGACGCGGGCGGGGCACCCATCGCTGGTGGACCGGTCGCGGGAGCCTGGCGATCAGTCTGCTGATCGGCCCGGAGCAGGCGGCGACCGGGCCGCAAGGTCGCTCGCCGCTGGTCGCCCTGGCCACCGCCGTGGCGGTCGTCGAGACGGTCGCGCCCCGGCTGCCGTCACGGCGGGTGGGCATCCGCTGGCCCAACGACGTGTTCGCCGCCGGGCGCAAACTGGCCGGCATTCTGGTCGAGGGGCTGCCGGACGGACGGCACGTCGTCGGCATCGGACTGAACACCAACAACACGCTGGCCGAGGGACCGCCCGAATTGCGGCAAATCGCCACCACGCTGCTCGAACTGACAGGCGAGCCGCACAACCAGACGGAGATCCTGATCGCGCTGCTGAAGCACTTGGAGGATACCTTCAGGCAGCTGGTCTCGCAGCCCGAGCGGATCGGCGAACGTGCCGACGAGTTGTGTTTACAGCGCGGCGAAACACTCTCGCTTCAACAGGGACGCCGCACGATCACGGGCCTCTGCGCCGGGATCGCCCCGGATGGAGCCCTTTTGCTGGACACGGCGCAAGGGCGCCGGGCGTTCTATTCCGGTGTGCTCGGGGATCTCTGAACGGGAGGAAACGGAGAGAACAGAGGATCGGCGGTAGCTGAAGTCGCAAGACTTCAGACTTGGGGCCTTTCAGCGTCGCTACAAGCTGAATTCTTGCGAATTCAGCTACCACTTCTTAACGCGACGCTTGCTGCGTGGCCGCCGGCTTGCTGGGGGTTCTGGGCGCCAGGAACCGCTCGTCGTAGACCATCAACGCGTGCAAGGCTTGTGTGACGGAGCCGATCTCCCGCGTGCTCAGCGATCGGACGCTCCCCCGGCCGCGATGACTGCCCAGCAAACGGTTGACGTACTCGACGGCCCGAACCACGCGCGGCTCCTCCAGGCGTTCCTCGGGCAGCGAGAGGGCCAGCCACTGGAGCACGTGGCCGGTGGTGCGCAGTTGGGTGGCCGCGTCGCGCCCGGCCCCTTTCGCGGCCAGGTACTTGGGACTCCAGCTTCCGTCTTGATTCTGCAGCGAGAACGCGAAGTCGTGATAGTCGTGAATGAACTTCTGCGCCCGCAGGTACTGGCCCGTAATCGGCTGCTTGCGTTTGGCCCGTCGATATACGGCGTAGCCGATGCCGGTCAGCTGGCGGATGCCGTCGCCGGTCGCATTGTCGATAGGCCGATCGATCTCTTCCTTGAGGATCCGCTCGACGGACCAGTCTTCCCCGCGCCGGGTCCGCCAGACCGGGTTGTCGGTGAGGTAGTAACTCAGACCGATCAACTTCAGCGACAGATCGTCGCCAGACCGGCAGCTGAGCTTCTCGTGCTCGATGAGGTCGGCCACGGTACGCACCGTATCGCCCACGCGGGCGGGATACGTCGTCGGCACGCGCGAGAGCGCCAAAACGGCCAGCAATTGTCCGCGATGCTCTTGCAGTCCGTAGCCGATCTGTGCGGCGATCCGGTCTTCGACCAGTCCCAGCGGCTCAAAGCCGGCGCACGGGTAGTTCCAGCAGAGGCAGGTGATGCCGTTGACTTTCCGATTCTTGGTCGACGAATCGCTGCGATAGATTTCGGAATTGCAGCCGAAGGCCGTGCAGTAGAGCATCAGCTCGGTGGCCGTGTTGTCGGCCGTGGTCAGCATCTGGCGGTGGTAGAGAGCCAAGGTTCGCCGTACGCGGTCGCGCAAGGCCGCCTGGGCGGGCGTGAGTTCCTTTTTCGGCTCGGGTTGCGGCAGGACCGGCTCCTCGGGGGTCGCTTCCTGCGAAGTCTCCGCCTCCGCGCCGTCCGCCGGCTGCTCTTGCATGGGCTGCGCGGCTTCCTCGGCGCTCGATCCCGCCTCGGCTTCGGCGTCAACCGGTTCTTCCATCGCCTCGTCGGCGTTCGTTTCGGCCTCGGGCGGCGCCGGATCTGCAATCGGCTGGTTCTGGTAGGGCGGGTTGAGCTGCAGCAACAGCGGTCCCGACGGAACGTCGGTCGAAGTCGCTTCCTCGCCGCCCGAGAGCGCGGCCGCGCCGGACGCCGACGCAACCAGGGCCAGCGGGACACAAATCAACGACGTCTTGGCAATCCAGAGCATGGCAAACTCTCCTCAGTCTTGGGCCGGTGATTGCTCAGCATCCTCAGATCACGAGCCGACCCGGCTTCGCACGGCGGATTTCGTCGCCGTCTGACGGACCTCGTTGTGCTTGGGGCGATCGATCAGGAACCCGCCGGAACTGCTGCGGCGGTTGTAGCTGTTGTTTCGAGCGCCGCTGCCGTACTTGTCGGTCCCGCCGTAATCGACCACGAAGCTGAAGTTCCCTCCGCACTGAGGCAGAGTGTGGTACGAGATGCCGGCCGACGCGCGACCCTGCTTGTAGCCCAGGTAGTGGTCGTCTCCGGCATAATCGAACAACACGCCAAGCCCGGCCTGGGCGGCGTTTCCTTCCGTGCCGCTGTAGCGGTCGTGTCCGCCGAAGTCGCAGAGGTACCCCACGGCACAGTCCCAGGCATAGCCCACGCACATGATCGTACCGTTATAGGTGTCGTTGCCCCGATCGTCGAAGAGGAATCCGAGGGCGTAATGGCAGCCGTAGCCGTTGCCGAAGCGCTGGAAGTTGCGTTGGGTCCGGGGGCCGCCGTTGTAGGCCTTTCGGGTGGCGCCGAGCCGCTGGTCGTTTCCGCCGAAGTCGCGGGCGAATCCGGTGCCGCACCAATATCCCCCGCCGTGCGAGAGGTAGTCGTACTCGTAGATGTCGTCATCACCGCCGTCGAGGATCACGCCGACCCCGCCGTTGGACACGGCCCGCAACCCGGCGCCGACCCCTTGCACCCAGCCTTCGTAGCCGGGGGTCGGGCCGTTTTCGTCGTCGATGTACGAATTCAGGTACAGCCCACCGCCGTAATAATGGTCCTTGCCGGCCACGTCGTCCAGCAGGCCGAACCCCAGCGGGCCGCCGAAGCCTTGGCCCCACATGGCGGCATGATAACGATCGTTCCCGGCGCGGTCGATGAGGATCCCTACGCCGCCGATTGCCTCACCCTGCACGCGGCGGAGCCCCACGTAAGCGTCGTTTCCGGCGTAGTCGATCAGGATGCCCGCCCCGGCCAGGCAGGCGCCCTGGGCTACGTCCTGGGCCCGGTAGACGTCGTCGCCGGCTAAGTCCAACAGCATCGAGACCCCCATGATGCCCGACCCCTGCACGCCGGGCTGGCTGGCCCGATAGCCGTCGTTGCCGGCCAGATCGATCACGATCAGCACCGGTCGATGGGGGGAAACAGTGCCTTCCGAGTAGACGTCGTTGCCACCTAAATCGATCACCACGTTCACGCCGGGCATCCGATCGAGCTGATACGTGTTCTGCTGGCGGCCTCCGACCACGATGGCGCCGCCGGGCGTATCGATCCGCCGCACGACCGTCCCGCCGACGCCTTCTACCTCGAGGTCGTCCTCCTCCGCTAGCGTTTGCAGTTGTGCCAGCAATTGGGGATCGGTGATCGGTACCAGGGCTTCCGCGGCGTCGTGCATGGCGTTTCGATCGAGCTTCTCCATCAAGTCGCACAACCGGCGGCCGGTGCCGCGGCTTTGCAGCGTGTGGCCCACGCGGTTCTGGCTGGTGAGGATCGGATAAAGGCTGCTGCTCAGCGTGCGGATTTCGCTCCGGCTCAACGGCTCCAGAGCGGCGGCGTAGGAGAGTTGGGCCCCGGCCAGGCATTGCTCAATCACGTCCAACGCCTGCTCGGCCGAGGTGACCGAGTTCAGCGACGGCGTCTCGGATCGCGTCAGGTCGAGTTTTTCCGCGGCGATTTCCAGGGTCCGGGCGAGCCCCCGGTGGTCGCCGATGACGGCCTGATGCAACTCGCGGGTAAACGCTTCGGCCTCGGCCGGGGCGCGCAGCGGGTTCCGCAACAGGTGGTCGTACCAGCTCAGCCGGCAGTTTCCCTTCAGCTCCGAGCCGGAACGGCCGGCGGTCGTGTTGAGCTTCATCGCCGCGTAGCTCTTGAAGCGAGCGAAGTTGCCCTGGATGTTCCGCTGCTTCAAGCCCGCCACGATCTCCCGTTGCAGCAGCTCGACCATGCCCGGCGCCAACGGCTCGCCGACCGGCGGTGGGCGATCCTCCACACTCGGCCCGTCTTCCGCCCGATCCTCCGGTGGGTCGTACCCCGTAGATTCGGGCTGCTGCTCTGCTGCGGCCTCTGGGGTCGCCTCGGTCCGATCCTCGGTCGGCGCCTCGCCGGTGGCTGGCGGATCGAGACTGGGGCCCGCGAGACCAGGATTCGCGGCGCGCTCCGGCTCGTCGCCGAAAGCGGCAGGCAGGACACCCGCCACAAGAGCTGTGGCCGCCAGGCACAGAATCGAGAATTTCAAGGTGCGAGTCAAATTGTGCCGCAAGATCCGGCCTGATCCCATCGCGAGTCTCCTGTCGTGTCCCTCACGTACGACATTTGACCCCCTGCCAGGCCGTCTGTCACGTTGGTCCGAGCAATCTGCAGTTCCGCAGAGTTCCTGTACTTTACCTGGTTTACCCGACCCGACGCAATAGGCCGGGATTCGACCTTGGAAAAGTGAACAGTGTGAGGGGGGGCCGCTAGTAAGTCAATCGTGGCGCAGTTTTGCGCCCGACAGAAATCGCCTATACCGCCTGTTTCGGCGAGAGTACCCTTATCCCTTGAGCCACATGAGCAGACCGACCGCTACATTGTCAAAACGGCAGACGGACTTTCACGGTCGACTTATTTGGGTAGTTTGGGAAAACCGTTTTGACCACGACGTGACTTCGGTTTTCGCCGAAAGGGCTTCTGCAGCGCCGCCACACAAATCTCGCGACGGTTGAACGCAAGTTGTCGGGCGCGGACGATGTTGTAGCCCCAACTCTCCACGCGCCGGAGAAACTCGGGCACGTTCGCCGCCAGGTCCCACGTGGGCAGTTTCAGCGTCAGCAGCAACCCGCGGACGTTGACCCCCGGGTGGCCGATGATCGCCTCGACCGCGTCGAGCGTGTAGTTCGGCGCGACGTTCATGTCGGCCGTCAGCCAGCGGATCTTGCGAAACTCGCGACGGCGGACCTGGACCGCACGGCGGCGGACGTGCGTAAAATGGGGATGCTCCAACACCCTCGGGTGCATCTCGGCCGGATCGATGCCCAGCACCACCAGCCCGCGCGACAACAACGCCTGGCTCGAACCACCCGGGGCGCTGCCGATTTCGGCACAGCGGGCCCCTTCTTTCAGCGGCAGCTCGGACCACTGCAGGGCTTCTTCCATCTTCAACCAGGCCCGCGAAACGGCGTCCGTGGGCAACTGCCGCGGCATGATCCCGCCGGGCCATCGCGAGGGAATCGACCGGGCCCGGTGATAGCCGACCCACCATTGGTCCGGCTCGACCAAGGTGCAGTCCAGCACGAAGCCACCCCGCCGGGCGGGTCGGTAAAGATCCGCAGCGTCTTCGGCGAGTTTTTCCGGTTGGTGGCAATGCGCTCGAATCGCCTGGGCGACTCCGGAAGCGGCAGGGGTAATCGACGGTTCAAAGTTGTGGTGTCCCGGCTCGGCCGTGTCCCGCGGCCAGACGTGAATCTTTCGCACGGGCCGCCCGCCGTAGATTTCCCACACCTTCCGGGCCAGCTCCTCCGGATCGTCGCCGGCGACCTTTCCCAACGAGAAGCCATACGCCCGGGCAAACACCGATTCGAGATCGAAATCGGCCAGCAGCCGATGATCCTCGGGTAGTCTGAAGGTCAAGAAGCCGGGCCGCGAGAAGGCGAAGCGAAACTGGCCCCAGCGACGCGCCAATTCCGCCTTGACGGCCCGTTCGGCGCCGACCTGGCAGGTTGCGAACAAGAATCGAGGACGATCGGGCATTGACAATAGCACTCGTGAAGCCGCTTGCGGCTTCGCAAACGCGGCCGGGCGCTTGTGACTACTCGTACCGAACGGTAATCAGCACGAGACCGAGCTGTTCCAGTTCGGGCCGAAGGGCATCCTGCAAAACGTTGGTGAAACTGTCCTGGTCCGTCTTGACCCGCCCGGTTTGAATGGAGTCAATCAATTGGTCGAGTTGGCTCACGATAATGTCTTCGACCTGCTGTCTGATGGCCTCGAACGGAACTCCCAGCAGCCGGATGGCGGCGTTTTGCATCAGTGGGGTCGTAGTCCCGATCGCCACGCTGTAGAACTGCGGCACACGGATACCCACCTTGTCGCCGTCGATGACCGGCCGCTGCGGAATCTCGATGCGAATCGGCTCCAGGCTCAACCAAGCGTAGTCCTGGACCAGCGGCATCACCAGCCGGGCACCTCCATGAACGCACTCGGCCGCCTGACCGGACCCTGTCTTGCCGTAGATGACCAGGATACGATTGCTCGGGCAGCGCTTGTAGTACTTCAATATCAGCACTAGAAAGTTGAGAATGACGAGCAGTATCAACCCCGCAATAATCGCCACGATCACCGGGAAATCGACCCCGGCGTTGAACTGGGCAAATCCGTGCGTACCGAACATGGCCGTTCCTTTCGGCTGCTGGGGCGCGCATGTCAAGATCGAAGCGTACTCTAGCAGCCACTCGGCCCGGCTGTCAATCGCGGCCCCCGCCGGACGCGTCGCCAAGTTCGACGTGTGGCGAGACTACGGAGGCGTGATCGTGATCTTCAGCGGGTTGGCGGCGGCGCCGTCGCCGCGGACGACGATCAACTCGGCTTCGGTCGCGGCGGCCAGCGGCAAACTCGGCAACGTCAGCCGCACGCCCAGGTCGTACCAGCCGAGGATCTCTCCCTCCAATTCCAGCCCGGCCATATGCACCAGGACCTGGCCCGGCTGCGGGCCGAATCCCTCGCCGGCCAGCAACACCTCGCCGCCGGCGACCGCCTGACGGGGATCCACCTCAAACGCGGCCGGGTCGACCGGGAGGATCTCGGCCCGAGGCAATTCGGCCCCGTTGTTGGCCTCCTCGACCTCGGGCACTTCGCGGTGGGAGTCGACGATCACGTGTAGCGTGGAGAACGGGGCCGGCTGGCCCTGGTCGTCCTTGCCCATGGCATAGGCCTCGATCGGCAGGCGAATATCGACCGATTGCGTATCGCCCGCCCCGATCGAGGTCACCTGGACGCCCGCCTGCGGAAGATCGCCGGTCAGGTTGTCGTCGTTGGCCGCGAACAACATGACGCTGAACGGCCGGGTGATCGGCCGGTCGCTGTTGTTGCGGAACCACACGCGGTAGCGCGGCCCCAGCTTCTCCTCGGGATGGCCCGGATCGACGAATCGCACGGCCAACAGTTGCAGGTCGAATTGCTCCGCCACCACAATCGCCTCCACGTCGACCCACGTGCCGGAAGTGACCACCGGCAGCGACACCCAGACGGGCGTTCGCCAAACGATCCATTGCGGACAGGCGGCGTAGATCACCGGCCGGCACCAGACGGGCCGGGGGTCCCACGTCGGATGGCAGCGAAGGTGCCATGACCAGTGGACCCAGTCGGTCCAATGCGGATACCAGTACAGGCCGGAGTAGTAGTGGTGTCCGTAATAGTGGAAAGCAAAACAGCTTTTGGCAAAATGCGGGCTGACTCGCCCGTAGTAGTGGATGCGCGACGGGTGGTGCCCGGGGGGACGAAGGGCCGAAAGGTGAACGCCGGCGCCGCGCGGGCCGTGGCCGGCAACGCCGAGCTTTGCCGCATGCTCGTGCAACCCAAGCCGCCGCGCCACGTCGCCGCGCTGCAACGCCCGGTACTGATCGGCCAACTTCAGTTTCCGCGCCACCGACCCTTGAGTCAGGTGGCCCAACTGGCCGGAGCGGTAACGATCGTGGAACGCCCGCCTGCTCGCAGCGGCCGGACCGAATTCCGGCTTGCCCGCCATCGGTTTGCCGCGGCCCGGATGGGAGTCGACGATCCGCGGTGTCGTGGATTTGCCCAAGTGTGGGCCGGTTCCCCGATGCGCCGACGAGGCCGGAGCGGCATGCGTCCGTTCGACGATCCTCCGACGAATGTCAGAGAGCGACGGTTGGTTGCGGGTGGGGCCTGGCGGCGTTTTCGACTTGCCTGTGATGTTGGTTCGGGGACTCGCAGCCGGCGGCGGGCTCGACGGTGTCTTCCCAGTCGACGGCGGCGCCGATCTGACGTGCCCTCGCTGCATGATTCGGTTGCGAATGTCCGAGATGGACGGTTGGCTCGGTGGTCTCGCCGATGTCGTGTTGGCCTTGGCCGTCACACTGGCACGGGGACTCGCTGCCGGCGGTGGGCTTGATGGAGTCGTCCGAGTCGACGGCGGCGTCGCTCGGACGTGCCCCTGCTTCATAATCCGATGGCGAATGTCCGAGATTGACGTTCGGCTGGAGGGGTTCGCCGGTGGCATGTTGGCCTTGGCGGTCACACTGGTCCGGGGACTCGCGGCCAGCGGTGGGCTGGATGGGGTCGTCCGAGTCGACGGCGGCGTCGCTCGGACGTGCCCCCGCTGCATGATCCGGTCGCGAATGTCCGAGATGGACAGTTGGCTGGGTGGTCTGGCCGGTGGCGTGTTGGCCTTGGCGGTCACACTGGTCCGGGAACTCGCGGTCGGCGGTGGGCTGGATGCAGTCCTCCGAGTCGACGGCGGCGCTGTGCTGACTCGCCCTTGATGTTGCATCACCCGGCTGCGAATGTCCGAGATGGACGGTCGGGTGACAGCGGCTGCCGGGGTCGTCCGACTCGAAGGCGGCACCGATCTGATGTACCCCTGCTGCGTGATCCGCTGGCGAATTTCGGAGATGGACGGTCGACTGGCAGAGGTCGGCGGTGTCGTTCTGGCCCTGGTAGTGATGCTCATCCGCGGACTAGCGACCGGCGGCGAACTCGGCCGGATGGCGCGACTCGGAGCCGGAATGGACCGGGTGTATCCTTGCCGTGCGGGACTCCGCTGCAATGTCGGCAGCGAGGGCCGTGAGGGCGGAGTTCCCAACTTCGGCGTCGGCGGACGTCGGCTGGTCGCGATGCTGGGTTTGCTTGGAGAGGGAATGGATCGGATCCCGGGGCTACGTGAGCTTGTCCTGGCAGGTCCCCTCGCCTGCATCGACCGGGCCTTGATCGAAGCCGCGATATCTTGTTTTCCCGCGGGCGGACCTTTCGGGCCTTTCGCTTCCGCCAGCGGCACCGAAAGACCCAGCACCCAGATTGCCAAGGCCGCGAAGCCCAGTGCGGGCCACCAACGGCCCCACGAATCGTCTTTTCTTGTATTGCTCATCGCTCGATCCTTTGAGTTGAGGGGGAAAACTCGAGGGGCCAAGCTGACGGGGCCCCAACAATATTGTTCGTGCGAACTATGTGCCGTCCAAGTTGGAAACCTGGGGGCCATGGGGATGAAATCTCCATAAACATCTATCTGAAAACGGCTTATGAAATACGTTCTTCGCGGCTCACACGAATCGCCCTCCCGGCTGAGTGAAGTCAAGTAGATTTAGCGTGTAGTCGTATTGATTCGGGCAACATCGCTTCCCTCCGGAAAAAAGGGACCCTATAATAGAACGTCTGGCTTTCCTTGGGGCGACCGTCCGGGTACGGGCGTCAGTAACCCTTTTTGTCGTAAAGACTTGCGAAACATGACCGATCGAAACTCATCGGACCACTGGAACGTGTTGGCCTCGGAATTGGGCGCCAAGCCCGCGGAGGAGAAACCGCCGGAGGCGGACGAGCCGCAGGACCAGACGCCTGCCGAGCCGGTGGCTCCGGTGCCTCCCGTTGCGGAGCCGCCGGCGCCGGCTGCCGAGCTGCCGCGCCCGACCGCCGACTGGGACGCCTTGGCCAGCGAACTGGGGATCGTTCCCCAGGCGGAGCCGGAACCGCCACCGGCCGCCGAGCCACCTCCCGAGCCGGTGGCTTGGGAGACGCCCGTTGAGGAGAATAGCAAGGTGGCTGAGGAAGTCGAGCCAGCCGAGCCTCGGCGCGATGTGACGCCTCGGGATGCCTTCACGTCGGAGGGTCTTCCGACGCGGTTGTTTGACGAGCCGGCCGAGGAGGCCGAGAAGACCGAGGCCGCCGAGATCTTCGAAGCGCCTTCGGCGCCGAGCGAGACGGTGGAGCCGCCGGTCGAGGTGGCAGAAGCACCGGAGGAAGCGGCTGCCGAGGCCGAGGAACCGGGCAGGGCCAAACCGACCCGGCGGCGACGCAAGCGGCGGCGGAAGATTCGCACGGGCGACGAGCCTGCCGCGGAGCAAGCGGAGGCGATCGCGCCCGAGGAAGCCGCCGGCGAACCCGAGTTGACTGGCGAACTCCCTGAAGCCGAAACCGAAACGCCCTTCGAAGGCGAGGCGGTCTCGGCAGAGGAAGAGCCTGAAGCGCCCAAACGCCAGCGAAAACGTCGGGCACCTCGACGAAAGAAGAAGGCTGCCGAAGCGGAGGAAGTCGTCGAGGGCGAGGATTCCTCCGCCGGCGAGCCGAAGAAGGGCTCGAGGCGGCGCAAGTCGGCCGTCGCCAAGGGGAAAGAATCCGCGGAGAAAGAGAGCGACAAGGAAAAGCCGTCCAAGACCGCCAAGACCAGCCACCGAGCCATTCCCACCTGGGAGGAGGCCGTCGGCCTGATCATTTCCACGAATCTCGAGAAGCGATCGAAAAGCGGTGGCGGTTCCGCGCGCGGGCGAGGCAGGACACGCGCAGCGGGAAAAGCCCGTGCAGCGAAGAAGTCGGAGACTGCTTCCGCAGGGAAGTCGTCCGGCAAGGGCCGAGCGCCGGGCAAGCGGTCGGCCAAGAAGAAAAAGAAGAGCTGAGGATCGCGACAACAAGTGGGGCACGATTCCATCGTGCCGGGCACGTTGAAACCGTGCCCCACAGGATCATACCCGGCACGCTGAAAACGTGCCTCACGACGGCTGGGTACGCTGCTTTCTCTTGTCACCCCGCATTGGGTGGCAGCGGCTCGTGCGGCGCGACGCCGTACTTGCGTCGTCTGGCCCGGCCCCAGGGGCACCCGCCGAAG
>Ga0180438_10006349_pt1 | contig 16006 bp, 20 predicted proteins | sample SS_ome_12_FD_132455 | JGI IMG/M metagenome (GOLD analysis project Ga0180438, IMG submission 132455) | Hypersaline lake sediment archaeal communities from the Salton Sea, California, USA - SS_3_D_2 metaG | ecosystem: Environmental > Aquatic > Non-marine Saline and Alkaline > Hypersaline >...
GGGTTTGACATCCTATTGAGAAATGAAAAGGGCGACGTTGTTGAAAGATGGACCATCAAAAAGCCTCTTATCGCCCACAGACAAGAGCATAAAACTTCCGTGGTTTACACGTTTAAGCTAACAGATGTTTCCTACGAAAATCATTAGTACCACTTATTCCCTAAGAGGCTTTTGATGTGTCGTCGGTACTCTTTCCCGACTGACTCTAGGGAGATTGTTTGTCTTAGTTGTTGGCCAAATGCTTGGGTTTGTGTCAATATTCGGAAGAGAACCATCGCTCTTCACTAGGTTTGCAGACATCAAACCCTCTTTGGATAAAGTATCTCCGTATTTGAGACAAGTTAGTGGCAAAAGGTATGCCCGATGAGATGAACTTCTGAGCCTTGGTTGGAGGTTTGTGTTTTTGCGAAAAATTGTGGCCCTTAATATCGATTGCCGCCTTGGCCTCCGTCATCATTTTGTGTTGCTTGGCTTCGTTCCACTCATGCAAATCCAACCCGCGTAGGTTGACTTGAAGACGGGTAGCCAGTGTTTTCGCATGCCGGATTGCGACCGGGTTCTTATAGTCGGTCAACATAAGAACATCAAATGGTACGGGATGTTTTTTCATCCAATGAACCAGATAAGGAACGAACTGATATCCACCAATCCAAAGAACGTACCCATCCTTTTTGTAGGAAGCCATTTTGGGCAACGTGTATTTTCCGTGGTGTTCGATAAGATGGGTAGTAGCATAGGGAGTAAGATAAGAGATCAGGCTTTCCGAATGCGACAGCACAAGATCACAGCGTCTAAGGATGCTGGCATGCCTGTGAATGTGCGACTCGTTCTGAAAAAAGTCTATCGGGCAATAAATGACTTTTGTGTGTCGCTCAACTCTGGTTGGGCTGTTTTTGATGAAAATAACAACATCAGCCTTAGGTGGCTTGCGTCGGAAAGTCTTGATATCAAAGGACTTAGACAATTCTTTGGCAGTATCAACTCCCACCCACTTCCACGAAGGAGCATGCTTTACGGGCCCGATGGCAACTACCATAATCTCCTCCTGCTATTGAATAAAGCTCTGTCTTGTCGCAATAGCTTGTTGTCTTTTTTCTTGCCCGCAGTAAAAATAGACCTGTTGCATTGAAGTATGCGATATCCATTCAATATGAGTCTACGTGCCAGATCTCTCTCGGCATATCCAATTTTGTAGTTTGTGTCTAAGCCACCAATTTTCTCAAAAACACTCCGACGCATGACAAAACAATCGCCCGTGATGTCTTGGACCTCTGTAAATCGCCCCTTCGTTTTGTTTTGGCCAGAAGAAGGGACGATCATTCCCGTGGTCCCCCTGAGAGCGTGGGGCATGCCCGAAAATCGCATCCGCGTTGTCTTGGAATGAAAGTTTGAATCCATCAAACAAATATATTCACTGCTTGTTCTGTCAAGCAAACGCTGCTTCGCCATTATCGTATTGGTTTCATCCGACAGAGACATTATTACGCCCCTGTTCAGAAACAATTCTTGGAATGTCTTAATTGAGTGTTTGGGTTGTACTATAGCCAACTCTATTTGTTTGCCGGGATGGTGGGGATATTGCTGATAGAGGGGTCTGTGTCGAAAACCTCCGTGACGTGAGATGTAAGTCACCCTGATGCCCATTTTCCAACGGCAGTAATCGAAACTAAGTTGATCTCTTCGACTCTCCGTTGAAATTTCTTGCCACCACTTTTCGAAGAAAGCGTTGGTTGCAGAATCATTGCGACGAATGAAAAAGCCCCCTCTAATCAGTCCATAATTTCTTGGCATTCCCTCTTTCCGGTAGCGATCCATTTGTCTTTTTATAAGTCTTGGACGATCTTTTTTCCTAAAGAGACAGTATTTGGCTTCTCTGTAGATGCATTTACGATGGGGATGACGAGGAATGGCTATCTGGTTGCCCTCCAGTAATTCTTCCACCAGATCGGGAGTAAAACGTTCTAGCAATTGCTGTGAAGCATCGCTCCAGATGAAATACTGAGCATGGGGGAAAAATCGATGAGTTAAGATTTTGTACTGTTTCGCCACTCTCACGGGATCGCCCTTTTCTGGTCGGACCTCAACCTCCCAGATTGGAGAGTATTGCTGTTTGTCCGTGAAGCACACGTATTTGCAGGAACCGACACGCATAGGGGGTTTTAACGTATCGCGGCTACCGAAAATCGCAGTGCAAACTACTACCGTAGGTGTTTTTAGCATGTTTCCCTTGAGAATTTGTGTTCTGATGCGTAGGTATTTATGGTTCTCACTTAGCTTACTCGGAACAAGATGATCGACTTCGCTAAAATCGACAAAAACAGATTCCAATGTTTAGCATCGAAAGGCAGAATCAACCCTCACTGCAATCAATTTATCGAAATTGGCATGGTTTTAGATGGCAGAAAACCAGCCACTCTACTAGCCGAAACCTACGCATGGTTCGCTACGAATCAAAGTCATACGCGGGGATATCTTAAAATGCAGAGAGTCCCCCACTTGGTAAGACTGAAACCCGGTCATGCGAAGTATGTTGTCTATAGGTATACGAAAGACTTTGAAGCCGTCTGTGCGGCTTGGGATCTGTATCCCTACAAGATAGAAGACGGCAGAAAATTCAATGAGCATACAGTTAAATTTGACATTGCACTGGGAACTTCATTGGGCTATACTGATGCAGATATAGCTAGATACCTAGAACATAACTATGGTTTCAAAACAATGAAGAAAGGGTTGGAATCCGATGCCTCGTCCTAAAGTTGGTGTTTGTTTGGCAATTCGCCGTGAAGGCAAAGTTCTAATGCATAAACGCATAGGCGACCATTGTGGGGGCACCTGGGCTTTCCCTGGTGGGCACTTGGAATTTATGGAAACCTTTGCCAATGCCGCCGTTCGAGAAATGTATGAAGAGGCAGGACAGGAACTTGTGGTAAGCCATCCGAAGTTTTGGACACTGGCAAATGCTAAGTATTTCGATGAGAATCGGCACTACGTTACGATCTTCATGGTGTCTGATTGGATCTCCGGTGAAGCCAAAGTCATGGAACCGACCAAATGCGAATACTGGCACTGGTTCCGATGGACGGAACTACCCGCTCCACGCATGAAGAGCTTTCAGATGGTTTTGAATTTAGGGGGCAACCCCTTTGAGGATGTGTAAATGTCATACGGACATAAATTTGAATTTGACGGAAAACGCTGCTGGGCTAGCGTCGATGAAGGAACCCGTGAGATGGAACTTGTGTTTCGCAAGGTAGCCGGTGAAGCATTCTCCATACGAGACTTTGAACCCGAAGAAACTGTAAGATTCGTAGAGTCTGTAAGGCCGATGTGGATCACCACTTGGTTTACGGAAGAATGGTTACTACATGGCGTAGAATTTACCTCCATAGGCCAAGACAAGAATTCCTTTATCGTGAAACTCACCTATAGAGACAAGAAAAGAGAGCCACTTTCGCCGTAGGCGAAAGTGGCTCCTTATCCGGTTGCCGCTAGGGCCATCAGTAAGTAGAACCGGAAGTTTTGCCTCTGGAATCTTCGAATTTCTTCAGAGCTTGCTGGAAGCGTAAGTCTCTTTCTTTTCGTCGGTCCTCGGCAGAACGGGTTCTCTCCAAGCTTTCTATCTTCATGCCGATCCAGTCAGCGGAACGCTTGAATGCCTCATAGCTTGGGTAAGTCCTACCTCGATAGGTAAACGATTGCGGTTCCTTGGGAGGCAGAATGCCAGCGGCGATGAGTTTTTTCTCCTTCTCTTTCACCTCATGGACTCTAACTGCCATATCAAAACGACTCTCCTGTCGTTCGGGCCATGTTGGGTGGTCCCTTCGGAATCTTTCCTTGTATTCATCCTTCAGTTGCCACCACGTATGGACGGCATCACGGTGGTTGATGATGCTCTTGTGTCGGGCATCTTGATAGAGGTTTAGAAACATTCCCGAACTTACAAGGTATTGTCCATAACCTCGATACAAGCGACCCCAGCCAGACAGATAGCCTTCTGCTGCTGTGCTTGCGTGATGATAGTCACCCCACCATCCATGTCCTCCATATCCATGTCGCCAGCCGCGACCTCTCCAGCCAGTTGCCGGATAAGCAACTGACGATATGGGGAATTGGCCTACCGACTTTTCAGTCTCTTGTGGCTTGGGTGGTTTTGGTAGGGGCTTGGGGGTGGTACTTTCCATCCCGATGGCTTGTGCCACAGGATCTTGTGCCACATCTGCTACGGGATCTACTGCGGGCTGTGCGTTGGGAACCGTAACGGGTGGTTCCTTGATTTCTTGAGCCCAACCGACGCCTGACACTAGAAGCAGTGCCATTAAAGTGATGAGAATTTTGTACATTCTTTCCTCCTTTCTAGTCGCCCTAAAAGAGTTTGATTCGATTATTTTTTAGCGACGGAGGACAACATGTTTTTTTGCGAGGCTTACACATCTGCCGATTCTTCTGTGGTTCGGTGGTAAAATGGCGGGACCAACCCCTTCTTTGGTCCGCTCGCCTTCGTGTCTTACCCATTTTATTGCGTTCGGTCACGTACTCTAGGCCCAAGAACCTAAAATGGAGCAGATTCAATTTTTCATGTCTCTCCATTTTAACTTTTCCCTGCGGTCGGGCCGTGTGACATCCCATTGTGAACCTCATGTTCTTTATGTGTTCGGCACTAAACACGGATTTTTTGTCGTACCATATGGAATGCACCCCTCTGTTCACTTCGTCGTAAATCTGCTTGGGGGTGGTAGGGAATTTGTTGGAATACATGTTGTAGCCAAAGGTCCGCAGTACCGTTACTCCCCTTTTCCGACATCCATCCAACAGGCTTATCATGGTCGGGTGGTGAATGAACTCATCCATATCACAAACGATGATCCATTCGGCCAATCTTTTACTTGCTTGCCACTTAACATTTCTGACCTGATTCAGTGTTTTGTTGAGAGGCTGATTTTTGCGATAAGGGAGCTTCTTCAGAATGGTCTTCGGATGGGCCCTAATGATTTCATCTGAATTGTCTGTAGATCCGTTGTCAAAGATGAAGATTTTGTCTGCGATGGTTTCGTAGTGTCTAAGATAATATGGCAGAATCTTCTCTTCGTTCCAGCACGGCGAATATACGTGGATTTTATCCATACCAAGGTATTAAGACGTTTTAGGCTAGATTTTTCCCCTGCACTTCTCTATAGTAACCCAAGGAGGAAAAGCAATGAACTACGCTGATCGACAATACATGGAGCTTTTAAGTGACGTAATGGAAAATGGAGTGAGTAAGGACGACCGAACAGGCACCGGAACCATCGCGGTTTTTGACCGCACCATGCGATTTGACTTGTCTAAAACCTTTCCGATATTGACAACCAAGAGGGTCCATTTTAAGTCAGTGGTCCATGAGTTACTTTGGTTTTTGAAGGGACAAGGCAACATCGCGTATTTGAAGAAGAATGGCATAACAATCTGGGATGAATGGGCCGACGAATCGGGAGAACTAGGTCCCGTCTATGGAGTGCAATGGAGAAACTGGGGACAAAAAATTTCTTTTGGACCGGATGCCTTCTGTGGTGGGCCAGTTAAGACTGAGGGAATCGACCAAATCAAGGATGTAGTTGACCAACTCAAGACAAATCCCAATTCCCGAAGGCTTGTGGTTTCCGCGTGGAATGTAGGGGAATTGTCCTCTATGGCTTTGCCTCCATGTCACTTTGCCTTCATTTTCAATGTGATGGGCGGCAAGTTAAATTGTTCTCTGGTCCAGAGATCTTGCGATCTCTTTCTTGGAGTGCCTTTCAACATCTCCTCTTATTCGTTGTTGACATGCATGGTTTCCCATGTTGTGGGCATCCCCCCTGGAGAGTTTGTTTGGCACGGGATTGACGTTCACATCTACCGTAATCACTTCAAACAAGTCGAAGAACAGCTTACCAGAACGGGATTTCCTTTGCCGACGCTGATCTTGAATCCCGGTATTGAAAACATTGATGATTTCGAGTACGATGATATCACGTTGTCTGGCTATGAATCTCACCCTTCAATTAAGGCTCCGATCTCAGTATGAGCATGATTACCATCCTTGTAGCGTTCGATGACAATCAGGTGATCGGTAACAAGGGAGAGTTGCCGTGGCACATTCCCGAGGATTTGGCCCTATTCAAGAAAAGAACCTTGGGGCATCCGGTCATTATGGGGAGGAAAACTTGGGATAGTCTACCAAAGAGGCCCTTGACAAAGCGAATCAATATCGTTATATCTAACGGGTTTGTGGAAATCCCTGGTGGTCATCTCACGGCGAAAAGCCCGATCCGCGTAGAGACTAATTTGGGGAGTGCCTTAGAGGCGGCCCGAACATGCCGCCCCCTCTATGGAACAGGGATCATAGGTTACCCCCATGAAATTTTCATCATCGGAGGAAGAATGGTCTATGAAACCGCCTTGAGGAAAGGGTGGGTGGATCGTATTCTGGTTAGTAATGTTCACGGGACGCATGAGGGGGATCTCCACTTTCCCACGATCAAGTGGTGGCGGTGGAAAAAGAAAGTCCTTGAGGTGCATGAAAAATTCAACGTGGTGGAGTACAGAAAACGATGGAAACTCTAGACCTACACGGCGTCAGGCACAAGGAAGCACAACTACTCGTCGAAGAGTTTGTCCTGTTGGAAGATCTCCCAGCTAAAATCATCACTGGTAACAGCCCCAAAATGCAAGAAATCGTCAAAGAAACTACAGAGACACACAATTTAAGGTGGGAATACGAAAGCGATTACAATTTGGGGGCAATGATTATCTACTCAAACCACCCTTCTTGAGGCTGTTCTAGATCCGATTGTTTCCTGAAATTCACCAATATCTCCTCTCCAGGGTCCATGTTTCTTAACACGTAGATTTTTCTTACCGTGGGCCCCTTAATGATGATGGCATTCTCTTTGCTAGAGGAATGATTGTAGTTCCCTAGCGGCTTGAGCATATCCCAAAGACCTTCATCATTCAATTTGTGGGTTGCACCGAGACAGCACCCCTTCTTTACGGGCTTAGTAAGAATGACCCCGTGGCCATGAATCTTGCTTGGTCCGTGGCAATAGGGCTTTTTGGCTTCTAGCTTGTCTCTGAGAAAATCAAGGAATTTCAGCATACCTTATAAATGCACCAGGATTACTATTCTAAGCCAGGAGGAAGAAATGACAGCACATTTTCTAGGTCGTTCCGAAGTCAAATACACAGGTAAATTTCACCGAGCAACACGCGAAATGCCCGATTACCAAATCAGGATAACGGGTCTGCCGGAATTCCCCTATAGGGTCACTCTCCGAAACAAAGAGGTGAAAGACAAAAAGACAAGATGCTGGGAATATCCGCCAAGACATGACGCGGGACATCTAGTAATACGGCCATCCAACAAACCCCAAATGGTAGATGTGTATTTCGCGGATGCGGAGCCCTTCACTAAATACTTCAATCCCTACGATCCAATGTATTTTTTGGAAGTAACCAGTTTGGATGGAGAGGATGGGGATATCTTGAAAACGCAGCTTGTGGATTCCAGGGATCGACTGAGTATCGAAGAAGAGCATGCTGTGCTGCAAAATCTCTTCGATCAGTGGCCCGCCGCTGTGCCGGAAGAGATGATTTGTGATGTGGAATCCGAGCAAGACAAGAAAATAAGAGCCGAAGAGATCTTCCTCAATTTCATCAGCACCAACCTGAGAGGGATGAGGTTCTTGGATTGCGGATGCGGAGAAGGCCACTTGGCCCGAGTTGCATCAAAAACGGCAGCTATGTCGGTGGGGTACGATATCGCAATTAAGGAAACGGCCCTAAACAAAAGCCTTGTGCTTACTTCCGATTTTGCTCAAGTAGAGGCACATGCCCCGTATGACTACATTCTACTCTTTGATACTCTAGATCATGCCGAGAATCCCCGTAAGCTGCTGAAAGATCTGGCATCGGTATCGAAGGCCAACACGATCATCAAGATTCGATGTCATCCGTATGCCAGCCGACATGGGGGACACCAATATCGGATACTAAATTTGGCTTACTTGCATATTGTTTTGAGGCCCGAAGAGTTTGAACAACATGGTTTGGAACCAAGGGTAGTCGAAATGCACAACGAATCAGACTATCGGGAATGGTTTTCAGAAATCGGGGCTTCGGTGAGTCAATACAAACCCGTTAGGACAGCCGTGGAAGGCTTTTTCCAGAAAGGCTTAGTCAAAAAGAGGATTATCGACAATGGAGTCGAAGACCTAGAGCCTTTAGAGATTGAATTTATCGATTTCGAAATCGGATTCAGACAAACTTAATCCGATTAGGCGGGGGCTTCTTAATCTCCGCGATCTTTTGGAATACGCTCTCAACTTTGGGCTGCCACCCTTCTTTGCCATAGTAATAGACACGGGTGCCTAGAGGATTCCATTTCCTTTCGTATCTTGATTTGTTTCTACCTTCACCAGACCAAACCAAATGGGGAATTCCACACAAAGAACCTAAATGCATTGGTCCCGAACTTGGTCCGACCAAAAGATCGCTAGAAGCCATCACGTTGACCAAATCTTTCAGTGACATGCCTCTCAAATCAACGGCCCCTTGCGGACAATGGGCGGCCCCCTTAGTGCCGATGGCTGCAATTTTCAAGGGCTTGAGTTGTGCGACCAGTGCTTCCCACTTTTTGACCGACCAATTGCTTTCGGGTCTGTGCGTTCTGCTTCGACAATGCAAAAGCAAATCGTAAGTGCATTCTGGTTTTTTCTGTCCCCACTTGAGGAAATGTCCCGAATGCTTGTCGGATCTGCGTTCATTGGGAGCAATCTTACGATAACCTCTAAATGCCTGAATCCTTGGAACATTCCCGCCGTTATAATGGCACATACATGCCTGTCCACCTCTTGGGACAACGGAAACAAATTTGGTGGCAAAGTCTTCGTAGAAGAAAAACCTTTCTGGCCTGGTGGCAACGACGACTTCTTTGTACTCATGCCGCTTGACGTGCTTGCGAAGCCATGCTTGCCAAGCAAACAATTCCCACCCAAACTCTCCCACAAAAGGACCAGCGAACAACTTTCCTGAGTCTAATGGTGGCAAATCGACTGTGAAATTGAAAATGCGTTTGGACAAAGCTGTGATTTCAGGATCTTTGCAAAGCTCCCGAAAACCCGGCTTGTCTTCATATCGTTTCCAACGATTCAGTAAGTTTAAGTCTTTCGGTCGGACCCTCTTCTGAAAGCTGCTACCTGGACCCGCTTTGCACAGTCTTTGAGCTTTAGGAAGATGAGAATGCTTGAGGTGGAGTCTATTGGCCACTTCTTTTCGGTAGCTGTCGCTTTGGAACCAAAGATTGAAGTTGACTGGTATCCAATCGCCAGGACTCACAAATTCAGCGGCGAACTTTTTCCACCTAGCCACCTTTCGCTTCTTTCTTGCCTTAGGATCGGCCTGACTGGATGCCCACCAATTAAAGGGATCTCGGAGAAGAACAATTTTAAGCAACAAGTCGTATTCGAATCGCTTCAGTATTGGGGGATTCCCAATCTGAGAAGGCGGAATGTTTTCGAAGGAAACTAGAGCGTGTACCCTTCGTCCCTTCTTAATGCCTTTGCTTTGCCCCAATCCTCTCAGAGATGTAGGAGTGCAGTCATTGAAGAAGTGGATGTCACTATGGCTCTGGACGATGAAGTCCACAAGACCGTGACCACCGCCTCTTTGAAGATGACTAAGTAGGTACAAGATTCTCATGTTAGAAATTCAACCAAAGACATTCCTTCTTTTTCTGCTTCACCTTTTCGTGAGATGAATGGTTGGCGATATCCTTTTCAACGCATCTCCAATCACTATAATGCTTGGCATAGAATTCCGAAGGGTAACCGCTCAGAATCACTTTGCCCTTTACCGTATTTAAGGTTCTCGCTAGTCTTTCGTGGTCAGATTCCGACATCTCGTTGATGTATGCCTTCTTGAAAACCCGTGTTGATTTTAGGTAGGGAGGATCGATATAGAAGATGGTCCTTGAACTGTCATACCAATCGATAATTTCTTGCCAATCCAAATTGCGGATCTCTACGAATTCCAATCTCTCAGTAATCAAGGGCAACTTGGGCAACATGCTTTGCCAGCTATGGACTTCTCCAGGCACTCCATCCCCGTAAATTCTAGATGACCAACAAAAGGTGCCGCAAAGCCCGCCTCTAGACATCCTCTTCACCGAATATGTGATTACAGCTTGATCCAATGGATCTAACTTCGAAAATTCGTCAGAACGATAGACCTCTCTGAATTTTAGATACTGGTCTTTTTCGTATTTTACCCCTTTCAGGCGACAGACAAACTCTTCTCCTTCCTCTCTCAAAATTCGCATCAAGTTGTAAATGCTATATTCAGAATCGTTGTAAACCTCTACTACGGAAGGCTTTTTGTTTAGAAGAACGGAGGCGGCCCCGCCAAATGGCTCCACATAAATCATGTGGTCAAAATCATTTGGTAGATATTCGATAATCCAGCGGCATAAGTAGTATTTGCCACCGTGATACTTCACGGGTGGTCGTAACAAAGTTTTCATGTAAGTAAGAGAGTAGGTTTTTCACCGATCAACATACATAGGGAGGAGGCAAAAATGAGATACTTGATAGCACTTTTGATCGCCGTTATTTTTGTTGGATGTCAGAATTCCCCACAATACCCCTACTATCCGTATGAACCACCAAGACCCCATGAAAGACCCTACGAAAGACCCTATGAGTGGGACTATCGGGAAGTAGAACGAGAATTCGTCATCGGTGAACACAACAACATCCGCGTCAGGAAACATCTAGGCACAGTCAGAGCCGATAGCGGCCTCACTAGAGCCGCACAGGAACAAGCGGAATGGATGGCCAGAATTCAAACTCTGACCCATAGGGATGCCGCTGGGGCCGTTGTGTCGGATAGAGTAAGTCGGCAGTGGCGACATGTCGGAGAGAATATCGCTTTTGGTTACGACAATGTAAGAGATGCCATAGAAGCATGGATGAGATCTCCAGATCACCATCGCAACATTGTTGGACCCCACTACACACATATCGGTGTCGGAATGGCAGAAGACGTTAACGGAGTTCGATATTGGTGCGTGATTTTTGGAGGTTGAAAAAGGGATCTAGCGTGGGAGTAACCAGCTTCCAGAATTTCAGAGATCCCTCCTCGCCCAGCTTGACTCTAAAATTGTTCCTTTGCCGGATGATCGCTGGCTGATAGTCCATAATGTCGAAGTATTCGTGGATTACTTTAGTACCCGATTCTCCCCATATATGAGTGTTGAGAATTACATGGTTCTTCACAAGACTGCCGCAATCACCAAACCAAATGGCCCAAGCTCGGTCGTGGATGCGAAGAGCATCCAGTCTTTCCGCAGTTAAACATCTGTCGTTCTTGTGGTAGAACAACTGCCTAAATTCATTGAAAACAGGATAGCATATCGAATGCCATCGATTTGTTTTCTCTCTGGTTATGGGGGTGTCAGAAGCCAAGGACATAAGTTCGGTGGCCTTAAAACGCAACCACTCAAAATCCTTGCTCCGCATTGACAGGTAACAGTTCTTCCCTTTTGAAGGCTTCACAATAGAAGAACCTCCCAAAACGGTGCCCGTAATGAAGTCTCTTTGCCGATTGCTGAGTTTAGGACTAATTCTGTGTGTCATACTTGTATATATCTTTGGAGGAAAATTTTTCCAAGATACTCCTAAAAAGCAAGTGATAGGACTAGATATTTTTCAGAAGACCTTAATTCAAACAATACAAAGGAGATACAATGGGAGCTACTTCTGTCACAGGCGTCGGCCCTGGAGCCGCTGATGGGAATAAAGGTCCAGGTAATGGCCGGGATCAATTTGTGCCTCTCTTGACTCCCCACGTTGTCGCTGCTGGTACGGTCGTGCTAGCTGCGGGTGCTGCAACGGTTACGTTCCCCACTCCCCTTGATGGAAGTGAGGTCAACTATTCCGTTATGCTGACCCCCGAAGCCACCAATTTGGCCAGCGTTTCTGCGAAAACTGACAACTCGGATGGCGATTTCGCCTCCTTCGCGGTTGCCGGTACAGGAACAGATCACGTCATGTGGAGCGTCATTAAGACAGGCAATGCCTAAACATACAAAAAACCGCTTCCCGCGTAGCGGGAAGCGGTTTTAATCAACAGTCTTTTAGACTGACTTTCTAGTTGCCCGAGAGCGGCGAAGTTTTACTTCGCCGTTCTTGTTTTTATATAGGCGTCAACCTAATAATTCTACCCGATAATTGTAGAACCTCTCAGAGCTTGTGCGAATTTCATCAGGTGCTTACACATTCCCGATGATTCTGTTGGATTAGCTGGGGGACGGCTTGAGCCGGGCACACGGTCGTACTTTTTGGGTTTTGGTCCCTGAAGGCTCTTCTCCAAGCTGTTGTAGTACGAGAATCTCCAGCGAAAATCAGGACAGTTGCATCGCACAAGAACATCCGTATTCTCCAAAGACAGAGGGGACAGATAGTATGTTTTACCATCATTGGCCTTCAGCGTAACAATGCTCAGTCCTTGAGTTTCGTGATAGGCAACCTTTTTGAACACGATTGTTGGGCTGTATTCCCGTCCTTCATTCATGGCAGAGCCTTTGACAAACAGTGTTTTCATTCCCACAAATGGCACCCATTGAATGTGTCTGATCTTAACCGGGTGAGTTGCGTACTGTCTCTTGGCTGTGTTGGGGAAAGCCTCTTCTGCATTTTGGTACAGTTCTTTCAAGGAGGATTCTACAAATACCGATTCGGTGACATCGTGCCATGGTCCATGATGTTTGTTCTTGAGCAAGTTTTTAGCACATTCGTCAGGGCTGTATTTTTGGATATCGGATGGCTTGAAGAGTTCGTAAAAATCTTTGATCGGCACAGATCCGGTCCCGGCCATCCTCATTTGCCAATCATGGGCTCGGTTGCGTGTTTCGACCCACGCATGCCAGTATCTCTTGGGATTTTGGGCTAAGGGCTCCTCCACCATTCCATGAGCTACTTTGATCTGATTTTCAGGAATGATTTCATCTTTTACCATTTCCATTGCCAAATTGAAGGCAAATGGAAAGCATTGCCCGCACGGTATTGTTTCCATGCTTTATTTAGGCATGGACGACTATATTATTACCAGGAGAGCCCCATGAATCATTTCGAACAACTTAACGAAAAGATCTATGATTCAGGGGTACTATCTCCTGAACTGGTCGCTTTTATGCAAGCCAAAAAACACAAGAAGATCCATCCCAATCGTTTTCAGGGTTTTCACGACTTTCTTGTGAAGCACGACTTCAAGACTGGCCTAGAAATCGGGAGGAGTTCGGGCTATTCTGCTCTGGCTTTTGCGACCTTCTATCCCGAAGCCACTTTGGATTCAATAGACATACGTGGCAGACCACAACACCTAGAACTTTTTACGGCGATGGGTGTGGAGGACCGAATCAACATCATTATTGGTGATTCCATGTCTATTCCCGTAAACAAGATCTACGACTACATCTTGATCGATGGAGATCATTCTTATGAAGGGGCCAAGCAGGATTGGCAGCAAATACAGTCACATGTTCGTCAAGGAAGCTACGTGATTTTTGATGACATCCAACTTACTTGGGAGGGAGCGAAGTCCGTGGCCCATCTTTGGAAGGAGTTAGAAGCAACCCTTCCTTCCACCAGCAAAATCTGTGCGGATATGGGGGTAGTGCAAATTTGACAAAACACTTTTTCATAGTCGGGGTACAGCGTTCAGGCACCACCTACTTGGCGAATGTTTTGAACGAACATCCAGAGATTTATGTTGCTCACCCCATAGGTGGACCGTTGCCTGAGCCGAAGTTCTTTGTCTACGAGGAAAAAGTCCAAAAGGGCAAATCCTTTTACGAGGAACTGTACTTTACAGGGCGGTCTGAAAAACTACTGGGAGAGAAGAGTGCAGCTTATGCGGATCTTCCCGACATTCCAGCTAAAATACACGGGTTCTTTCCCGATGCAACAATACTTTTCATGTTGAGGAATCCTGTAGAGCGGGCCATCTCCAATTACTTTCTAAGCATTCGAAGCGAAAAAGAGGGACGGGACCCGTGGACAGCCATTTTGGGCAGTCGCGATAGAACTGAACATTACGATGGGGTAATGTGCCCGTGGAGGTATCTGGAACGCGGGCACTATGCGGAGGCCATTGAAAGATACGAAAAGCTATTTCCCAATGTCAAGATTCTTATCACCGAACACTTCCTCAACAACCCAGAAGCTATCCAGAGCTTGTATGCGTATTTGGACGTTGATGCACAATACGAACCCTCTTGTTTCCAGACGGTATTCAATAAGGCCGATAGATGCAGGGGTCGTCTTGAACCTGTCAGAAAGGAATTACGCGAATACTACTCAACTGAGATAGATCGCTTAGAAGACAAGCTGGGAATCTCTTTGGATGTTTGGCGATGAAAGACCTTATTGCGATATTCGCTAACCGCAAGCATTTCGTTCATGTGAAACAACTCATTTCCAACATCTATTGGCATTGCGGTTGGGAGGGAGATTACATGCTGTTGACTCCCGACGTTGAGGATGCGGATTGGTTCCAAGATCGCGGAGTCATCGTAAAGCAAGCCTTCCCCGCTCTTGATGTTTGGCAGCGTCGAGAAAGGGTCTATTCTTCCAAGCTCCATCTTTTTACAGAAGACATGAAGCGATGGCAGAGGATCGTCTATCTGGACTCTGACATCCTGATAAGGGGGCCCTTCCCAGAATTGCTAGATGTGGAATATATCAACGCCATAACGGGGCCTGTATGGAAAACATTCAAAGATAGATTCAAGGGAAAGGAGCCTTTTTGGAATAAATTCTCCCCTGATATCCCCGCGTTCAATGGTGGGGTATGGTGCTTTAACACCGACATAATCGACAAAGACACCTTCAGAACCCTGCAAAAACTCTGCCGAAAGTACCGATGGAACTTTTTTTGCGGAGGAGCGATAGAATGTACGCTGTCCTTATTCTTTTATGATAGGGTTAAATTCCTTCCCCGCAAATATAATTGTTGTCTTCCGTTCATACAATATAGAGAAAGAGAAAATGCATTGAAGGAGGCCAGAATCCTGCATTTTGTGGGAGCCAATAAGTGCTGGAAGGCAGACAATGTATTCTACGCTTGGTATAGCAGGAATTTGGCTAAAGCGGACAAAATCAAAGACGTGTCCGAAGTGCAGCCTGTGGACGAAATAGACTGGGGTGTAAGAGACATCAAACTGCTGTGAGGAAAAAATGAGCGAATTTGAAGAACTGAAAAAGCTATTGAACGATAATTCTTGGCCCAAGGCCATTCCCGACCCACTGATCTGCGATGTAGATTCCGAAGAGGACAAGCATCTGAGGGCCAGCGAAATCCTGAGCTTCATGGTTGGGGAACCTCTCCAAAACAAAAAGGTGCTAGACTACGGTTGCGGGGAAGGACATTTGGCAGTGCAAGCAGCCAAGTCGGCCTCGCTTTCAATCGGTTACGATCTAACGGCTCAAGGAAGTGCCGTCTGGGAAGAGCAAAACGGGAATTGTTTGCTCACCACAGACTTCTCAAAAATTGAAAACGAACGGTTCGATGTCATCGTTCTTTATGATGTTTTGGATCATTCAATAGAAGAAGATCCTTCATCCATCATCAAGAAGGCGGTTGATCTTGCAGCGAAGGGAGGAGTCATACATATTCGATGTCACCCTTGGTGCGGCAGACACGGGGGCCATCTTTATCAGCAGACCAATAAGGCTTTTGTTCATATGGTATTTACCGATGACGAATTACAGGAAATGGGCTATGAGCTTGAGCCGGTGCGAAAAATTGTGCGACCAGTAATTGAGTATGCCAAATGGTTCAAAGATGCGGGAATTGCAGAAATCAAACCGTTAGGCGATTATAAAGATCCAGAAAGGTTCTTCCGTAGAAACCCACAAGTCTCCAATCGGCTCAAGAAAGCTATTGGGCTAAAAAAGGATGTTTTTCCTAAGGCCCAATTGCGTCAATCGTTCTTGGA
>Ga0180438_10006350_pt1 | contig 16006 bp, 17 predicted proteins | sample SS_ome_12_FD_132455 | JGI IMG/M metagenome (GOLD analysis project Ga0180438, IMG submission 132455) | Hypersaline lake sediment archaeal communities from the Salton Sea, California, USA - SS_3_D_2 metaG | ecosystem: Environmental > Aquatic > Non-marine Saline and Alkaline > Hypersaline >...
CAGCGGCCACTCAAAATGTTGTTAATTGCCTCGGACACCCCACCGGCAATCCCGCTGGTGGACAATGAAGTCTTGCTGATAAAAAATCAACTTCAGAAAATTGCCCGTGAATTACAGTTTGAAATTAAGATCTCCGCCGTTTTATCGGCTGAAGCGGATTATGTGAATGTGATGAATCTGGTCCGTTCAGGACTATTTCATATCATTCACTTCGCCGGGCACAGTAACGCCAAGCACAACAGTATTTACCTGTGGGAAAAACCCGGAAAAAGTGGGCGGGTAAAAATCGTCTCTGCCGAAGAATTGGCTGGGCCGTTGAATTCGAGCCTTCGCTTTTTCTATCTCAACGGCTGTAACAGCGCCGGGAATTTTGAATCATCCGGCTTATCAGGGTTTGCTGAAGCGATCCTTTCCGCCAGCGCAAGGGCTTTTATCGGTAACGGAACCGCGGTGGAAGATCGCGCCTCGGCCGAATTTGCAATGGATTTTTACTGGCACCTGTTTGAAAGCCGGTTCGATTTTGCCCGGGCGGTTTTTCTCACCCGCTTAAAATGGTCACAGCAGACACAATTTCAGGAAGGCGGGCATCTTTTTTGGTTATCACCAATTTTATGGCAAAATTTTGGAATTTAAAACGTCTCTTACTATGGAACAGGACTATCCGACTGACGAAACGCTGCTCCGGAAATACCAGCAACTTGGCGATATTGATTCACTGAATATTTTGTTTCAGCGGTATATCAAAAAAGCCTACTCATTTTTCCTGAGACAAACTAACAATCGGGATGATGTGGCTGATCTGGTTCAGGACGTCTTTTTTAAAATCAACCGCAAGGTCACTTCCGGAGAACCGATTAAAAGTTTTGAAAATTATTTTTTTATCTGTTGTCGAAATACGTTTCGAGATTATTTGCGCCAAAAAAACAGCGCCGCTATTTTTGAGAGCGCGGCCACTGAATCTGGTGCGGATGCGGTGGCCTTAATCTCGTTCACAAAATGGCTCAATTCAGAGGCCGTTATTGCCCTTTCTCTGAGCGAATTGGAAAAGGCAATTGAAGCCTGTATTGCCAGCTTTCCGTCAGAAAAAGTCCGCAATATTTTGTCCGATTATGTCCACGGCTATTCAATCAAGGAAATAGCCCAACGACGTAACTGCCCCCCCGGTACTGCCGGAAGCATCTGGCAGCGCCAGAAGAAAAAGCTGCTGCACTGTATTTTGGAAAAAATTGGGAGAGTGTGAAAAAAAGTTATGAACAGCAAAAAATCAAACCATCATCAAATTGATTGGGGTAAATTACTACCGGCCTTACAAAAACAATTAGATGAAGCCGGAAGAAATGAACTCAACCAGGTCCCCCTCGATTTAGATCGAATTGACCTGGATCGTCTTCAAACATTGCAAACGAAAATATCCCAGAACCTGTACCATCAAATTATGAAAGCCATCTCCAAAATCAAAAAACAATCGATCGAACAAGCCAAACAGATCGTTCTGAATTTAGAAGTCGTCCCCTTCCGATTCGCCACCCGCTCTGATCCGGTAGAACAATTGGGCCGACCCTGGCGCCACGACGGCGGTCCGGTCACCTTCAAACTTAAAATGCCCCACGACAAACTGGAAATCTATTCCCCCCGCGGCGAATTCCTCTGTAGCTATCCCGTGCAGTCCACCGGGGAAGTGAAGATTTTTAATCTGGAGGCGGGCGTGTATGTGTTGTATTTGCAGGGGAGAAAAATTACGGAGATGGAAATAGGGTGAGGATTGGTACTGATTGCCTTCTGACTTTAAATTCTCGTTCCCAAACTCCAGTTTGGGAACGCACTAACCTCGGAAACTTTGTTTCCAGAAGAGAAGGGATCGAAACAGAGTTTTGGTGTTCGTGTGTTTTTGTTATGCAAGAATAAGTCGTTAAATAACTTTTTTTGGGGGGCAGAAGCCCTCATTTATTTTGCGCCCTGCGATTAGAATCCTAGCGCAATCAACTTAAGATAAAATGTTTTCATGTGATGAGCATTTCAAGATAATTTTTTTTGACTTTTTCATTCAGGAAGCCGTTCAGGAAATATCTTCGGAAACCATACCTTTTCTTTCTGATTTTAACGCATTCCTCTTTGAATAAACACTTCTTTGACTTATCCAATATGCTTTTTAAAAATTTTTAAAGAAAATGCAAAATTACAGGGGGTGGATCGTCTTTACTGCATAAGGATAAACTAACGAGGAGGATGGAAGCGATTTTATTTTGTCGGGACGGAAGCCATGATTTATTTTGTACGCTGGGATAGAATCACTGGGCGAGTAAATTTTTATAAAACTTAGGAAAGGGCGATTAATGGGATTAAAAATTTTTTCAACTCTTGATAGAAATATTAAAAACAGACGGTTAAGGAAAGCTGCAGCAAAAAATGAAATTCATATCTTAGAATCATTAATCAATGCGGGTTATGATATTAATGCTTTAAGTTTTACCGGAGCCTCGGCTTTAAGCAAGGCTGCTGAAAAAGGTCACCGGCGAATTGTTGAACTCCTATTAAAAAGAGGTGCAGATCCAAATATTGGAGATTGTCCTTTAACAAATGCAGTGAAAAACGAAAATATCGAAATTATTAATATTTTAATTAAATCGGGCATGGAAATAAATAGAGATGAATATTTATTTGTTTTTCCGGCAGCAAATAATCGGCTTGATATAATTAAAATCTTACTTCAAGCCGGTGCGAACATTAATGCTCAGGATGATAGCGGGAATTCGGCACTGTATTATGCAATTCCTCGCCATCTTGAACTCGCTCAATTTTTAGTAGAAAATGGTGCTGACATCAATATTCAAAACTAGAAAGGTGTTACACCGCTTATGGAGGCGGCTGATTGGGCCCAAATAGATGCTGATTATTATAATGCGCTTGATTTTTTTACTTTTGGCAGGTGCCAATACTAATTTAAAGGATGATAAGGGGCGAACCGCGTTGCTGCGCGTCGCATCAAATAGCCGGACTGTAAATCCTCGTCGAGATATCGAAATATTTACCAGATTAGTCGCTTTTGGAGCCGATGTTAATGTTCGCGATCAGGATGGCAAATCAGCTTTATACTATTCTTTTATTAATGATTTAAAAAGCGTATCTCCTAACTCGCTCGAGGCGACGCTTGAACGGGCGAACGTATTGTTAAATTTAAAGGCTCGATTAACAAGTGAAGAAATAAAGGGGATTTACAAATATGCGGATGATAACGGGAAAAGAATAGAAGCTGTCGCTGGCTAATTCGGTAATTTATGGACTTATTTGGAGAAATAAGTTACTAAATAACAATTTCTTGGGGCGGATAACCTAATTTATTTTACACCAAACGATAGAATCCCAGGGCGATCAAATATAAAATGCTAAAAATTAAAACAGGAATATATTGGAAAATTAACCAAAAAAGAAAAGATAAAAATGACAGTTACTTGTTTTTCAGAGAACAAACGTCTGATTGAAGAATCCACTAAAATCAAGCTTATTCATTATTCAAAGTGAAACAAAAACAATGGTTAGCAGGCCGTATTCGTCTTGATTGTTGATCTGGGAGTAGCTACGCTGGTTTTAGCAGTTCATCCTATAGTTTTAATTATTCTAAGTTGAGGTTACAAATGAATACAGAGATATATTATTTAGTTTTTCACCCAAAGAAAAATTGTTTTGTCCAAAAAAGGAGTCAAAAAGATATAAAAAATAAACTTTACTCCTCTTTTGAATGGTCAATTGGGGGAGTCATTTTATCAGTGTTTTTTTTAATTATTGGTTTGGCGGTTTCTATTGGCGCAATTAGGGTGTTGTTTGAAGGGCCAGGTGGTTCTACAATTCCATTGGTATTGCTCATTTTGAGTATTGGTTGTGCTACTCTTGGAGTGTCCTTTTGGTATATCTGGCATACAATTAAGAAAAAAGGAGCTATTCCAGAATATATATATATTTCTGAAGATTTTTTATTAGTAGGTGAACTCACAAACTATACTTCAGATATTGCAAACAATTTGAAAAATTCAAAAGATTTAAATGAAAAAATTGATAAATTGAAATCATACTCAATAAAACTAATAGAAATTGCTATTGAGAATATTACGAATGTTATCATTCTAACGAAAAAGGAAAAAACTGAGGCAGGTTTCTATGTTTGGAATATGCAAGATATTGAAATTATTAGTAACGGGAAGGAAATCATGCTAAATATCAATGAACTTGCATTCCATAAAGCACCAGAAGCGCTTGCGCTTATTTCATATTTTTACAGTAAACGTGTCGGCGAGTTTTTACCCTGCGAGACTCAAGAAATATAAATAATTGATCGGAAAAGCATTTTTATAATTGTGATTATCGCGTCTATATGTTTTCTTTGGTTTTTCTTACCTTTCTATATTTATTGAATTTGGTTTTGGGTGTTTCAGAATAATAATTATTTATTAATGATTTAAACACTTTTAAAAAAGGGACATCTTTTACAATTAAATTTCGCACGGTCGCTTGAGATTTATTATTAAAAGTTCGAAAGAGAGTTTATTATGTGGATTTTTAAAACTAATTTTAATAAGAAGTTATCACAGGCTGTTTTTCAAGGTGATATTCATACAATCCCGACTTTAATCGAGCAAGGCGCTGACGTGAATCATAGAACACAAGGTCTAACCCCCCTTTCGATTGCAGCCATGAAAGGATTCACGGATATTGTCAATGTTTTGCTTGACAAAAGTGCGAACGTAAATCAGAGCAACGAAGACGGTATGTCACCTTTAATTTGTGCGGCAATGAATGGTCACACTGAAATCGTAAAAATTTTATTGAGCCATGACGCAAATATAAACCACAAAAATAATGACGGAACTACTGCTTTGTTGGTCGCATTAATGACGGACAATAAAGAAACTGCAACTATTTTGCTTGAGGGTGGCGCGAACGTGAATATTGCCGACTATGAGGGCATAACATCACTAATGATTGCAATTATGAAAGGTCAAAATGAAATTTTACAAAATCTACTGGATAAGGGCGCAGACGTAAATATAAAGGCGGGTGAAGGTATAACGCCCTTAATGCTCGCAGCGTTAAATAGCCAAAGTGAAATCATACAAATTCTGTTGAAGAACGGTGCGAATGTTAACCTGAAAGATGACGGAGGAGCCTCGGCATTGATGATTGCAACAGAACAAGGGCTAGATGAAATTGTACAAATCCTTTTAGAAAACGATGCAAACGTGAACCAAACAAGTAACGAAGGCGGAACAGCATTGATGCTCGCGGCTGAAAAGGGTCACACTGCTATCGTAAAAGTTTTATTGGAAAAGGGTGCCGAAGTGAACCTATCCGATCGTGAAGGCTACAGTGCTTTAATGTTTGCCGCAAATAGAGGGAATACTGCTATTGTTAAAATCCTGTTAGAAAATGGTGCTAAGCCGGATTTACGCGACAACCTCGGGGTGACTGCCTTAATGCTTGCTGCAATTGAAGGTCATAGCGATGTCGTACAAATTTTATTAGACAATGGTGCCGATCCAAAGTTAAAAATGAATGAAGGGTATACTGCTCTGGGTGCAGCACAGATCAGAGGCAATACAAAAATTATTAGTATGCTTAAGAATATATAATAAGAATCATCTCCTTTGCCTTTCCTCTTGGAAATTTTAGTTTTCCACTCTCGTTCCCAAATTCCAGTTTGGGAACGCACTAACTCTGGAAACTTTGTTTCCACAAGAGAAAGATTCGAAATGGAGTTTCTGGTATTCGTTTGTTTTTGTTAAGCAAGAATAAGTCGGTAAGTAAATGTTCAGTCATCTAGCCAATTTTTTCTAAGAAACAACAGAAGATCGGGAGTGCAATGCCTTTATGCATTGCACTGCGACGCATAAAGGCGTCGCACTCCTGATTTTCCGAATTGAATATTACCGGGAAGGCTGTTTCACTGAACACTTACGTCTGTAAATAACATTTTTTATGAAAAAGGTATAATCTTTAAATGCACCAACTTGAAAAAATCTAAAAGATAAATAAAAACTGGAAAGGATAAATAAAATGAAGTTAAAATCCTCATACATTTATTTAGTAATTACTTCTATTTTTATCTTAAGCTGCAGTAGTACATCAAAACTTCAAAAAGCTGCAATAATCGGAGATACCGAAGAAATGCAACTGCTGCTTGACGAGAAGAAAATAAATTTGAATAAAACTGATTATGAAGGTAATACAGTTTTAATGAAGGCAGTTGAAGCTCAAAAGTATAATAGCGTAGATTTGTTACTAAAGAGAGGAGCAAATCCAAATATTGAAAATGAAAAACGAGAAGTTCCATTGCTAGTTGCAATTTTAAATGAGAACTGGGAAATAGCCGATCTTCTATTGCAAAATGGGGCAGATATTAACTACAAAGCTAAATACAACACTTTGCTAATAGAAAAAATATATGATAAATTTGAAAACGAATTAAGAGTTTCTAATGACTCTTTAACACAATTTATTCTGCGATGGACAAATTCCAATAAGAATGTAGATAGTCTTTCATTTAATTTTATGAATCTCTTTTCCGCTAATTTAAGTATACCCATTCAAAAATTCAAAACCGCACTACAATATTTGATTCATAATGGTTTTGATATCAATCAAAAATATGGTTATGATGATAATACATTTTTTATGTTCTTATGTGAGAAATCTCCAATAGGATTTTATTCGTTTCATCGTTCAATCTTACCAAGCGATTTAAATCTAAATAAATCTTTTAAATTGACAGAGAATGGTAGTCTGAAAAACAGCATTATCTATGAAACTCTTTCAGACAATCGCATAAATATTGATTCAAAGAATAAAAATGGTGACACAGCACTTCATTTATCAGCGGAAAGTGGTAATTTATTTCCATTTTTAACTTTAAATGCTTTAGGTGCTGATGTCACTGTTAAAAATGATAAAGGTCAAACCATTCTTCACAAAGCCGCATTATTGGGGCATTTACATATTGTTAAATTTTGCATTGAGCAGCTTAATTTAGATATAAATCAAAAAGATTCTACTGGAAACACACCGCTGATGAGTTCAATTTTGGGTGCTGGAATTATGCCTGCTGCTTCAATGTTCTTACTTCTTAATTCATCGAAAGAGCTTGATTACAAAAAATCAATTTATAATATATCCAAATATCAATATATTAAAATGGGATTAACTGTCAAATATCTTTTGAAAAATGGAGCACTAATAAACACAAAGAATAATGAAGGGAAAACTCCTCTGATGATGGCCGCTTTACTCGGTGCTTCTTACTTTGTAAAAGAATTATTATCAAATGGTGCAGATATTCATGCTGTTGACAATGAAAATAAAAATGCTCTATATTACGCTCAAGAAAGTAAAAATGAAGAAGTAATTGAATTAATAGAATCTGAAATGAACAAGTAAATTGTCTAGCTTTTAAAAATATAGATAGAATAATAACTTAAAAAGTATAACATTTGGCTGTGAAGTTAACCGAAAACATACTGTGCAGATTCGATTATTTTGATGCCCGCATCAGGTTACTCTGTTATCTGAATGTACAGTGCTCCGCATGTTATCGCCAACTCAGTCAAGTCCTTATATTGCATCACATAACTATTGCTAACTACAAAAGTAAAGTCAGATATAAGAAGATAACCCCAACTTTAAAATGGGAGGAAAAATGAATCTAAAATTTAGACAATGCTTATTAATTATTTTTCTCTGTCCATTTTTGGTAAATAATTCAAGTTCAGCGCAAGAAGCACTATTTCGGACAAATGCTTTGAAAATTAGAAAAGCTGAAGTGGAAAAAATGCTGAAAAAGTACAACTTTTACTGTGCGACACTTCATCCGGATGGGGCCGGATTCAAAAATGATTTTGTTGTGCAAAAGGATTCCCTGGTTGTTTATGACCGAGCTTCTGGATTATTTTGGCAACGTTCGAAATCGTCTACCAGTGTTCGTCCGGTCTATGCCGATGACTATATCAAAAGGTTGAATCTAACGAAGTTTGCAGGATTTAATGATTGGCGGTTACCCACGTTGGAAGAAGCCATGAGTTTAATGTTCCGCGAACATTCCGGACGCAGCACATTCTATCAATATTTTCGTGAGTCTGGTGAATCGATCTGGACAGCGGATACAGATGAACTTGACGGTTATTGGTATGTTGATTTTCAATATCAAAAATGCCAGGTACACCCGGTAGACGGGGTTTATTTTGATAATATGTTTTACGTGCGCGCCGTTCGGTCAGATTTTCAAAACATTCAGCAGTCACCTATAAAAGAGATAAAAATAAGTGGCGGAAAAGCTGAAAAAATGTCCTTGAAAGATGTCGAACAAATGTTGAAGGAAAATAATTTATTTGATAGTCAATTGAATCCTGATGGAGAAGGAGTGGAAAATGAACTTGATGTGAAATTGATAGGGATTAATATGCTGGTTGTCGACAAGTCGCTGGGATTGATGTGGTATCAACCTTTTTTTAACGATTTATCTTATTCCGAGGCAGAAGCCACTGCTAAAAGGTGCAACGAAAGACAAATGGTTGGTTTTTATAATTGGCGTCTCCCAAAATTATATGAAGTGATGCGACTGGTCATCAAAAATAAAAATAAAAACGGAGAACATTTATGTGGCGGATTGTGTTTGAACGGAATTATACCCAAAGCGGTAAATACGTGGACCTGTGATACTTCTGAGAACGGTAAAAAGTATTGGATCGTTGATTTTGAGAAAGGAACTTGCGTTTTACAATCTGGCAAGAGCAAGAATAATGTTTTGATGGTTCGAAATATGAACGAATAGTAACAACCGCAGGTATGCTAAAAAGATTAATTTTTTTTTCAATTTCAAGAGAGGGTATATGAAAAAGTTGATAGTTATATTGGCAATTTTACTTTTAGGCTGTGGCGGGCATGCACTAAAATTTGGACAGCAAGTAACAAAATTCAGATCGCAACCAACGTCTTTATCAGAGGATGAAGTCAAGGCCATGCTTAAAAAACATGATTTTTTTGATTCCGATTGGAATCCAAATGGTCGTGGTTTTGATAATAAATTTGATTTTCAGATTATTAAAGGTGATACGATTGTTATTGATCGAGCTTCGAATTTAATGTGGCAGCATGGCGGTTCACCAAATATGATTGGCTTTGAATTTACTGATCGCTGGATTAGAGAGCTTAATCAAAAAGGTTATGCGGGTTTTCATGACTGGCGTTTACCTACGCTGGAAGAAGCGATGACTTTGGTGGAACCACTAAGGTTCCACATTGATCCTGTATTTGATATAAAACAGTCGTGGATTTGGACTTGCGATTTGATACACGGGAACGGGGTGATGTGTATGATCAATTTCGGAAGGGGTAATTGTGAAACCCTCGTCTTCGCAGCGATGCCCGGTAGCATTCGAGCAGTGCGTTCTGTTTTGTAATTTATGGTCTTTGTAGTCTCGGATCGGACCGAGCAGAATAACTGTTCCATTCTCGTTCCCAAACTCCAGTTTGGGAACGCACTAACCTCGGAAACTTTGTTTCCAGAAGATAAAGGATTGAAACGGAGTTTTGGTGTTTTTGTGATGCAAGAATAAGTTATTAAATAACCTTTTTTTGGGGGCAGAAACCCTCATTTATTTTGCGCGCTGGGATAGAATCCCAGCACGATCAAATCTGATTTAGTCCATATTTTTAATAATTTTGACCTTAATTATTTTGACTTTTTCATTCAGGTAGCCGGTCAGGAAATATCTTCGGAAGCCACACTTTTTCTTTCTGATTTTAACGCATTCCTCTTTCTCTTTGAATAAACACTTCTTTGACTTATCCAATATGCTTTTTAAAAATTTTTAAAGAAAATGCAAAATTACAGGGGGTGGATCGTCTTTACAGCATAAAGGCAATCTGAAAGGGAGGATTGAATCGATTTTTCTGGGTGGTGAAATATAAATTTTGTGTTTTTTTACATTCTCTAAAATTGAAAAAAACAGATAGAGAAATTCATGATATGTTGTAATAAAGCGCCACCTAAAATGTCTATATTTAGGAAAAATGCTTTTCCTAAAATTAGGAAAAGCGATTATTTTTGTCTAAATATAGCCATTTTCCCCTAAATGTAGACATTTGATTTTTGGGAATAATGGCGGGTAAGCAAATATGTTAGCCTGTTTTAAATTATTTTAAAATTATTATCGTTTAAATTTTAAGGAGTATAATATGCGTAAAGCAAAAGAAATAGTATTTATAATTTTATTATTTATTCTTTCAACATCTCTTCAGGCTCAGATCTCAGACACATTAAAGTGGGTTTTTAAAACCTCTGGATTAGTAAGTTCTGTAGGCTTATCCAATGACATGAAAATATTATGTACTTCATTCGACAAAAATATATATGTTTTAGATAAAGATGGTATATTGATTTGGAATTATACTCTTGAAGAAAGTCCACACGCTTTAACATTAAACGAGGAAGGTACTATTTACGTTTGTACAAATTTTTACAATATTGATTATCAAAAGCCAAATTTTTTTTCTATTGATAAAAATGGTGATTTAATTTGGAAAAAAAACTTAGGAGCAGATGCATACCTTTCTCCTGCAATCGGTAGTAATGGGACAGTTTACACTGGGTCATGGGATTATAAAGTTTATGCATTTTATCCTAATGGTGAATCGAATTGGAGCTACTGGTGTGAAGGCATACGATCTGCTCCTTCAATTGGAAACGATGGTAAAATTTATATCGGATTAGCTGATAAGTTTTTGCATGCAATAAATCTAGATGGTACAAGAAAATGGAAATTTGAGACAAAATTTGGTACTACATCTTCAGCGGCAATTTCTTGGGATGGAATAATTTATTTCGGTTCAGATGAAGGTTGTTTGTATGCTCTAAATTCAGATGGTACGCAAAAGTGGGCTTTTTTTTCATCAATTAATAGAAATAGTAGAATTAAAACTTCTCCAGTAATTGGAGTAGATGGTACAATATATTTTTCAAAATATAATCTTATTTGTGCTGTTAATAATGATGGAACTGAAAAATGGTGTTGTGAAATTAAATATTTAGGTGATTTTTCTCCTATCATTGGTGAGGATGGGACAATTTTCATTTCTAACCGTTCTAGTCTTTATGCAATTAATCCCAATGGAACCATTAAATGGACTTATAAAATCGATAGTAATTTTGAGACCGATTTGACATTATCAAATGATGGAACTTTATATGTTGGTACAATATCAGGGCTTTATGCAATAGAAAGTGGATGTCAAGGATTAGCTAAAAGTTCTTGGCCAAAATCAAACCATGATAACAAAAATACAGGAAATATTAATACTCCCTTGACAAGTTCAGATGTTAAATTCAATTATTTCTCTGCAAATAATAATTCATTTAACCAACTATTTCCCAATTATCCCAATCCATTTAATGCAAATACAAAAATAAAATATAATTTACAAAATCCAGGTAATGTTATATTAAAAATTTATAATATTTCTGGACAAGAAATAGGAACTTTGGTAAATGAATACCAAACAATGGGTGAACATGAAATTACGTGGAACCCGAAAGGCTTATCGAGTGGAATATATTTTTTTAAATTAAAATCTGGTGAATTTTTGGAAACAAAAAAATTAATATTGCAGAAGTAAACTTTTTAACTAAATTAAATTAACGGCTAACAATCGTTTCAATCCGAACAAAACAGCAATGGCTTTTTTGTTTTCAGGTGGTTTTTTTTCACTTTTTTTGCTTCTTCAAAGCTTTTCTACTGCTCTTTTGTCGGGTTTAACGTCTTGCAGTTAGCCCGAAATAAATATAAAATTAGGAGAAGTATTTATGAAACGTAAATTTGTTTTACTCAATATTATTATTTCCACTTTTTTCTTTTTAAGTTGTGGTGAAAGTATTAATACTGACAACAATTCAATGCCTTTAAATAACCAAATGTTAGAACAATATATGGAAAATGTAGATAATTTATTGGAAAAATTGAATATTAAATCCGAAGACAAATTAATTAAATACATTGGTAACAATATAAACTCAGATGACCAATTTTACTCGATGCTAAATGAACTTTGTGTCAAACCAATGTCGGAAATGGGATATTCTTTTCAGGATACTTATGATAATATAAGAATCGTATTTTTGAATAAAAAATATCATCGCACTGAAGAAAGAAAAGTCGCAATAGAAATTCATAAGCGCGTTTTTGACCTTGTTAAAATTGCACGCGGTCTTAGCATATTTAAAAGGAAGACTATTAGTAAGGATCTTAATGATATATTATACGAGTCCAACTTGATTTCGCAAAAAACTTATAAAAAATTTAAAGCTTCTAGTAAGGATTCTGAGGAAGATTAATTAGCAGCTAATCAGCAGCTTGTATAATATAAAAAATGAAAAGGAGATTTTAAAATGTTAAAATTGTCAAAATTATTCAAAGTATCTGAATTCTATTTAATAATATGTTCCATATCAATTTTATCAAGTTGTGCGAGTCTTAACTCATTTTTAGTAAAGGAAGATTATGAAAATGCAATAAAATACTGTGAGAAGCAAAAAGGAACAAAGCAACTTGATTCTTATAATCAATTAGGCGATCATTTTTTCAATAAAAGTGAAATCGAACGTGCAGCAAATTTTTATGAAAAGGCAGAAAATCAAAATAGTGCAATTAAATGCTATGATATTTTGTGTACTGAAAATCTGAAAAATAAAAAATACGAAATTGCTTTAGAATATTTTAAAAAAGCAAATAATGAAAAGGGTATTATGGATTGTAATATTGGATTAGCAAACCACTATTTTGAAAGGAAAAAATATGATAAAGCTATTGATTATTTTAAATTGACTACTGAAGATCCTACTATATATTATTCAAAAATAATAGATGACTGTTTAGCAAATCAATATACTACTAAGGCATTATTTTATTTAAAAAAAGTGGAGTAACTGAAATTAATGTAAAAAACCAATTGATAGAAATGATAGACCAAAGAGTCAACGAATTAATTAAAATGGGTAATGATTATAGAGAGAAAAAACGATACGAACTTTCGCAAGAGTATTATTTAACTAGTGTTAATTTATTATTTAATCTTAAAAATATTTTTGAATCAACAATTCAAGACAATTTAAAAATTAAAAATAATAAATATATTAAGAAAAATTATCTTTCACTATCAAATATTTTATATAAAATATCAGATGGTTACAGGGCGGCAGCGCAGGTCGGTATGAATATCGCTATGAAAAAATCAATGGCTCAAATTGGTAAACCTTCATATTCTCAATCATCAACAGAAAAAAATATTTATGACTTTTCAACAAAGTATATAGAACAATCAGAAAAATTTTACCAATCAGCTAAAAGTTATGAAGATAATTCAAAAAAATTATAAGGTATAATTCATAGTCTGATCTGCATCGGCTTAGCATGAATTTATAACATATTGATAAAATATAACAAAGAGCTAAATAAAGGCTCTGGGGTGGACGTATGCATAGATTAATTCACATCTTGTAACTGTTATAATATACGAGGAGTAACAATAAATGAAATCACTAAAAACTTTCAAAATTTCTATGATGTCATTATTTTTTGGCGTTTTTATTCTATTTCCTAGCTGTTCAAAAGACACCCCAAACTCTCCTTCTCCAGTGGTTAATGAACCTAAAAAGCCCCAAAGTGTTTCTATTATAAAAATTTATTATGAAACAAGCTTTTGGAGTTGTGGTATATCTGGTCTCGAAATTCATATAAAAAACAATGCAGATAGCACCTTATTCTCATGTAAATTTCCCAGCTCTTTTGATTTTTGTACAGAAGCACAGAAAGCACTAAGTATTTCTCAGGATTGGTGGAGTGATTTAACTGTTAATGATTTACCAATTACCTTAGAAATTGATAGTGTATATACTGCTATTTCTTTAGTTACGGAGAAATGGTATAACTACCAAACATCTCGGTATTCATATACAACTTATACAATCAATAAAGATTTTACTCCAAAGTATTGGTCAGAAAATGATCAAACTGTTAATGTTCATTTTATGGGTTTCACAGCTCCGCCAATTGTAAAAAGTGTAGAAGAAGATTTTAAGTTTCAAATTCAATGGAATTATTAAAATTATGTATCATTGTGAATAATAATACAACATATGCAGTATCCATAGAAACAACTGTTTATAAAAAAGATATAAGAATTACTGCGGTTATTCAAATATTCGGTTGCGCTGTATCTGGTTATTATATTCTTATAACAATCGTTTCCAGTTGACGCAAGGAGCGTAGGCGTGAATTTGACGTTCGGTGCATCATTTCAAGTATTGGGAATTCCAAACGTTTTGATGGTCTAACCTTGCGCAACTGAAACGTGCGTTAACCCCTTAATTAATAACTTATAATTTAAATAGGAAATACTAATATGACCACAAATGACATAAAAGAAAGTTCCATTACTAATATCTCCTTTTTCTGGTATTGGATTTATCCTCTTATACTTTGTCTGTTCTGGGGATTTTTATTAAGTATCATTTTTTTACTTTTTAACAAATCGCTTTCACCTGATTTTATTTTAACTATGATTATTTGGGAAGTGATTTTATGGATATTATTTGAAACACCGTTTAATCTAATAATTTCAGGTATTATCTGGGGATTAATTTATAATGTATTTCGAGCTGCTAACGTTGGTTTTGTGGTTTTGCCAATAAAATTATTAGTAGAGATAATATATTTTATTTTTATTTGGCCTATTACTTTAATCGATAAAATTGTTAGTCTTTTTATTCATCATAATCGTTACACGATTGGAAAATGGTCATTGAGAGTTGCTGCAATTGAATTTAATGAATGGCGCCTTCATACCAATTCAAATTACCGTTTATTATTTTCTTCACTTTTTATTTCAGATGAAACTCGCTTTCAAGCAATGGATTTATGATTTAGTTAATATAATGAAAATAGGAGTATAAAATTAATGGTCAATTCAAAACGTCAGTAATTGCTTACTCTTGTTTTCAATTTTCATGATACTCAATTTTATAGGAGTTTCTACTCTCGTTCCCAAACTCCAGTTTGGGAACGCACTAACCTCGGAAACTTTGTTTCCAGAAGATAAAGGAGCGAAGCGGAATTTCTGGTATTTTTATTAAGCAAGAAACGCTTTAATACAATTAATACATCAGGTAAAAATTTTCAATGGGAGAAACCAAATGGAGACGGTGACACTTTCGGTTACACGCAGAGCGAATTTTCAGGCAAAATTAAGAAAGTTTACGATTCTGGTGGATGGAACAGAAAGAGCTTTTGTGAAAAATGGCGAGACAGTCAAAATAGATATTACCCCTGGTGAACATGATATTGTCGTCAAAATGGGAAGGCTGAAATCAGAGCCCTACTTTATCGATGAAAATAATTCAGATAATGTTAATTTGATGACAATTCTGGTTTCCGGTACATTTAAAGCGTACATTTATCTGGTCTCGACCGATCATAAACCTGAACCAACGATTCGACACTATGGCTTGGGGCGATTTGTCCTAAGCTTGATATTCGGGGGAATCATGGGAATTCTCATTTATAAATTATGTAAAAGTGATTTACAGCTCATGGAAGAAGGCTATATGGATAGTTCCGGAAAAACATTGACCAAAATTGCTTCCTGGTGGGGCTTGATTAGCTTTAGCCTTTTTATCATGATCATGATTGCTATTTTTGCATTTTTGATTTCACAGATTTAACAAGAATGTATGGTAACAGTTTAATTGTATTTCTTTATAGAGCTTGGTTCAATCTTTATTTTTTGCACCGCACATTCTCAGGTTACGAAGAACGCCAAACTTCTCATGAAACAAAACGAAATTAAGAAGAATGAACTAAACAAAAGGATCGCACGATGGCTGACTACTACATCATCAAAATGTACCCGCAAACTCCCGCGCCCCAATTAGAACTGCTGACCGGTGGCTGGATGCCGGTTTCGCAGATTGTCA
>Ga0180438_10006352_pt1 | contig 16003 bp, 10 predicted proteins | sample SS_ome_12_FD_132455 | JGI IMG/M metagenome (GOLD analysis project Ga0180438, IMG submission 132455) | Hypersaline lake sediment archaeal communities from the Salton Sea, California, USA - SS_3_D_2 metaG | ecosystem: Environmental > Aquatic > Non-marine Saline and Alkaline > Hypersaline >...
GAAATACTGAGAGAAAAATGCCTCGAAGAGGGGAAAGACCCTGATTTGCCGAACAGGATCATCAATGAGGGAGGGCGTATTGCCCACATTGTAAGGAATCTACTTTCTTTTGCCCGGGACCAAAAGGAGGAGTTCGGCCCTGTCCCAGTGAAAGACATCATAATGGATTCTCTTAGCCTTATGGAAAGCCGGATGATCAAGGACGGCATAAGGCTCAGTGTGGATCTTCCTTCTGACCTTCCGGAAATCAAGGCTCACAGCCAGGAGATTCAACAGGTCTGTCTGAACATTCTAAGCAACGCGCAGTATGCCTTGAACAAGAGGTTCCCCGGGGCCCATGAAGACAAGACCCTGGAAATCAGAGGCGAAGCCGCAGCCGTTGATGGGCGAAGACACGTGAGGATAACCTTTCATGACGCCGGTGCGGGAATACCTGAGAGCAGATTAGGGAGGATCATCGATCCCTTCTTTTCCACAAAGCCCAGGGGAGAGGGCACAGGATTAGGGCTGAGCATCACCCATGGCATCGTGGAGAATCATGGCGGGAAACTCTCCTTTGAGAGTGCGGAAGGACAATACACGAAGGTTTTCGTTGATCTTCCGGCATATGATGCATGGTCTGCCCTGAAGGAATGACATGAAAGCAAGGATCTTGGTCATTGACGACGAGGAGAACATCCGGCTTGTTTTCAAAACCCACCTGTCCAATGAAGGGTATGAAACGTTCACGGCGAAGGACTTCACGTCGGCCGTAGAGGTCATCTCCAAGACCGACCTCGACTTAATCATTGCCGATATCATCCTCGGAGGCGACACAGGGATTGATATCCTTCGGGAAGTGACGGACAGGGCCATGAATTGCCCGGTTATCATGATCACCGGTGAGCCCAACCTCGATAGCGCGGCGGAGTCGGTCCGTCTGGGCGCCTTTGACTACCTGCCAAAACCTGTGCGGAGAGAGACGTTGTTGCGCGTTGTCAATCATGCTCTCGGCCAGAAGGCCCTGATGGACGAAAAGAACCGAATCGAGGTGGAGAATGAAAGATTCCGCCGAAACCTGGAGGCCATATTCAGAAGTGTAAAGGATGCCATTGTCACCGTGGATGGGGAAATGCGCGTCATAGAGGCTAACAATGCCACAGAGCATATCTGCAGTGTATCTCCTGAGGAAATCATTGGGAAAAAGTTCACCGATCAGGCAACACAATGTCGCAGAGCGTGCCATCATGCCCTGCAAGAGACCTTGGAGACCCAAAAGAGCGTTACGGACTATCGTGTGGAATGTGGACATCGACATCGGCCGGGTCAGGTCGTGGTGTTGTCCAGCGTACCCCTTATGGATCAGGACGAAAGGCCCGTGGGAGCCGTTCTCGTGGCCAGAGATGTAACGAGACTGACCGACCTGGAGAGGGAGTTGCGGGAACAACGTCAATTTCACCACATCGTTGGCAAAAGCCAGAAGATGCAAAAGATCTACAAACTGCTTGAGTACTTGGCCGATACGGAAACCACCGCATTGATTACAGGAGAAAGCGGCACCGGCAAGGAGTTGGTGGCAAAAGCGCTCCACCATGAAGGGATCCGTGCCGACAAACCCTTGGTAACAGTCAACTGCTCCGCCTTGGCCGAGAACTTGCTGGAAAGTGAGCTCTTCGGACATGTAAAGGGTTCTTTTACGGGCGCCGTGAAAGACAAGGTGGGTCGCTTTCAAATGGCAGATGGAGGCACCATCTTCTTGGATGAAATTGGCGATGTCTCTGCCACGATACAATTGAAGCTTCTCAGGTTCCTGCAGGAAAAGGAGTTTGAGCGGGTAGGAGATTCCGAACCCATCAAGGTGGATGTCCGGGTAGTGGCAGCCACCAACCTGGATTTGGGCAAGAAAGTTGTCTCCGGAGGCTTTCGACAAGATCTTTACTACCGACTCAAGGTCGTGCAAATAGCCCTGCCTCCCCTTAGGGAAAGGCGGGAAGATATCCCCCTCTTGACCGATCACTTCTTGCACCTGTTTCGCAAAAAGCTGAACAAACACATCGATGGCGTGTCCGATCAGGTGCTGGCCATGTTCATGCGCTATCCCTGGCCTGGAAACGTAAGGGAATTGGAGCACGCCGTAGAACATGCCTTTGTCCTCTGTCAGGGCCCAGTCATCACAGCGGAGCATCTCCCAATAGAATTTGCTGAACAGTTTAAGGAAATAATCCATGGCCCGGAAAGAAGGGCCATAAATGGACCCCAAGAGGTCCTGGAGGCCTTGACCAAGACCGACTGGAATAAGGCCAAGGCAGCCAGGTTGCTCGGGATAAGCCGCCCTACCCTTTACCAGAAAATCAGCGAATACAATCTCACCAAACCTTCCCTGTGAGTGTAAAATTAACATGTCTGTAAATTTCGCCAGTGTAAACTTTACACTTTTTCGCCTCCTTTTTCGCCGCCCCCCCCTTCTCACTGCGCAGACAACTTCATGATTATATTGATCATCATCTGACACCAACGTTCTGGCATGTTTCTTGATATACCTGGGGACTGGAGGTGCAGTTGCACCTGAGGAAGAGGTAGCGTTTTAGCCCGCTGGAAAAGGGAAAAGCCGATGTTCACGTTGGTCAGAGCAGACAATTTTGAGACAGAAGTCCTTGAGGAAGGCACCCCCGTTCTGTTGGCCTATGTTCGCCAGGACCACATGTTCAAAGAGCAGACGGAGGTCCTTGAGCGCGTGGCAAGGACATACCACGGGGGCGTAAAGGTGTGCCTGCTGGACGAGGATTTTGCTGGGTCCTTCAGGGAGAAGTGCGACATCAAAGGGGCTCCCACCTATCTCATTTTCGATGCAGGGGAAAAAATGGGAAGGATGCTTGGCCTAGCCAACGGAAAATCATTAACAGGGTTTTTGGTCCGAACGCTGCCACATTTTCAGAAAATGGCCGTCTCCCTAGGCAAGAGGCAAGACAGGGATGGTGATTTCAAGACCTCGCCAGTGCCTTGGGCGCGGGAAGGGATGGGGCCGGAATGAATCAATGGGTCTTCCCCAAAGCAACAGCGTCGACGACTGTGAAAACGTCGTGGCAGGCCAAGGGCTTGGCTAAAAGGTCTGATAGCGCTTTTGCGCCAATGGGCAGGAATTCGGGATTGACACTTATTGAATTGATGGTGACCATCGTCTTGATTGCGATTTTGGCCAACGTGGCCGCCCCCAGTTTCGTGGAATGGCAAGACAATTACAGGCTCAAGAGGGCCGCCAGGGATCTACATTCCAACATGCAACATACAAGGTTGGGCGCCATCAAGGCGAATGCTAACTGGGCCATTGTTTTTGACAACAGTGTTACCCCCGGAAGGTATTTCATCTGTTCAGATGACGGCGGAGACGGCTGGGATGGGCCGGCCCAGATGGGCGGTAACGACACTTTCGTAAAAGTGGCGCCACTAGTCGGGTACAGCAGCGAGATCGACTATGGCCATGGCCATGCCACCACCAACGCCAGCGCCGCCGGGGGGGCCTTCCCGGCAAATGATATAAGCTACACCGCCAACGTCCTGGTCTTCGATTCCAGGGGTTTGTGCAACGCCGGCTATGTCTATCTGGAAAACCAGACAACGAAGGCCCTGGCCGAGCAGCACACCTATGCGGTGGGCACAAGGACCAATGGGGTTGTCTTTTCGAGAAAGTGGTTCCCAGCCGACGGGAGCTGGGGGGATGCCTCAGGAGGGTAACACAAGGCGATGAAACAGAACCGACTGATAGGGCTGAAGACCCATGGTTTCACGTTGATTGAGCTTCTGGTGGCCATGGCTGTATCGGGCGTTGTGGCAAGTTCGATCTTCATGGCCTATAAGGCCCAGCAAATATCGTACGTGAACCAAGAACAGGTGGCTGTCATGCAGCAGAACCTTAGGGCCGCCATGTATTTCATGGAAAGAGAAATCAGGATGGCCGGTTTCGATGAAACCGGTTCCGCAGGCGCAGGGATTCAAACTGCGGCCCCCGATTCTATCAGGTTTACAACAGATCCAGGGGGCGGTGAAAATGACGGGGTTGACAATGATGAAGACGGCATTGTGGATGAGGACACCGACGGCATTGATAACGACGGTGATGGCTCCACGGACGAAGCAGATGAGGGGGACGAATTCCGGTTTGGTGACGGCGTCTTGGATGACATCAATGAAGACATCACCTATTCCCTCTTCGATATAGACGCCGACGGCGACAATGATCTCAGGAGACAGGATGCGGCCATTGCGCCGGCAAATCCGGCCTTTCCGGAAGAAGAGTTTGTGGCCGAGAACGTACAAGCCATCGGCTTCGCCTACGCCTTTGATGCAAATGGAGACGGCGACCTGGACACCTATAATGCCGGGGGAAATGAAGTGGTCATCTGGGCCATCGATTCAGATGCCGACAATGATCTGGACACGAACCTGGATACCGATGGCGATGGCGACATTGATGCCCAGGACGGTCCCGGCACAGGCAACAACGGCCCTATCGCTGGCCAAGCGCTGGTTGACTTTGCCGGCAACGCCATCGCCGACGTCTCTTTGGACGATATCCGCCAAGTTCGCATTTGGATGCTCGTCAGATCGGCCAGGTTAGACCGCAAATTCGTAAACAATCATACGTATGTTGTTGGCGATCAAGTCATTACGCCGTCCACTCACCCTCAAAATGGAACAGTTGGCTCTCCCAACTATCATGTGAAGTATCGTCGTATGCGCCTTTCAGAGACAGAGATAAAATGTAGGAACATGGGGATATGATCAGGATGAAGAAGAATCAGAAGGGCTTTACGCTGATGGAGGCCATGTTTGCCATCGTCGTTTTGAGCATAGGCGTCTTTGCCGTGGGCACGATGCAGCTTAGGTCTATGCGAGCCAATCAGTATGCCAGAGAGTTGAGTGAAGCCGTGACATTGGCCCAAAGACAGATCGAAGAGATGATGTTCTGGGATTATGACGATGTGCGCTTGACCGACGGTGACGGTGTAGATGCTGGAACGGCCGGCCTGGAGAACAACCCTGACGAGCCGGACCCGGCCAAACAGAAAGCGCCAGATGAAGGTCATCCAAACAATCCCATTCGGCAGGAGGGCATTGCGCAGACATACAATCTCTATTGGAATGTTGCCGAGGATTCCCCGATCACCAACACCAAGACCATTGCGGTGATTGTGACATGGGATAGCAAAGGAGTCCAACGCAGTGTGTCCGTTGAGTACAACAAGGCCAGAATCATCTAAGGGGGCAAGATGGCGATACTACGTGCAACCGTTCAAAATGAAAAAGGGGCTGTGGCCCTCATCAGTTTATTGGTATTGGTGCTCATTACTGTCATGGGGATTGCCGCCACCATCACCAGCAACATCGAGACCCAGGTGGCCGGCAATAACAAGTGGCAGAAGATAGCCTTCTTTGCTGCTGAGGGAGGCACTGAGACCGGCATCGAACTTATTGAACAGAACATTGAAGAGACCGGTTTCGATACCAATACAGAGGGAATCTTTAACGTAGGGGCTGTAGGCGGATCTTCACCGACCCTATATCTCAATACCATTCCGAATCCGGACAACTTGGGAACGCCTGATGCATGTTTTCTCTTCCCAAAAGGCGACGTGAACTATGCCCTGGCCGACGCGGGCATGGATGGTAGCGATAACGACGGTGATGGTCTCATCGACGAAGCAGATGAAAGGTTGGTCAACAACACGTGGTTATATGTCGGCGCCAACTCTCACTTGTCAACAGGCGGCGCCATTCAAATGGCGGCAGGCTATGAGGGCAAGGGCAAATCATCGGCAGGAGGTGGCGGACAAATGGTCTATGACATCTTTGCCGATCATCTTGGACAGGGAAACGCCGTGGGCAGGATAAGGATGCGCTGGAGACACATGATGTAGTTATAGCGCTGGTTGAGGCCATTTCAGCTGCTGCCCATCTGCGAAGGCCCCAGACAGAACGTTCCAAGGGGTGCCCTTCGCTCCCCGCGGCTTAAAGAAACGGAACCTTAAAGATATGATTTTGAAAACAGATATAGAGCAGGATAAGCGACAAAGGAGGCCTACGATGAAGACCCTGGCGCACGCCATGTCCATGGGAAAAGGGAAATACAGAAAAGCTGTTGTCTGCTTGCTCATTGTTTCGTCATGGGCACTCCTTTGTCCCCTCTTTGCCAAGGCTGATTGCAGCTATAGCGCGGGAGATTACTTCGCCCTTCCGCCCTTTTTGGGGGGGAGCGTCAAGGCCAATCTCCTTTTGATGCTAGACAATTCGGGCAGCATGTACGATCTGGCCTATGTGGACGACCAGAGCTATTGCTACGACGACACCTATACTGCGGCCAACTTCTATGCCGGGTATTTTGATCGCGACTACTGGTATTACTACAATCAGGCAAATGGACAGTTTGAGCAAAGAACGCAGGACTGGGTCACTACGGCCACGGCGGCTGAATGGACCAGCCCTGCGGGCACACAGTATCACCGGCTTTTCTCCATCCATATCAAGGTGGACGGAGACACGGTAACGGCATTCTTCGCAAAGGGAAATTTCCTTAACTGGGCCACGGCCTCAAAACTGGACATCCAGAAAAAGATCCTCACCGGAGGCAAGTACGAAGCAACCGGCACCTATGGCGCCCCAAACGGCCGCATTGTCATGGAATCAAGGGGCTGCCTGGGAAGACCCCTTGTCAAGCAGGTAGACGTCTATGATAACGCCGGCACGCTGCACCACCTGACCCTGGGCGTACGTCCACCTGAAGAAGAGACCTTCCCGGTGTGGACCAACAACACCGCCTATCCTGCCGGCAGTGTGGTTACAGATAATCTGGAGCTCTTTGTCACGGCCGCAGGCGGCACCTCAAACGGCACCGGCGTGGCCGATGACACGGGGGTCACCGATTGGGTCCCCTACACCCTTAGCCGGTGGACCGACGGGGCGTGGTACCCGGCCAACAGCGTCGTCAGGGATGGGGGTGACATGTACATTACGGCCACGGGCGGCACGGCGAACGGCACCGGCGTGGCCGATGACATCGGCATAACCGACTGGGTAAGCTACAATGTGACCCATATCGAGGTCTTCCCTGTCACCCAAGACGGCTTTGACCACGGCGACTGTGAGCTGGCCATCGAAGAACTGCAAAAAGACTCTCCCAACCAGGGCGCGCTAAAGCAATACATCGATGGCTGTATGGGCTACGAGGCAGGAGGGGGCCAAACCAAAGAGGCCGACTCCCACGCCGCCTTCAACCACGGCATTCACAACTGCTGGTACATGGCAAAGCACGGCATATGGCCCCCGGGGGCAGGGCCGGTCAATAGCGTGGCCAGCTCCTGTGAACACATCTATGTCGACTGGGCCACCAATCCCTGGGACATCACCGTAGATGATCGGGGTTACGTCTGCTTTGGGCTCTATGATGATGCCCCGGGTACAGCGCCGGACCCCAACCCCTTTGGCTATGTGGGCCGCTGTTGGAGTCCCGGGGAGGGGGCCACCTGTACCTGCACGCAATGGTGGAACCCCAACAAATGCCTGCCCCACGTGCAGCCTGATCCTGAATGTTGCAAGAAGTGGGAATGCTCGGGCGGGTTGACTCCTCCGGGCTGGGATGCTGCCGGATACGCCAGTGTAGATGCGTGCATTGAGGCGGCCCTTCAGGACTACTGTGGCCTGCTGGAGATCCCGGAGGTCATTGACCCAAGCGACCAGGCAGGTGAAACCGGAGAGTTTTGGAACATCCCTGCCGTGCTCATAGACTCTGGCATGGCTGCCCAGCAGGGAGAGCCCCTGGCCGTATTCAAGGGCTATATCCAGCATGACAATCCCCCCACAGGGCTGCTACACGAGTTCTCCGAGGACCTGCGCATCGGCGCCATGATCTTTAACGACTACGGTTCCAAGAGCGAGTGTGATCAACCGGACCCCCAGATCCTTTACAACTGCTCAGACCCGGAAAATCGCGACGGCGGAAAGATTGTCGCCTACATAGACGAGGGCGAGGCCCACACAGACGATCTGGTCTCTGCCATAAACGACATCAAGGCCACCTGCTGGACCCCGCTGGCTGAATCCATGTACACGGCCCTTGGTTACTACACGCAAAATAGCGCCCTTAAGCTCGACCCTGATGACTTTATCATGGATGTGGACCATCCAGACCCGGTTCAGTACTGGTGCCAGGGCAACAATCTCCTCATCATCACCGAAGGCGCTTCAACGGCCGACGGCAATGCCACGGTGGCCGCCTTTGTCGCGCAGGCCAACCAGAATGACGGCGATGGCGGAGACAGCAACGATTGCGGCTCTTTGGATGGCACGACTTCTTTGGATGATCTCACCTATTTTGCCAACAACGGAGACATCTATCCCATAGGCAACAAACAGATGGATGGTGTGGACAAGCAAAAGATCACCACCCATATTGTGGCTGCCGGCAGTCTTCGGGCCACAGGGAGCAGCGATGAGTGCAGTCCTGATATCCTTTTAGCCAGCGCCGCCCAGAACGGAGGCACCTCTCTTTACAACCCGGCAGATCCCGGTGATCTGGAAGACACGCTGAGGAGGGTATTTAGTAATATCAGGGCCGGGGCTGCCGCCGGTTCTGCCGCCTCTGTCATCTCCGCATCGCGCGCAGGAGAGGGGGCCATCTATCAGGCCATATTCTTTCCCGTCGTCTACGACCTGTCCGGAGACGCCGTGAATTGGTTTGGCGAGGTCCATGCCCTCTTTGTCGACGGGCATGGCAACATGCGCGAAGACACCAACGGCAATGCCATGCTCGATGTCGGCACGGACCGGATCATTGAGTTTGACGGGAACACGGCATTGGCAACCCTTTACACCTATGATCCGAACACGGGACAGAAGACCCTTTCTGCACAAGACATCGGTATCATGGACCTCAACTATATCTGGGAGTCCACCTCTTGGCTTTCCGACCCGAACATGGATGTCCTTACCCAGAGGACCTATGCGTCAGTGGATCAGAAGCGGTATATCTTCACCAACAACATCGATACGTCCTCACCGGTATCCCTGGCCAACGTGTATGGCGGCGACGTCATGGCCTTTACGACTGATTTTGTAAACGACCTGGCGAACGATAATTATTTCTTCTTAAACCCCTACCTGACCTATGACTCCGACGGCGACCCGGGGACCCCTCATGTGGCCCTCACGGAAGCGGAGATGATCACGGAGGCTCAAAAGATTATTCAGTTCACTCGAGGCCAGGAAGGCCTGTCGGAAACGGGCTCCAACGTGCCCTACAGAAACCGCACCCTCGATATGGATGACAACGGCACCGCGGACACGGTTCTTCGGCTGGGAGACATTGTCCACTCCACCCCCACGGTGGTTTCCCAGCCGGTGGAAGCCTATGACATGCTTTACAGGGACCGTTCCTACCAGGTCTACAGGAAACAGTACCTGGGACGCAGGATCGTGGTCTATGCGGGGGCCAATGACGGGATGCTCCATGCCTTTAACGGAGGCTTCTATGACAAGGCCAACTATGCCTTTGTGAAACAGATGGACGGGGAAACGCCCTTTGATTTGGGGGCCGAACTCTGGGCCTACGTCCCCAACGCGCTCCTTCCCCATTTGAAATGGCTCAAGGAACTGACAGGCTCAAACACCCATGTCTATTTTGTTGACCTGAAACCTCGGATTTTTGATGCAAAGATTTTTCCGGCAGACAGTGACCATCCAGAGGGCTGGGGCACGGTCCTAGTGGGCGGGATGCGCCTGGGCGGCGCCCCCATTGGTGTAGATGTAGATGGTGACGGCCTGTGCGACCTTGGATTTACGTCCACCTATTTTGCCCTGGACATCACGAACCCGGAACATCCTCCCGACTTGTTGTGGTCCTTTACGGACCATAACCTGGGTTTTACCACCACGAACCCCACACCTATCCGGGTAGGCAACGAGTGGTTCGTGGTCATTGGCTCCGGCCCAGTCGATTACGACGCCACCCGAAAAGACGACGGCGTCCATATGACCAATTGGGGCGGCAGCAACCGCACGTCCAGTCTCTACATTCTCGATGCCAATACGGGAAGCCTGGAAAGGGAATTCCTCCTCGATGGCCACAGCTTTGCGTCTGATCCCATTGCAGTCGATTTGGACTTGGCCACAGACCCGCCTGACCCAGGACCTGCAGATGCGGTATCATGGAGCGGTGAAGCGATTTATGTGGGGACAGACGGCTGCGGGGCCTGAGCGGAGGGCCGGGTCTTTAGGATAAAGACCACAGACAACACTGGGAGCCCTCTGGCAGATCCTAACCTCTGGACGAAAGCCCTTCTTTTCAATCCCAACACCACAGGGGCAGACCACCAACACATCAACACCGCCCTGGCAGTGGCCAAAGACGATGAAGGCAGAGCCTGGCTGTATTTTGGCACGGGCCGCCTCTGGGGCAGGCTGGATCGACAAGAGCCCTATTTCAGCTATCAAAATGCCTATTACGGCATTAAAGAGCCGGTGGATATCAACGATGAGATGACCTATGGAACGGTTGGAGCAAAAGAATGGGACCTGAGAAACGTGACCGGTATCCGGGTTTACGATTACGACACGATCCTGGGCGGCAGCCCGGCCGTCATGGACCAAAACGGCGACGGGAAAGTCGACTTTTCCGACCTCGTAGCAGAGGTGAGGGCCAAAGACGGCTGGTATCTCAATTACAGCCAGACTGGAGAGCGGAATTTGGGGCAGGCAGCGGTACTGGGGCATCTTGTTTCCTTTACCACCTACCTTCCCAGCAACGATCTGTGTACGTCCGAGGGGTTTAGTTACCTCTACGGCCTTTACTACAAAACAGGCACCGCCTATGTGGAAGGGGCCTTGTTGACGGCGGAAAATAATTGGACCGGTAGGGACGGGAGCGGCTTGGTCCTGCCCAAGGTCTATGCCGGAAAAGGGTACACCACAACGCCGAACCTCCACACCGGCAGTGAAGCAGGCTCCGTGGCCTACGTTCAGACCAGCACCGGCGCCATTATCGACATTGAGCAGGTGAATCCAGGGGTGACAAAAAGTGGGAAGCTTTCGTGGCGGGAGGGATTTAACTCCATGAGCGAACAAGACGACCCCTACGAGTATTACTAACTCAAGTTTCGCACCCCTCGTTCCCACGGGAACGAGGGGTGTCAAGGCTTGAACCGCACACATTTGGCAGCACAGGGATGGGGAGATTCGCTTGACATCTCTGAACAGGGGCCTACAGCCATTGCCACCCCCCATCTCTACACAGCTACTAAAGGCATTGGAGGCCGAAGAGAAGCGGATTTCCCCATCCCGACGCTTCGATTGTATATTCACGGCCCAAATCCGGGTTCTTCCGTTCCGCTTAAACCTCAGCGCACTTTTTTTGGGATATTTCAAACAGTTGACAAGGGTACGGGCCTTAGTAATGATGATCTTTCTTACGATCTGACCCTGGGTCAGTCCGTAGGCGCCATCCTACAAGGCGGCCGCGGCATTAACCTCACCGATACAACCTCCCAGTTTCCTCACCATCGTCTCCCCTGCGCCCCTTGACCAATCATCTGATTTCATGCTAGGCGTTACCGGAATGCTTTGGCCTCTTAAAGCGGAGATGACACATGTCTAATTTTGCCCAGAAACATACAAAGATTACGACCTTTTACCTCCTTTCAAAATCGAATCCTGCCTTGAAAGCAGAACTGCGTCATCACTCAAAATGGAAAAAGGCCGTACTCATTGTCCCCCTGTTGGCATCAGAGTATACGAACAGCGAGAATCGTCCGGTCTTTGAAAACATCCTCAAGCAGCTCCGCTCTGCCTCTTACCTGTCTCGCATCATTCTGGGTTTAGACGAGGCCAAGGCAGAGGATGTCAGGGAACTGGCCCGCCTCCTTGATCGGTATGAGCTGAAAAACTGCCTTATTCAACACAATGACGGCCCTGGTTTCTCCGCCATCTATGAGAAGCTCTCCAAGGCAGGCTTTGCCCTTGATATGCGTGGAAAGGGGAGAAACATCTTTCTCTCTTTCGGGATCGCCATCGCCCTCGGTGCCCAGAGCGTGGGGCTTGTTGATGCAGACATCCGCACCTTTCGACGGGAGCAACTGGACCGGCTTTTCTATCCTGTCCAGGCCCTAAACTACCAATTTTCCAAGGCCTTTTACGCACGGCTGCACGACGGGAGGATGTACGGCCGGGTCAAGAGGCTCTTGCTGGACCCTCTGCTCATCGCCCTGAAACGGAAATTCACAGACACAAAGGAAGAAAAGATCCTACGCTTGATCGATTTTCTCCTGAATTTTAACTATCAGCTCTCAGGTGAAGTGGTCTTTGATACCAGCCTGCTCAAACGTATGCACTTTGCCATGAACTGGGGTGTGGAGATTTTCACACTCATTGAAGTCTATCGGAAGGCCACGAGTACCGCCCAAGTGGAGATCTCCTACGAGCCCTTTGATCACAAGCACCAAAGGGTATCGCAGGCAGACCAAGAAAAGGGCCTCCACAAGATGGCCGTTGACATCGTCACAACCCTCCTCACCGCCCTGGTGGTTGAAGAAGGCGTCGAGATTTCAGATCATTTCATACGCGATTTGACGGTGACCTATTTGAATGTGGCCGATAACCTCATTAAGATGTATGCCGATAACGCTGCCTTTTCCGGGCTCGAATATGATACCAATGAGGAAGAGGCTGTTGTCCACGGCGTGGTAAAAAAGGCCATCCTTCATGCCGGTGATCTGCTCATTTCCCCCTATCGGCTCGTGGATAGATTCAGTTCTTTTGTGGGAAGCCACGAGGCATTTGAACCCTTCCTCTCCTCTGGTCTGTTGCAGGCCATTGCCCAAACAGCCCAAAGGGCGAGAGATCAGGTTTTTGAAACCCCGCAAACGGTGTCGTGGGAGCGGGTGATGCGGAAAATGCCGACCATCATCTACGACATTATTGATGTGGTGGAAAGGGAGAAGAAGCTCTATTTGAAGTGAAAACCGAAAACGTCAGCCCCCATCCCTTGGCCAAGGCGAAGAGAACACCTGACAGGGCCACAGAAGGGCGAAGAGCTTTGCATGACTACTTTGAGCGACCATTACAGGCTTTTTGGGGCACCCATCCCGGCAAAGTTCACCCCGTTAAATAGGGTTCCCTTCGGGGAATTTAACGGGGCAGGGGCCCACGTCAGTGGGTAAATCCTAAACTTTTTGATCCGCCTCAGGCGGCGAGTTTTTAGGATTTAGTAAGCAAGTCGGCAGATGGGTCAAAAAGCTTGCAGGAAGAAGCGAAAATGGGTTGTGCAAAGGTCTCGGGCGGTGACGGCCGGAAGGTCCTCGGGCTCGGCCCGACATTTGTTTTGACAAAGAAACCTAATGTGGTTAGAACAACCGCAGCAAGGGATCGGTCCGATAGGAACTCAGACAAAGACCAAACCCACTGGAAGGGTTGTTGATATGAGGCTGAGCAGAATCGCGTGGCAAGTCGTACCAATAGTCATCCTGACCCTGTCCTGGTCCCCCCCTGTTCGAGGGGCAACGGCGTACAAGATATATACCCTTCATACCTATGAGGGCCAGGACGTTTTGTGTGACCTTTACACTGTTCAAAAAAATGATCACATCTGGCAGATACTCCGGCAAAAGGGCCTCATCGCAGAACGTGACTTTCCGAGATTTGTAGACATCTTAAAAGGCCTCAATCCCCATGTAAAAGACGTAAACAAGATTTATCCTGGCCAAGAACTCCTGATCCCCCTGAAACAGATGGAGACCCCAAAGGGACCCTCTCAGGAGGGCCAACGCTACGTCACCATTCCCATGATACCAGACGTCCTTTACAAAGATCGAAAGGTCCGTTCAGGCGATTCCGTCTCAAAGATCCTTATGACCCATCTGGGGGTGGGCTGGCGTGAAATTGGCAAAGACTATCTTCGCGCGTTCCGGCGACTGAATCCCGATATTGAAGATCTGGCCACGATCTACCCGGGCCAAATCCTTAAGATACCAGAACTTGTGGCTGAAGATGGGGCTGAATCTCCCCTTGCTATCCCTCCTCCCTCCGAAAAGAGCCCTGCCGAAACCGTGGCCCTTTCCCCCCCTTCGGCCGAAATACCACCGTCTGAAGAGGAGATAGGGCTGTTGCACCGCGTGCTATCAAGAATCGTCGGCCAACTGGGAGGCAAGTTCTTGGCTAAGGGGCAGTGCTACTTCCCTGTAAAGGGTGAAAAGGATCTTGGACTAGACCTTGCGACCTTTCCGGTCATAGAAACGCCGGACGGACAACACATTATCCTGGAGACAAGGCAGAGCCTTCCACAGGATGTGGAAAAGGCCGTCAATGCCTATTGGAAGGGCCTTGTGGTCATTCCCGCAGACCCACGAGCCACAACGGAGGTAGTGGCAGACAGGCTCGTTCGTGCCGTGTGGGACAAAGAGGTGCGAAAAGCGATCCACCTTTCTGCACCAGAGAAGGGGATTGAAGTCATCGTCCGAGGAGATTGGATTCTTCCAAAGGACTCCAGCAAGAAGGGCAAGGCCACATACAAATGCATTACCTTGATAGAAAGCGTTGAAGAGTACACGTCACCTTACGTCGTGGCCTATCTGGCACAAAAAAATATCGAGGTTGTGGACATTCTGTCCACGGAAGAAGGGAAAGAAAGGGGACTGCCGTCTCCGGAAGCCTCCTCGAAAGCCTGTTCCATGCAGCCCGTAGACGGCTCAGGGCAGGAGCCCTTTGTGTACGGATTTGCCCAAGCACTGGGATATGCCTATGAGCCCAGTGTGCCAATATCTTTTGATTACGCAGGGTTTCAGGTGAACACAACGGCAAGTCTCATCTATGGGGGAAGGGGGCTGGATCTGGTGGTTGATCTTGGCACCTTTTATGGTGAGACAAAGTCGGCCGTAGAAGCCATGGGCGTCCAGGTGCTGTCCATTAGACCTGGCGAAGATTTCATGACCATCGCGAAGAGCATCCTGGCCATGACAGGGATTGCCTACACTGAGAACCCGGTCCTCCTTGCAGCAAACCGAAGGGTGTCAAAGACGACCTCTTTGACCATCCGGGGAGTGCTCGTATCCGACGTTGACGAGATGGCATTACTAACCCCGGCCTCGATTGATCCAAGTCTTTGCCATTTTCTAAAGGAAAACAGAATCCAAGTCTTAACGATCGAGCCGACTACGTAGGGCGCTGTACTATTTACCCTTTACCGCTCACGACTCGGCCGAGCTCGTCGCGGGCCGTTCATCGACCGATAACAAGCGGGTAGACGATTAAGGGGAGACAGGTAGTAACGCTCAGAATGTGACAGTGTTTCGTGTAGATATTAGGAATCGGGAGAATCGCTGAACGTAGGCATACAGCCATTTTCATATAGGAAATCTGAAATAGGCTGCTGAAAGGCATTGGATGCCGAAGAGAAGCGGTTGTCCCGATTCCCATCACCACGTGCTATTTGCCTGGGCTTTCGAACGGTTCCAGGCTTGTGGATCTCTCTAAATGAGGCGGTGACTGTTCCCATGAAAATTGCAGGGCACCTGATGGCGTTGAAGCGTCCGGTTCAGCTGGTATTTTTTTGGTCTGTCTTGTTACTGCTCTTTTGCTGCGCCACAAACACGGCAAAACTTGAAAACCAAGCAAAGGCCTCCAGGCACCTTGGTGAAGGATACCTGGCAGAGGGGAACCTGACGGCAGCCCTTTCACAGTTCTTGAAAGCAGAGGAGATCTACGACAAGGACCCCCTTCTACACTACGATCTGGGGCTGGCCTATTTTGGAAAAGACGAGCTTGACCTGGCCATCTCGCACTTCAAGAAGGCCGTGGCACTGAGACCGGACTATTCAGAGGCCTTCAATGCCATGGGCCGTGTTTACGGCGAGTTGAAGCAGTGGGACACGGCCATCTCCTGTTTCCATCAGGCCCTTTCCAATCTGCTCTATACGACACCACACGTTGCCCTGATTAACCTTGGTGAGGCATACCGGGGAAAGAGGGACTATGAACGTGCCATCGA
>Ga0180438_10006353_pt1 | contig 16002 bp, 23 predicted proteins | sample SS_ome_12_FD_132455 | JGI IMG/M metagenome (GOLD analysis project Ga0180438, IMG submission 132455) | Hypersaline lake sediment archaeal communities from the Salton Sea, California, USA - SS_3_D_2 metaG | ecosystem: Environmental > Aquatic > Non-marine Saline and Alkaline > Hypersaline >...
GCCAGGGCCTCTTCCTGCACCACGGTGGCGTTGAGGACCACTCCGTACTTCTTCATGGTCTCGTAGTTGCCGACCAGGGCCGACTGGATGTCGTCCATCACCTTGGCGGTGGGAAGATTGTTGAAGGAGCCGAGGTCGGCCGACAGCTTGACGATCTCAAAGGAGAGTTTTCCGGCCGCCTCGGCCTGCATGCCCATCGGCTTGAGGAGATCCTGCACCGCTCCGAGATATTGCATGGACTCCCGCGTGGACATAGCATAAGAATCCACCAGGGTCCTGGACCAGGACTTCGCCTGCTCCTCCTGGCCCCTGAAAACCACGCTGAACTTGTTGGCCGTCTCTTCCAGGCGGGATGCGTCGGAGATGATCTTTTGGCCGAACCGCGCGGCAGCGTAGACACTCGCCACGCTCAGGATCGTCGATGTAAGGGATCCCAGGGCCTTGTCCGTTCTCTTGATGCTGGTCTCGGCTTTCTGGGCCGTGTCCTCCACACCTCGGCCGAAGCGCTTGATGTGGGCCGTGCCCTTGTCGTCGACCACCAGTTCGATCTGGATCCTATTGGCCACGTTGCCGCTCCTGCTCTCTCACTTCCTCGATTCCTTTAATCACGGCCAGAAACTTGTCGTGCACGATGGGCCGCTGCCCTTCGGGCACCCCGTAAAGATTCATGATGTATGATATGGCTCCGAGATTCACGCCGCCGAACCCGTCAAAAAGCCCCGCAAGCGTTGCGCGGCAGATTTCCCAGAAGCGCCGGTTTTCCGGCAGGAGCTTGGGCACTTCGCCCGTTGGGCATTCGTCCACATGATCGATTCCTTTGCACCGGACTTCCCTGAACCCGTCTTCCTGGGAGCGGCGGCAGAGCGCGCAGGTCATGCGGCTCTTGCTGAAAGCCCACCGCGCCCAGGTCAGGAGTTTTTTTCCTCTGACTCCTTGCGCGCTTCCACGATGCGCGCGATCCGGCCCACGAAGCTCGCAATCCCCTGGAGGTTGAAGTCGTAAATCTTCTGCTTTACATCATTGGTGAGCTCAAGCTCCTTGCCGTTCGCGTCCACCACGTTCTTCCAGCCCGTGAGGCAGTACTTGAACACCTCGCACTGGTCCTCGCCTTGGAGCACGATCCCCTTTTCGGAGAAGACGGCGTTCGACCGGCTCAGGGGAAAGGGCCGGATCTGGAGATAGGGCTTGTCTTCCGAAGGCTCCTTGACCGGCAGCCCGGTCTCGAAGTCATACCACACCGGGTCGTATGAAAGGCTCGTTACGTCCAGCTCAAGCGCCATTTAAGCCTCCTTTATGCGTTCGCCACAAAACTCGGGATGCCGTGCACCTCGAAGCCGAGGCTTTCCTTCACCACCTCATTGAGCGGGCCGTCCGGGCTCACGGAGTTGAACACTGCCCAGGCGATCAGGTGGTCGCCTGTCTGGTCCTGGTCCGGATCGTAGTTGAAAAGCTCCAAGAGGAAGTACTTCTGGGTGTTCTCGGCCCCGGCTTTGAAGGCGCCATAGAAAGAGTCCCCGCCGATGAAGTAGGACTCGGCGGATCCGCGTCCTCCGGCCTGTCCGGGCACAGCCTCTTTCCAGTGCTGCCCCATGCGCGAGGCATCCCCCATGTCGACCGCCGCCTCCAGGCGCCAGTTCATGAGGTAGCCGACTTTCTCCAGGGCCACTTCGGGGATAAAGCCGTTGTTGCCGTCCACGGTGACGATCCCGACGTTGCCGGAAAAGACCGCCTTGCCGCGCGTATGGTCCAAGATGAGCACGTTTTCCCCGCCGTCGTCCGTGAAGGTGGGCGAGGCGTTCGGGTTGAGCAGCCGTTTTGTGGAATCCGTAATCTGGGCCTCGTCGGCCGATTCGGTGCACGCCTCGTCCTTGAGGTTCCCGATCACCCACCGGTCGCCAAGGGCGTGGCCTGTGGTGGCGGCGAAGGTGATGGTCTGGCCGTCGTCCAGGGTCTGCGCTCCGCCCGTGATGTTGACGCCCGTGGTGTAGGCCCCGCCATTCTTCCGCCACTTGAAGGTATCCGGCGTCCCCTCGCCATCGATCTCCACTTCGTAATAGGCCGAGCTCGCACCGCTGAAAGCCGCGCCCCATGAGACGTCGTTCAGGCCGCCGCCCTTGAATCCGTTCGGCCGCAGGCGATAGAGCGCGCCCAGCTTGCCGTGCATCGGCGTTGTTGGTGATGCCATAAAATCCTCCTTCGTCGGATTTTATAAAACGCGCCTCCGGCGCTCTAAGCCGCGAAGCAGCGCTTTATAAAATTTGCCCGGCAAATTTTATGCGTCGTCCACCAGATCCAGCGCGCCGTCCCCCTGGAAGTTGAACGTGAAGCCGACCACCCCGGCAATACCTGTGTCTATGGAAAACGAGGTCAGAAAGATGTTGCCGGTAAGGGCGTTCGTGCTCGCATCCAACAGGAACTTCACGTCCGTCAGCTTGGTGCCCGGAATCGCCGCGATCAGGTTGTCGAAGAAGGCCTTCTGCTGCGTGTTGCCGGCGACAAAGTGGCCGCTGAACGACCCCCTCCATCCGGCCAGGCCCGGAAGCGCCTCCTTCCAATGCTGTCCCTGGCGGCTCGCATCGCCCATGTCGAGGTCCGCATCGATCCGCCACCCGTTGCCGTACTCCATCGCGACATCGTTCTTCTCGACCCGGCAGAGCTTGCCGTGAAATGGTGTGGTGTTATAAGCCATGATAAAATCCTCCTTTGTCGGATTTTATAAAACGCGCCGGCCGGCGCTTTTTATTTCTCCGCTTTGCTGGTTTTGGGTTTGGCTTCCTTTGCGGCCGGTTTCTTGACCGCCGGCAAATTCTTCAGCTCGTAAATGACGTTCCCATCCAGATCCAGAATTTCAATCGACGCGTCGAAACACAGTGCGCATTCCGGCTTGATCCTCGTCAATCCCGACGGGCACTTCGTATTCCGCCTGCAAACCACCCTTCCCGTGATCCTGCATGGTTTCATGTTTTCCTCCATGTCACGCGCTAAGCAAGCCCCACGTGATTTCAAATTCGCGGCTGAACACCGCCAGGCGCGCCGATGCTGCAACGGGCGTCACGCGCACACTCTCGCACAGAACGATGTCCAGATCGAGGGTAGAAAGATGTAAGCAGCTCAGCACGTCGTGCAGCAAATCGTAAACGCCTTTTTCGCCGCTTTCCGGTCCGCGGAGAGCGGAAGACGGCGACCGCAAGTTTTTAGCGCAGCAAAGGACCACAAACCTGCCCACATGGTGGATTATGTCGCTTGCGCTGTTGTCGTCGCTCCCTCCAGAGTAGGCGACCAGCAGGGCCGGGTAGAGCTTGACGAGCCGGTCCAGTTCCTCGGCCCGCTCCCAGGGCAGGCGGTCGATCGTCCGGACGTAATTGTCCAGGGTCGTGTCCGCCTTGAGCGTCGTCACAATGGCGTCCTCGATCTCTTCCACGGTGTAGCCGCTGTAGCTCATTGCGCCCCCATGATCCAATCTTCAATGGCCGCCCGGATCTCCGGCCAGTCGTCGTCCCGCACCCCCAGGTACGGCCGCGCCGGGATCTCCGTCGCATGGCCCCGCCCGGCAAAGCCGCCCAATTGGTGAATGGCGCCGTAAATAATATTGGTGCCTATGGCCACCCGGTCTTTATGCGCCTCCGGGTGTATCGATCCGAAAAGAATCCCTCCCCCGATAAGAATTTCTCCCGCATGGCGTTTCCGCTTGAGCGTGCTCGCTGCGAGCGGCTTCCACGGCGTCCCGTCGGGCGCCCTTTTTTCCTCGAAATTGCGCTGCACGCTTTCCATGACGACCTCGCCAATCTCCGCAAAGGCGGGCGTCATATCCCGCATGCGCTTGGAAAGCCGCTTGAGGAGATCCTGCACCTCCCGGTCGTCCACGGTGATGCTGGTGCTAATGCCTGCCACCGGGCTTAGTTCCTTTCACGATCATCCAGGCGATCCGCAACCGCTCCCGAAAAGGTAACTCCACGATGCTTCCGAGCATCAGCAAAAACCGCCTGTTCGTGACCTTCCGGATTTTCTTGTGCACCCGACCGCTCATCTAGAATCCCTTGAGCTTATCCCTGGTAAATATGCGGTCGTTGTAATCGATATCCGCCGCATTGCCCGTGGTATCCGGCGCCGGCGTGGCCGAGCCCAGATCGATCTTGCCGTCCGCCACTTTTTCCAGGAACCGGATCGCCTCCTTGTTGCGATCCTTGCGCGTTTCGGGCGCCGTGTCGTCCCGCCTGGAGTAAAGATTGTAGATCGCCAGGTCCACGCTCACCTGCCGGATCTTGTTCGGCACCGGATCCAAGGGCACGGTATATCGCCCTTGGCAATAGGCGTCGATCGTGGCGTCCGCGTCCGCGATAGCGCGCGTCACCTTGTCGCTATCCACCAGGCCCGTGCCGTAATCGTCCGTAAGCTGGATCAGGGTCTCCTCGTCGAGCTGCTCCAGGATGTCGGATTGTGCACTGTAGACCATTGCGTTCTCCCTGCGCGAAGGTCAGCGTGCCTTATTTCGTCTTGCTGGTCTTCGCCTCTTTTTTGGGCGCCGCTTCCACGATTTGGAACTTCTGCCTCACGCTCGTTGCAAGCAGCTCCTCGGCGGCCTTGTCAGGATACGCTTTGGTTTCGTCCTTATGGTGCCGGCCGAAGCCGGCAACCTCGACGTAAGAGCCCGGCCCCTCGTATTTCAGCTTCATGATATCCTCCCTCGTGATAAGTGCATAGGACAAGGCACAGTTGCCCTGTCCCAGCTTGTCATCAGATATTCAATCGGTCCGGCCTATGTCGTGTGGGTGTCATAAAAGAGATATCCCATGTCTGCGCCGGTCAGCTTGGCGTCCACGTCCATGAACGCCTCGACCCGGTCGCTGTGGATGTTCTCTTCCCGCCATTTACGCACGCCCACGGGCATGGCGTCCGTCGGCGCCTGCTGGATCAAGCCGCGCAGTTCCTCGCGGACCCACCGGAAAATCGCCCCGGCAGTCGGCTGTTTCGGTCCCACGATCCTGGGCGCATAGAGAAGCACGCCCGAGCCTTTCCCCGCATTGGTTTCCCAGATCGCTGCGGAAGTGAAGTCCGTCCCGGCTTTCGTCTCCTCTGCGGAACTGTAAACCGCTCCACCCACAAGGCAACGGTCCAGGTCGAACAAGGACGCAATCAGGTCCGCCGTCACCACGCCGCGCTGCGTGTACTTGATCTTGCCGAGCACGATATTGTCCTGGCGGATATTGCTGTAAGTCGTCGCGTCAATGACCAGCACATTCGGCCGGTGGCCCGTGTTGGCGAGCACCGTGCGGATGCCTTTTTCAATGTCGGCGACAAATGTGCTGCTGTCCCCGGCGGTCCAGCCGCCTTCCGCGTCCTCCGAGCTATCCCAGTTTGCCGCCGTCATCACGAGGGCCGCCACCAGGCGCTCCAGGCGGAGCAGAATCTTGTTGACGCAGAACGCCGCAGCGTCCTGATCAGGTTTCAAGGGCGCGTCCGCATTCTCGCGGATCTCGTCGGGCACGTCGTCATGCCAGGCCCACTCTTCACAATGATACGTGTCCGTAGTGAGCGGGTACCCGCCGCCCCGGCTCGCCGATCCAGGCGCCCTCATGGCGGCCTCGTCCCTGAACCAGGCCCCTTTCAGGAACTTAAAGAACTTGTCGCTCTTCTTGGCCACCTTGATCATGGAGAGCACCCGGAGCGCGATGAATTCCGCGTTCGAGTAACGCATCGCGAAATTGGTCAACGGTGCGTCGATGTGTACGTCTTTGGCTGTTGGTTGAGGCATTGTCTTTTCCTCCTTCTAGCGTGATTATTGAGTCGTGAAACCGGTCAGCTTTGCTATGCTGAAGTAATGTTCGTCTGGAACGGAAAGGGGAGGACCGCCACGGTAATCAGGTCGTCCTCGTCCCCTCCCTCAAGGCAAAAGGCGCTCGCCAGGTCTTCGGCCGTATCGGCGTCCAAGCCCTTGCCGGCATCAGCGGCGTCGTTATATTCGAGTTTGACCCATTCGTTCTCGGCGATGGTCTCGCCCGCAACCAGCTTGCTGATACCGAGCATCCTGACCTGCGCTTCCTCTCCTGATTCCGGATCGTTTTGCAGGATGCCGATCGCCTTATCCGTTGTCGCGTTAGGCCTGTAGACCTTCCCCGAAGAGAGGATCACGAAGCGATATTGATCGCTGGAGAGGTCCTCTCCGGCCTCGAAGGTCATGTCAAGCACTGCTTGTTCGTATGCCATTTCACTGTCCTCCTTGTTGATTGTTTGCTGGTTTTCGCCGCCCTTTCAGTCGGCGGTTATTCCTTTTTCCGGCCGCCCTGGATATACTCCTCTGCCAGCTCCGGATTCTCTCCTGCGACCAGATCCATCGCCTCGCCGTAAGTGAGCTTATCGTTTTCCTTCATCTTCTTGGCGATGAGCCGCTCCATTCTTTCCGCCGGCGTACCGCCGCCCGTGGTGTCGCCTTCAGGAGGCAGCTCTTTCATGGGCACCTCGCTGAACTCGCGGCGGCTAAGAATGAGCTTCTTAAAGCTTTCGGGTTCCTCCGTCGCGAGCTTGCGGCCCCAGTCGTCCGCCTGGGCGGGCGAGATCTGGCCCTTGCTCAAGGCTTTGTTGACCAGCTCCTCGGCGTCCTTTTCCGCGAGCTTCTTTTTCAGGTCGCCGTGGTCTTTCTTGAGCGCGACGAGCTCCTGCTCGATATCCGTTTTCTTGCCCGCGCCGTCCTTAAGCTCCTTGACTTTGGCCACTACCTGCTCCTTTCCGTCCTTGTCGCCGGCGCCCAGGGCCTCCAGCACCTCCTTGCAGGCCACCACGCTGCCCTTGGCTTCGAGTTCCTTGTTTTTGTCGAGGGCCGCCTTGGCCGCCTCAACCACCTTATCCTCCCCGGCATCGTCTGCCAGGCCGAAAAGTTTTTTCAGTTTCTCGATCATTTTGGCTTCCTCCTTCTTGTGTTCGCCGATGTTGAATTTCTTCCTGAACTTATCCAATCGCTCCTCGATGGTAGAGCGTTCCTCAGGTGTATATTGGGCCTGGTTCTCCTTTCGCCCCCAATAGCTCGCCGCGGCCCTGGTCTGGTCCGCGTCCGGACACGGGTAGCGGTAATTCACCGGGTCGAGCCACTCGCCGTCGGGCACGTCGTCCCATTCGGAGGGTTTTGTCACGTGGCCGCCCTCTTTCACGCCGATGCCGTACTTCTCGGATCGTCGCTTTTGGGCATCCCTGGCCTCCTCTCGGCTCATCTTGGCCATGATAGGTTTGAGATTATTGATCCGGGGATAATTGGTGAGGGCCACGTTTTCGATCTGCACCACCCGGCGCGTTGCCTTGTCGTACCAGAAGACGGGCGAGAAATAGCGGTACTCCCTGTTTTTCAGGTACTCGACGGCCCGCTTGGTCCACTCCACGGTGGCCCACAAGCCCTCTTCGCCTTTATCCGCCAGCTTCTTGATCCATCCCGCGGCCGGGGCTTCCGTGCCCTCGATGGTCTGGTGCTCGTAGTCGATCACCATATCATTTCCCCGGCCTTCGAAGTGGGCGATAATCGCAGCCACCCCCTCTGGGTCCAGGATCACGGGCTCCTCGCCGTCGAGATCTATCTTACCCAGGGGCAAAAGCTGAAACTCGCTGATCGCCCCGTCGAGCTGCTTTAAAACCAGCGCAATTTTCATCCCACGTCCTCCTGCAACAGCTTGCGGGCCTCCGGATCGTATCCCCTCATATCCGGCTTCCAGGCCTCCAGGCCTGCCTTGCCCGGGTTGTACCGCCATCCATCGTCGGGCTTCTGATCCGTGCCGCGCTTTTGCTCTTCCAGGCCCCGGGCCTCCATCTGCCGCGACGACAGGGTCTTCACGTAGCACTTGCATAGGAACCCGTTGGGCGGGTACCACGTGTTCCAGAAGGGATGGTCCGCATGCCGCACCACCCCGTGGTGCGCCGCGTGCTCTTCCCTCGTGGTGGGCAGAAGCCGCGACATGTACTGCCACCAGGGCCTGCGGCTTTTGACGTCCTGCTGCTGTTTGTACCGGCCCACGGAGTAAGCGGTCTGGAGGTTCTGGGTGTAGATCAGGTTCAACCTCCACGCGGTGAGCCGCTTTCGCACCGTGCCGTCCGGAAGCTCCACGAGGGACTCCTCTCCGGTTGGGGCGAACCAGCCCTTGCGCTCCAATTGTTTCCGCAGCCCTTTCTTGAATTCCCCCAGGCTGATCCCGTCCTTGAGCCCTTTTTCCACCGCCTCCCGGATGTCTGCCAGCACGTCCATCGCCGTCACCCGCGCCACGGTGAACGCCCGCGCGTGCGCTTTCTGCCACACGTCCCGCCACGATGCCGGCGAGAAGGCGTACCCTTTCTGCGCGAAATAATCGATCGCCTCCTCGAAAGGCAAATTGCCGTAATTAACGTCCGGCAAGCTTCTTAATCCTCCTCATCCGCTTCGGCCGCCGCGTAGCCGGTGAGTCCGGCCGCGAACATGGCTCGCGCCAGCAATTCTTCAAACGCCTCACTGTCGAGCCGTGGATATAGCTTGTAGATCGTCTCCCCGATCTCCGAGAATGATTTCGCCCCTTCAATAGCCTCCAAAACAGGCCGGAGCAGCGCCTCGACGGCCTCGTTTGCGTCGATGGCGCCCTGGTGCGATAAATCGTCCACGTCTTCCTGCGAAAAGCGATCCTGAGCCGTTTTGGCGGCTACGCGCTTCATGGCGGCCGGCCCGCCTTGAGTTGGAGACGCCAGCACACTCTGGCCTTTTTCGGGCAAGGGAATATTGAACCGCTCGCTCACATGCTCGGCCGCCACGGGCTGGCCGAATCCGATCACGTTTTTGTAAACCTCGCTCAGCGTCTTGAGATCCTCGGGCTCCTGGAGATCGAAACGGAACCACGGCACGGGCGTGTCCCACCCGAAGTTGAATCCCACCAGCGGACGCAAGAGCTGCATCCTCAGCGTGTTGGCAAGCGACCAGCAGTCCGACTTCACCAGGTCCAGGCGCACTTCGTTATGCGTCTTGCTCGCGGCATACGAGCCCTTTTCGCCCACCTCTGTGGTGAGCGTCGCGCCGATGATCGCTTTGGACATTTCTTTGTTGCAGAAATCCCCGAGCGCCTTGTAAATATTCTCCTTTGTCGCACCCTTAACCGCCTCGACGAATTCGATGTCCGTATTCTTGCTGATGACGCCGGCCGCATCCGATCCCAGGCTCTGGATGGCGGTGATCAGGGCGTCCTTGTCGTCCTGGCTCGCGCCCTGGTCGTATTTGCCGATCCGGAGCGGCATGCCGAAAACTTCCGCAAAGGCGACCCAGTCTTTGATTGAATAATTCTTGAAGAGATACATCCAGGCGCACACCCTCAAGAGCCCGGCCCGCGTGTCGTAACCGCTCCGCGCCTTGTGCCGGTGATAAATCACCTGGAACGGTCCGATTTCCTCGCCGCCCGCGCTCTCGTCCGTGATTAGTTTCGGAACGATCGAGTCGGTAAAAGTAAAGCGTTTCTGGTGAATCCATTCGAGATCGGAGACGATCGCCTTGCCGCCCACGATCTCCCATTTGATCCACGAGGCCGCAAAACCCTTCCCGATCGCGTCCAGTAGGTCGAACAGGGCGTCCTCGAAGCTCGTCATGGAAAAAATCACGTCCCGGCAGAACTCGGCCACCTTGTCGCTTTTTGCGGGCCGGCCTTTTTTCGGCGCCGAGCTCGTTCTCGCCCCTTCTTCGTAGGGCACAATATCGAAGTCCAGGCTGTTCACGGCGTTCTTGCGCTTGAGCAATTCGGCGGAAAGGTGAGTGTCTTTTTCCTCCATCTCCTCGAAAAGCTCGGCTTGGCGGTACACGTCTCCGGCGTCCGCTTCCTTGAAAATCGCCGCGAGCTTTACGGGCGTCAGTCCTTCGCTCGGATACATGCTCCAACGGTCGCTTATCCTGACCGTGGCGACCTGTCTCGTCTCGGGCTTTGCGATGGATTTTATCTCCCGGCCGAACTGATCATATATCGGCATCAATACGCTCCTCGCGCGGTACCGAACCGGCGCCGCGATACACTTTGATATTCAGTCACTCCCGATCCCTCGAATTCATACGCCGCATATAATGCCAGCGCGCCGGCAACCGCCGAATCCCCGTGCCGCTTGCGCTTGTCCTGCCCCGTGGTCCGCACGTCGGGCACCTTGGCCACGCCGCGCACTTTCTTGATCGCCCGGTGATCCGCGATGATATCCGCGTCCCTGGGGAGCATAATGGTCCGGTCCTCGAACGCGGCCTTATACCGGGGCATGTTCTCCAGGTACCAGGCCTCCGAGAGCATCACCTGCGCGATCCGGTAAGACCCGTACTTCTGCATGGCCCGCTCCGCCAGGTACTGGCCGTTTCCCCTGGCATCGAATGCGCCTCCTGAAAACTTGGGCAGCCGATCGCAGATGTAGAAAAGAATCTGCTCCTGCTGCTGGAACGGCACGTTCCTGAGCTCCACCGTGAAAGGCGTCCGGAAAGAGGCGTCCTGCATCTCCTGTAGCGGGATCATCACGGTGAGATCCGACAGCCTCCCGAAGTCCTCGCCGATGTAGCTCGACCGCTTTTCCAGCCCGTCCAGCACCGGGTCCAGGTTTTCCCTGCACCAGTCCTCCACCTCGGCCCGCCTCAGGTGCTCCGCCACTTCAGCGAAAGCCGTGCTCTGCTCGTAGCGGAGAATCGGTATGTCTGGACTGAGGCAGGTTTCGATCAGCGCGCGTGTGAGGTACGTGCCGCTCCCCTGGCTCGGGATCACGAAAAGCTCCTCGTCCGCATCCTCGCCGTAAAAGTCGATCACGCTCTTGCGCCACTCCGCCTCCGCGTCCTTGGTCCAGGGCTTTCCCAGCACCTCGCAGATGCGCCTGTAGAGCCCCTGCTCCAGCGCCTCGTCGAACGTGGTGCGGTGCAGGCTGTAGGGCGTCCGCCCAGCCCGGATGTCCTGCACCAGGGAGTTGAACTCGTTGTCCTCGCCGTTGTGCGTGCTGATGATCCGCACGTCCCCGCCCCAGATCAGGAACGCCATCGCCGCCTTGATGAGCGAGGGAAGGTCCTCGTGAAACGCCGCCTCGTCCAGCACGGCCCGGCCCTGCTTTCCCCGGAAGTTTGAAGGCCGGCTCGAAAGGGCCGTGATCTTGTGGTTCGAGTTGAAAAAAATCTTGTAGGTCAGGATGCTTCTCTCGCCGTCCTCCAGCACCTCTTCTTCCACCTCGGAGGCGGCCAGGCTGAAGGCCCGCGACCAGTTCGCGCAATCGTCGATGTATTCGATCGCCATGTCCTTGTTGTACCCGGTGTACCACACGTCCTGGCCCTTATCGCTCGCCGCATAGAGGGCGTCCCCGCCCGCCTCGGCCCAGGAGATCCCGATCCGCCGGCTCTTCTCGTAGACCTTCACCTGCGAGCGGTCCTCCTCCCACCGCGCCTGGTAGGGCAGGAACACGCCCGGCACTTCCCGTCGTGCCTCATCGAACTCTTTCAGCGCCTTGTCGCCCGTCACTTCGAAATACCCATGATCTTCTTGCGGATCTCCTCCGCCGTCTCGTCCGAAAGGCCGCTCTTCTTGATCGTCTTGGCCACGTCGTCCGCCGTCTGCGCCACCCGCTCCGCAATGTCCCTCTTGAGCCGCTCCCGCGACACGGTGGATGTCTGGAGCTTGGCAAAATCGCTGATGATCCGGGGAAGCTTCTTGATGTCGAGCTTCCCGCTCAGCTGCGCCTCCAGGATCATCTGGCTGAAAAGCTTGGCCGCAGCCTCTTCCAGCACCATACCGTCCCCGGCCTCGCTCACAAGGGCGCGCGACTTGTCCTCGATGATCCGAAGGTTCTGGTACGCTGCCAGAAAGTCATGGCCGTACCTTCCGATGGCGCTCCGGCTGATGTCGTAGCCTTCCGAATCCAGAAACGCCTTGATCTCGTCGTAGGTGGCCTGCTCGATCAGAAGCCGGTCCACCTGCTCCCGGACCTCGGCCGGCAGCTCGTCCTGCACCCGGCTGTGCTTCCTCCTGAATCCGCTCACAGCCCCAGCTCCTTTTTCAGCTCCTTGATCTGCGTGATCAGAAAGTCGTACCTGCTTTTCAGGCTATGCAGGTCCTGCGCGAGCGCCAGGATTTCAGCAGTCTTGAGCTCTTCGAGCGGCGTGACGGATGCAGGCATGATGGCGGTGCGAAGCCCCCGGATCAGAGCCTCCGCTTTTGTAGCCAGCTTGATCCGCTCCTGCTTTTTCTCCTCCAGTGCCCCTCTCATGGTAAGCCGGTCGTTCATCATCCCCTCCAGCTTCGTATCTTTTCCACCAGGGTGGTCATGGTCTGGGTGTTGAGGATAACCACGTCCTTGAGGTCGCACGCGGTCTGCTCGTATTTTTCCACGAGCCGCACGTTCGATTCGTACATATCCACCACAGCCTCGAACCGCTTTCGGTATGACCAGGCCAGGAACAGCGCGAGGAGCCACGGCCCGATAACGAGCCCGAAGAAGAGCAGCGCGAACGGCCATCCGCTCAGGACTTTGAGCAGCCCCAGAAGGGTCGTCAGGATGGAAATCTGCTCCGGGCTCACGGCTCATTCCCTGGAGCCTGGCCGCTGTTTGCCTCCTTGCGCCCGGCCCTTTCGCCGAAATAAAAGGCGGCGATGATCCCGGTGATCGTCAGGACCTCTTTTGGGTTCAACAGGCCGACGATTGCGAGATAAAGTGTCACGCTCACGAACGAGACGGCAATGAACGGCCTGACCAGGCCACGAATGAAGTCAAGTATCTGCTGCATGTCATCCTCCTTACAGCCCGATGAATGCCAGCACCGCGCCCACCTCGGTAATGGTCAGGATTCCTGGCGCGTACTGCTCGATCGCGGCCCTGATGAGCGGCCCGGCCATCCGGATCCGGAGCCCCACGATGTAGCCGATCTGGGCCTCGGTGAGCTCGGCCTTCGGGTTGTCCTCGAACCAGGCGTCCACTTTCTCCAGCTCTTCGAAGAACCATGCCGGCATGGCGTCCTGCGGCACGGCCCCCTGAATGATCCCCGAGCCGAAAAGCCAGTCCTGGGCTGAGATTCTGGCGAAGTTCTTGAGTTCCGCCGATGCGTCCCCATAGTTCTCCGCCATGTCCTTGATCTGCGCGGCGCAGCCTGCGCACGCGACCAGTCCTGCCAGGGCGATAATGATGAATAGCTTTTTCATCTCCTCTCCCTCCTTATTGTGTTGACGCGATCACAACCATCACGGCGGCGAACAGAAGCGCGCTCATGATGGCCCAATATCTCCGAATCGCTCTTTTCACAGCAGTCCCCTGAAATGATCCATGTTCCACATCTTCCCAGGGCACGTCTTATGCTCCGCAAGCTCCCGGTGCCCAAGCACCCGCTCCGGTGTAATGGCAAACAGCATCATCAGGTACCGGGTGAGCTTGAGACATAGCTCATATTGCTCGACCGGCGGCGGCATCACGTCGAAATTTCCCACGCAGCAGACCCCAACGCTGTGGCGGTTCATGCTCTGCTGTTTGCAGTGCGCCCCCTCCTCGTTCGGAAACCGGCCCATGAGGATCTCGTAGTGATCATCCACTAATTCGACGCCGAAATGGTACCCGATGTCCCTCCACCCCAGATCTCCCTTGTGGTAGCGCCGGATCGCGCCCCACGATACGGTCCGTCGGTCCTGCGTCAGGCTGTGATGGATGATGATGTATTCCGGCCTCATGGCTTCATCCCAGTGTATGGCGTCCAGCGCGCTCTCCACTTCTCGGCACCGGTGCTCGATCTTGTCGAAGGCCTCCCCGGTCTTCAGGCGGCCTTTCCGCGCCTGTTCGCACAGCGCCCGGATCACTAGAAAACCGTTTCTCACGTGATGGCATATATCCTGCCTCGCCCTCTCCATCACCGCCCCGTCTCAGCGTTCCCCCTCTAGGGGCGGGGGGGTAACCCCCGCCCCAGGGGATTTCCGTGTGCCGGCGCTCATCGGCCGGCCAGCATGGTGTGATCCCTGCGCAACCCTGATCTTTTTCCCTCCGTCTACCCTACATCACGCGCCTTGGGATCACTCTTAAGCGCCGTCATTCGCGCTTTTTATCGTCATACGACGATCAAGTCATCCACCATGAACTTCGCGCTCTCCTTGAGCGGAAGATCGCTTCCGGCATCGCTGTCGTAGGTCGCCTCGATCGTCAGAATCCTGTGCCGGCCGTCGCTGTATTTCAGGTCGTCTCCGGAGAGCACGATGTCCTCCGAGCTGGAAGGCACCGCCACAACCACGTCCTCCCGGCTGTTGATCACCGTGCCGGCATCATCCGTGAGCGTCCACTTAAGCTCATTCGGCACCACGGCGTCGCCGTTCTCGTCCTTGAACGCGCAGTTCACCACATAGGTGCTCTTGTCGACTGCTTTGGTGGTCAGCTTAACCGGCAATGAAATTTGCCTCCGTCGAATTTCATACAGCGCGCCTTCGGCGCTTCCCTTCTTCCCCTCCCTTGACGGGAGGGATTAGGGGAGGGTGATTCTTCCGGGGCCAAGTCTTCGCGAAGCGAAGATGCTTTATAAAATCCGGTCTTCCGGATTTTATGCGCCGTCATCCGCCGCGCTGAATGTATACTGCACCTCCAGCGTGTCGTCGTCGTCCGCCGCCTTGTTTCCGCCCGTGAAGGCCGCGCAGCACATGAGCGTCCCGGCCGTGCCCGAAGCGTCCGGGTTCAGGAACGCTCCGCCGATGCTGGAGCTGTCCTGGCTGATCGTGAAGCTCGCCTTGCTCGCCGAATTGTCCATCGACTGGCCGGACCGGACCTCCACCCATTCCTGCCTGGCCGCTTCGTCGTAGTCCGTGAACTCGGTCCAGCCCCCGTGCGAGGCCATCGTGTCGCCCGCCGCAGGCGACGGATCCGCTGCGGTCAGACCCACGTACCAGGTGGTTTCCTGGCTCGACCCGCTGAACACCACGTCCAGGATGTGCTGGAGCCCCACGTTGACGACCAGGTTCTCCGCCACCGCGCGCCACTTCTCCGAGATCAGGCTCTGAAGCTCCGCGAACTTTTCCGGGTCGAACCGGTCAAGGCGCAGGCTGTTCTTGATCCACGAGACCGGCACCGGCCCTTCGGACTCTTTCAGCATCCGGGCCGTGTTCGCGAGCCTGTCGATCTCCAGGCCCTCACGCTTTAAGGCCCACTCGATCCGCTCCTTGTCCTCGATCGGCGCCAGGCACCGCACATCGAAGATGCCCTTGAACTTCGCCCCCGACCTGACGCCTGTCGGCACCCAAATATTCCTCGCTGCTGATTGCATCGCGCTCCTCCTGCTCGTTCTCTTTCCCCTGTTCATAGGGCCGGCCACTGTGCCGGCCAACAAAAAAGCCCACGTGTCGCCGGAGGTCCCGCCCCCCTCTGGACCTCTCGACAGCAACGTGGGCTTAAGGTGTTCGCGCCGCCGAACTCGACGCATTCAGCGCGGCGTTAAATTGTCGTAAATCTTATGTTAAAATACTATTTTTAGGCCCTTAAAGTCAACTCCGTCTTTTCTGAGGCTCTGGTTTTCAGTTGACCTCAAAATCCACTCTCGGCTTCCTGCCCGCCATCGTGACCGACGGCTTTTTCACCAGGAAAGTCACCGTCGCCTTCTTGGCCGTGAACGTCACCGACACATACCCTGCGGGCAGCGTGCTCGTCTCTCTCGCCGAATCCGAAAGCGTGATCCCGTCCGAGACCATTGCCCCCAGCCTGGCGATCGCGGCCACGGCTTCGGCGAACGCCGCCCCGTCCGAGCACTCCACCCTGAACGTCGCCGTCACCTGTCCGCTGTCAGAGACCGTGATTCCGTCCGCAGCCGCCGCAAACGCTCTCAGCGTCCTGCTTGCGCTGTCCGAGAGCACGATCCCGTCTGCGGCTAATGCCTGGATGATGCCCTGCCAATCCGTTGAATCGCTGAAAACCACTCCGTCCGATGCCGAGGCCAGCCCGGTGAGGATCGCCGAAATCGCCTCCGAGAGCTTGATTCCGTCCGAGGCCTCCGCCTGGAGATCCGCGCGGGCTGCTGCGCTGTCTGAGAGGGTGATGCCGTCCACGGAATCAAGC
>Ga0180438_10006354_pt1 | contig 16002 bp, 18 predicted proteins | sample SS_ome_12_FD_132455 | JGI IMG/M metagenome (GOLD analysis project Ga0180438, IMG submission 132455) | Hypersaline lake sediment archaeal communities from the Salton Sea, California, USA - SS_3_D_2 metaG | ecosystem: Environmental > Aquatic > Non-marine Saline and Alkaline > Hypersaline >...
CGCGACCGAACACCGGCTTGCCGCTCATGGTGTCCGTTGGGTAGAGCCCTTGCGCGAGCGCGCCCATGGTTCCGTACCAGAGCGCGTTGTTCTGGTTCCACTCCTTGCGGAGATCGGCCTTCGTATCGAGCGCGCCCGATGCCTTCACACGGTCAAGCTGCTTCCGCCACTCGGCCATGTCGGAAAGCGCCTTCCCGAACTCCCCACGCGCGCGTGCTTCCAGTTGCTGGCGCGTCTGCGTGCCGAGCCACTTCTTTTCCAGCTTCTCGGCTTCGGACAGCATCCACGCAGCCGCCTGCGTGGAGTTCTTCCAGGCGTAGGTCAGCGGGTCCAGGGGCCCGAACTGCTCCTGCTTCTGCGCTTCCGACGTGGGTCCGAGGTCGCGCCACCACGCCAGCAGCGTCTTGTTCTCTTCTTCCGCGAGCTTCTTCGCGCGCGTGGAACAGAAGACGGCAGGCAGCGAGCAACTGATGCCCCGAGACACGACGCCCGTGGGGCGACCCACGTCGTCCACGACCAAACGGTCCAGCGTCGTCTTGACTCCGAAAGCGGCAGAGCGTGTCACCGTAGGGACTCCAACCATGCGTAGGGGTAGGGACGCCCCATAAGCGCGGAGGCTGCGTGATCCTCCATCGCGTCTCGGACCTGTTCCGGCGTGTTCCGGCGCAGGACGACGGAAGGTGCCTCTGCGACGAGGAACACTCCGCTTTCCAGCGGGACGACAATCGCGCGATTCCCGCCCGTTGCTGAAACAGACAACGTGTTCGTGAGCTTCTGTCCCTGAGAGCGGCGCAGTGCCGCCTTCATGGCACCCATGCGCGCGGAGACGGCGACGAGTCGCCGTGCGACTTCCTCGCGCTCATCCTCGTAGTCGTCAGCGTCCCACTCGATGCGATCGACCGGGAGGTCGAGGTCATCGTCAATCGAAGCGTAGAGATCGAAGACCGCACGCTTCGCCGCTCCGAACGCAGCTTGCTGGGCTCGACGGCGCTGCGCGAGGACGCGCTTACGCGAATTGAGGAGACGCGGGATCATGACTTACCGCCGACGACCGCCAGCGAGGACGGCGACGAGGATGCCAGCGACCGCGAGGCCACCGACAGCAAGAAGCGTCGGATCGAGCTTCGCGGGCGCGGAGGGGTTGCTCGGCGGGCTCGGCTGCACCGTCTGCGGAGGCTGCGCGTAGACGATCTGCGGAGGACGCTGCGGGGCCACACGCGGCTGCGGGGCAGCGGCCTGCGGCTGCGGGGCAGCGGCCTGCGGCTGCGACGGCGCGGCTCCCCCCGCGACTCCAGCAGCGATGGTGGTAGCCAGCCCGAGGCCCGAGTTGAGGACGCCCATCGCGGCCTGAAACGCATTGGCGTCGAACGCCGGGGGCCTTGGTGCCCCTGGCCTCTGCGCCCCGGGCCTCTGCCCGAACTGGTTGTAGGGGTAGCTCGCGTCTTCAACGACGGGCATGTCCCCGTCCCAAATGTCTTCGCCAAAGGCCATTTTGTGCTCCTAGGTAGCTCGTGCGATGCGCTGCTGCCGCTGCTGCATGAGCAACTGCGCGGTAGTCGGGTCCGTGGTAGCGAGCACCACGACTTCCATGGGGAAAGGGGACAGGAACTTCTCGTGACCGAGGGGTGCGCCCAGCACCCACCCGGGCATCGTCGGCACGTCGTAGCCCTGCAACCACGTATCGACGTACCACTGGAACTGCTGCGCCCGGTATTCCATCGGCAGCGTGCCCCCCGTCGCCTCTGCGACGATCGACGCTACTGCCGGGGTGGACTCAAGGTTCAGCGCCGGGAAGCGGTTGGGGTCCGTGAACACGTCGGCCAGCGTGTCGCGCGCGATCACGTTGCCCTGCTGTGCAGCCTGTAGAGCCTGCTGCACGAAAGCCGCGACCGCCGGGTCACGATTCGCAGCCTGTACCAGCACGGGCCGGATGGACTCGACGTTCAAGAGATCCTGATACCAGCGGCGCGCGTCCGTCCGCACGGCCTTGGTCCAAATCCTGTTCGCCTCGCGGCGAAGGTGCTTGATGCGGTCCCCAAGGAACTGGTAGCGCGCGGCCTTTGAAGTCATCACTTCGGTGCGTGCGATGCGCTTTTCATTGTCCATCGTGGCGCGCATACGAATCGGGTCGCGAGCGCCGAGTTCTGCGCCGACCTTCCGGTTCCCTTCGACTGCCTTGCGCCACTTGGCCTTCGCGGCTGGACCGGGCAGCCAGTTGTCCCGATCCTTGATGTAGCGGATATTGCTCCGGCGCTTCTCTGCGGACTGGCGTCGAATCTGCGCGCGCTCCTTGATCGCGTCTTCGACCTGATCGTTCATGCGCGCGAGGTTGTTGTTGTCCCGCCGAATCGTGCCGAGCTTCCGCGTGAACTGGTACGACGCATTGCGGAGGTAGACTTCGGGTCGGTTTTCCGTGTCCTTGCCCGCCTGTACGGCACCCGTGATGCTGTTGATGATCGCGGCGGGGTCGATGCTGATCCCAATCCCCATGCCGCCGCCGCCTTCGCCGCCGGAAGGAGCACTGCCGCCGCCCTCCTGCCCGAAGCCGGTGTACTTCCGCTGCATGTAGGGGAACACGGGGCCATACGCGCTCGTGTTGCTGGGGACACCGGGCCACCCGGGCTCCGGGTTCACGGGCGCGAAGTTCAACTGCCGTCCGAACGACGAACCGCCGCCCCAGCCGGGGTTCTGGCGCGACTTCATCACGCGGCCCGCCCACTGGCGCATGTACTTCCCGCGACGAGTCGCGGATACCGGCGCGCGGGGAAGTGGACGCGGTGTCGGAACGAACCGGCCCTTGGGCGCGTTGAACACGCTTGCGTTCGACTCCGTGAAAGGCTCGTGGCCCGCAGGCTTGATGCGCGCAGTCGGAATCCACGTCCGTGACGGCGGGGCCTTACGCGGCTTGAGGCAGCGCGTGAAGGGGTATTCTCCGAACTTGCTCATCGCCGCATCCTTCCCGGCACAAGGCCCTGCTGCACTTCAGCCGAATCGGGGTCGTCCAGCATTCCGAGGCGCGCACTTGGATCGTCACGGAACTCTTTTCCGCCGATCCAGTACCGGACAATACAGTGGTAAAGCCCTGGGCGACCCGCGATTGTCCGCGTCGTCAACATGACCTCTGCCTTGATGCTCTTCGGCTTGAGCCGCATCGCAAGCGCATAGCCCTCGTCACCAGGGTAGATCACCGGATTGCGGGGGTTACGGGGGCGAAGTGCCTTCCACCCGCGAGCGATCAACTCTCCCGCGCGCGCAGCCGCGAGGCCATCGCAGTCCTCGTGACGCTGGACCAGCAGATTCAGATAGTCGCACCAGACTTCGCCCTCCTCCGTCCGATACCGCACGCCGGACTCATAGAGCCCCGGCAACGGCGTCTCGCCGCGCTTCGCAGCGCGCCGATCGTAGACGGTGAAGATGCGTGCGTTCTCCAAAGCGAGCCAGTTCAGCAGCCGCAAGGCCGCTGGCTCATCGAACGCAAGCTGGACGACGATATCCACTAGCCCCGGGCCTCCGCTCCGGCACGCGAAAGAAATGGCGAACTGAGTCCCGCTACGGTGGCGCGGTACGCCGCCTTCGTCGCGTTGGGGGCCGTTCCTTGTGCCAGGAGGTGTTCTGGGAAGTTCGCGAAGTATCCACGGTGAGTGGGCGACGTGTGCAGCTTCACGTCCCAGACGTAACTGCCGCCCTTCGCAGCCTGAAGGTGGGCCACCACGATGCCCTGCCGAGTGATCCACTGCTTCATGTAGTTCTTGCCGCGCTTCTTCCAGCCTGCCGAGCGCAGGGTTGTCGCTCCGAGACTCGGAGGTGTGATCCCAGCCCGAAGCTCCTCCTGAATCGCGCGGTTCTGCTTGTCCTTCTCCGTCTCCTTACTGAGACGCAGGAAGAGGAAGAGTGCCGATGCACCGAGGACGAGAAGCCCCAAATCGGAGCCATTCTTTGCCTTCTTTGCCATCACTTGCTCCTTGTGGCGTCGAGCGCCTGCACCACATCGCGCAGAGACGACTCTGCGACGGCGATCTTGGACTTCTGCCAGGACATGGGCTTCGCGCCGCTGGCGAGAAGCTCACGCGCGGCCTTCGCCAGCGATTCGATGCGGTCCAACTGGTTGTTGGCGTAGGCCACGTCGTCGTATCCACCGCTGATTTCCAGCGAGAGATCAAGGATCTCAAGGACCTCCTCGACTTCGTGCTCCCTGCCCATGCTTGAGCCCACGCGACGGTAGCCACCGCGCGGACCCAGCCGGTTCGCACGGTCCATCTCAAGGCACATGGCGATTGCCTGCTTGCGGGGGATCCCCTCCGCGAGCTTCTTTCGCATACACCCGGCGATGCGCTTGCGCCTCGCCATTTCCATCGCGCTCGCCATGATCAGCGCACGTAGAAGAAGTAGCCCGCGAGGAGCGCCGCGCCCACGAGGAACGCAGGCTTGACCCACTTCTTGCCGTACAGGGGCTCTCCGGGCTTGTGGTGGATGCCCAGGTTGTCGGGATAGGCGTGCATGGCCGCGTCGTAGTAGACGCCGTCTTCCAGTCCCGAGGAACTGGCGAGGTACGCCGAACCAAGCTGCTGCATGTAGGCTTGCCGTCGTTCTGTCGCGCTCATGGGGAACCCTCTGAATGCCGCTGTTTTGCGGGCGATGCGTTTCGGTTGCTTGCTGAACTGCTTTCCAGCCTTGAGGTCTTTGCGTTTCTTCCGGCTTGTGGCTCGATACTCGGCGTCTGAGAGGGCTTCGCGAGCCTTCTTGGGCAAGTAGCGTTCGCCCGTCTTGAGGCTGCGCTTTCCAGACTTCGTGCCCCAGTCCTCGCGCGTCCATTTCGTGAGTGACTTCTGCGCCTTGGTCTTCTTGCCGCAGTAGCCCCCACCACGCTGCTTGTACTTCTGGACGGCAAGCTGGGCTTTCCGCGCGGACCACTGCCCTCGCTTCCCGCCTTTGCTTCCGGCTGTGACTTCACGCTTGACGCGCTCCCACAGTTCCGGCTTCGTCCGTCCCTCGACACAGCGACTCATCCTCCTACTGGTACCCGAGCTTGAAGTCGAGCACGTAGTTGGCGAGCGCCCCGCCGTTGTTGTTGGTGATCCGAATCTTTGAAGCGGCTCCGATCGGAATCTCGCCGTCGTCAGCCGGGTACGCCGACATGATGGTGGGACCATCATCGATCTGCGAGACGAGGATGCCCGCGCGCTGCGTGGGGTCGTCACTGGCGACGACTACCGAGCGCGCGTAACGCGGGATCTGGAACTCTTGGAACGCACCCGATGCGAGGTTCTGTTCCCGGCGTACACGCCGTAGCTCCTGCGTCTGCCCGTAGTCGCCGTCCTCGACGGAAACGACGACTACCTGGGCGACGTTCAGCCAGTTCGCCAGGGACACCTTCAGCGTCTTGCAGTGCAGGAAGAATTGAAGACCGCCGCCGGAGCCGGTCATCACGGTCGCGCCGCCGCGACCGCCGCCGGAAGTCCATTCGACGCGGCAATCGAAAGCACCGCCGCCCTCATAGGCCGACTGCGTACCGAAAGGCAGCGAGTAGACGTTGACGATGCGCGGGTAGGTGGCCTGAGCCTCTGTCGAAAGGAACTCTACGTAGAGGTCGTCAGACGGCGTCGTCTGCGAGGTGTTCGCGGGCAGGCGAAGCGAGACGGTAGCGGTCGCGAGCTTTGCCGCAAGCGGCACACCGACGATATCGGTGCGAATAGGGACGTTGGGACGGGCCCGGGGGTTCCGCGCGAACACGTCTACGTCAGAAAAATTCGGAAAACGGTTCGGCATGGAAAGTCCCTGGTTGACGGAAAACGACAAGTGCCCGCCCCCGCCATCGGGGCGAGGACGGGCACCGTCGAGAGCTTACGGTATTCCTGCGTGTGACGCAGGAATGCCGAGTCGTTAGACCGCGCCGGGACCGCAGCCGGTCGTGCCGCGCTTCAGACCCGTGAACACAGCGGTAAGCTGCGAGGACGTGGTGCTGCCGGACGAGGTCGCGGACAGCGAAATGTCCAGACCGGCGGCGATGGCCGCGCCCTTCACCAGCCCACGCACGAACGACGCGGTGCCGAACACGGCGAGCGGGACGCTGCTGCTGTTGTTGAAGATGATGCGGTCACCGAACTCGATGGCCTGGATGCCGAAGCCCGCGCCGTTCGTCGCGCCGTCGTTCGCCGTGAGGGTCAGGTCCTCAGCGACGAAGTCGAACTGCGGACGGATGGTCAGCGTGAAGCTGGCACCGGGGTTCTCGTCGGACTCACCGACGAGGAGGGTCTTCTGCACCACCTGGGGGGCCTTGCGGGGGGCGGCGGGGCGGGGGCGGGTCAGGCGGTTCCGCCGTCGCGGGCGGTAGCGGCGCTTCTGCCCGAAGTCATCGTAGTCGTCCTCTCCGAGAGAGGCGTAGTCCATCGCACCGAGAGAGGCGTAGTCCATGACGCCGAGGTCATCTTCGACAAGGTCCAGCCCGAAATCCTCGTAGTTCATTTCGTTCTCCATGTTTCCGAGGGAATGGGAGGCCCCGAATACCGCTTCGCCCGCACGCAGACTGCCGTCGTCAGTGACGTAGACCTTGTGGAAACGCATTGGTCCCAGCTTCTCCCTGAGTTTTCCGTTTTGGGCCCATCCCAAAACCGAAAGTGGTTGTGTGTTTCAGCAGCCGCACGACGAGCCAAGCTCGTCGGTGTAGATGCCGTGGTAGTTCTCCATCGGAAGGCCCCCGAAGGAGTCCGACATGAGGGCTTCGATGGCGGCGTTGTAGCGAGCCTCAACGTAGTCGTCGTCGGCGTATGCGCTGGCATCGACCGTCGCCTCTTCGTAGGAGGCCCCCTCCTGCATGGCATCGTCAAATGCCTGCACGATGGGCTCGATGGCGATCTTCGCGGCAGTGTCCGCGACCGTCCGCGCCTGCTCGCGCGTCTCGGCGGCGCTTTCGGCGCTGGCCTTGCTGGCAGACCCGATGCGTCCGTTCACCTGCCAGAGCTTTCCGGCGGGCGTGAGGCCGAGGGGCACGGCGTTCACGAAGTTTGCGTTGCTGATCTTCTGGCGCTCTGCCGCTCGACTGGCACGGCGCAGCGCAGCGTCTCGGTTCGGAGCGTGGCCGTACACCGAAATACGGTTGCCGCGCCGCGAGATCCGCACGGGCTTGCCACGCAGGTAGTTGTTCACCTGTCGCGGGGTGAGCGGCTTGTTGCCGCCGGTTCCGCTGCGACCGCGACCACCGCGCTTCCGACGACGGCCCATGCTGTCCACGTCGGCCTTCGCAGCCTTGACGTGGAACACACCGCGACGACGGGGGCACGGCTTGACGACGTAGGGCTCGACCACTTCAAAGCCCTCAAAGATCAGCGCAGCCTTGTCGGCAGCGTCCTTGGCGTTGTCGGCCATGACGCGGACGTACACGGCATCGCCGTAGTCGAGCACCTTGTTCAGCGGCGGGGTGGCCTTCAAGTCGCTCGGGCTGATCGGCTGGACCGCCACGGCACCGAAGCCATGGGCGAAATCGCCCTCGTAGTCACCTTCCGGCAGGGATCCGAAACCGTGGGCGAGATCACCGTGGTAGTCGCCTTCCGGCAGAGATCCGAAGCCGTGGGCGAGGTCGCCCTGGTAATCGCCTTCCGGCAGAGATCCGAACATTTCCTGGCCTCCGACCCCGCCGAACTCCGGGGCAAATCGAATTGCTTTGCGGCTGATATGGGCCTTGCCCGCTGAATCGAACGCCACGGGCGCGACACCGAGGTATCGGCCTTGGGGAGTAGTGTTCGATCCAGCGGGCATAGCCGTGTTTCCTTTGTTTGCTCGCCTTAGCGGCCAGCGAGGCCCGAGACGTACACGTCACGGCCCATGTGGACGCCGCCCATGTGGACGCCGCTGAAGCGGGCGGCCTTGGCCGAACCCGAGACGCCCTCGCCCACAGCCATGTTGTGCGCGACCTCGTAGGCAACGGCACTGAGCATCCCGGTGCCGAGGCAGCGGGCACCCGTGTGGGCCATGTTGTCCTTCTTGGAGGCGGAACCGGCGATGATGCCGTAAGCCGTCAGCGCGCCACCGAGGAGGAGGCGGCTGTCGATCCCGGCGACCTTCTGGAGGTTCGCCGGGGCCTTGATGTTCACGAACGCGGCCATGCCCGCGCCAGCGGCGGTGAGCGCAGTCTCGCTCACGCCACCGATCACGGCAGACGCCTTCATGTCGGCCATCTTGGCCTTGTTCTGCATGCGCGCGATCTGGTTCTGAGCCTTGGTCAGCGCGGACGCGCTGCTCTTGCTCTTGCTGCTGGTGTTGCGCCGACGCGAGGCGGGGGACTTGGTGGCGAGGGAGAGAGCGCGAGAAGCCATGTTCTGAATTCCTTGAGGTGGAGGTCCCTGGGTGTCTTCCGCTTTGCGGTTCGCGTTGCGTCCGAGGACCACCCTCATCTGCGGCTGCGTAGGCGTTGTCGCCTGTTCCTCTAAGCGGCGCACCGCCGCTCGGGTCGAGGGGGAGTGTGGCGGCACTCGCAAGAAGAAATCTCAGCCTTTCGCTTGCAGCACCCGTGAAAAAGTTGCAGAGCTGCGAGCGTGCATTTCTGGCTTTTGCCTGAAAATGCTTACACCCATGTGCCAACACGGTTTTTTCCGCTCGCAGTTGCGCTGAAGAAAGAGTTTGCATACTCTCTGCCGGGTGCCGAAACGGCTGTATTCGGATCAAAACGTCAGAAATCAGACAGGAGCATCGATGGCAGACGACACAAAGTCGGATCCGGGGGTTCCGCTCACGGAAGACGCGCTTCGGAAGCGCGCGCTTTCGGCTGCACACGAGGGAATCGATCGCTTGTCGGAGGCTCTAGCGGCGGGACTTTTGTCCGCTGCGGTGGCCGGAGTGCGACCGGCGGCAGAATTCGTGCGCTCGCAGGGGACGGATCTTCAAAGCCTGCTCGCTGGCCTCTTGGGCGAAGACGGCCAAACGCAGGAGGACAACGACCATGCTGAGTGAGTGGCCCCGCATTCAGCAGGCCCTTCGCCGCCATCGCCCAGACATTGGGTATGTCACGCTGTCCTTGTACGGCGGCAACGGCGGGACGACTGAGACGGTCGGTCGCCTCGACTTTGACGACCGGCATTTGCGGCACTGGTTGGAGCACGGCGTAGCCGACGACTCCGAAGATCAACTCATGGACGTGCTCGCGGCGCTCGGACGTTCGATCCCGTCGCAGGATCCTGACGACGAGTACCAGATCAAGTCCGACGACGATGCGGACGACGACGAGGACGACGACGGCGCGGACAACGAGGAATCGGAAGAGGACGACGAGGAATCGGAAGAGCCCGAAGAGGAGCCGGTCCCGCCACTGTCGAACTCACAAGTGGAAGCCGCTGTCCGGCGCTGGCTCACTACGACGTGCGAGCAGAATTGCCTCGACGCTGGTGAGGCGAGCTTCCGCGTCCGCGTGTACGCGCATGGCGGCGTGAAGCAACTGTGGAGCACGCTGCTGCGCTACCAGAGTACGGCGGCACCGCCGCGTCCCCCGGCATCCTCGCCCTCGCCAGCCCCCGCCTACACCCCCGCAAGCCCCCCGCCTGCGCCCTCTCCCCTCACGAGGAGTCCTCAAATGAGCCATCCCCCGGGCAACAACGGTAGCGGAGGCTACCCGTCGCCCCTGTTGCGGACGCCATCGCCCGCGCCCCAACGCCCTGAGCAGCGTTCGCACAGCTACGCGGAGAACTTCACTTCGCAGCCGCAGACCGGCGGCATTCACGCTGCCGAAGTGGAAACGCTCCACATGGTCCACGGCTTGATCCGCTCGTTTGCGGCGTCAGTCCTGAACACCGCGAAGGAGCAGCAGCAGGTTTACCAGCGGATCATCGGTGAGCTTGCTGGTTCCCTGTCCGATGCACGCCAGCACAACACGGACTTGATTGCCGAGAACAATCAGGTCCAGCGCGCACGCATGGAGCAGGAGCGGGAGCTACTGGAGCAGACCGACAAGTCCCGCGTGAAGGAGTCGCTGGGACGTGAAGGCTTGCAGCAGGCTGGCGCTCTCATCCGTGCCGTCATTCAGGCCCAGGCTCAGGGCGCTCGCGCGCAGGGTCCCCGCGCACAGGGTGCTCCGGCCCCAACCGTCGAAGGCCCCACGCAGTACCCCGAGGTGGACGACGACGGCAACGTAATTACCTCTGAACCCTCTGAAGAACAGTTGATGGCCCTGAGCCAGTGGCTGCACTCCCGGCCCGACGTGGTCGATACCCTCCTCGACGGCTCCGTACAGGAGTATTTGCGTAACCCCGAGAACGTCGAACAACTGCGCGGCCTTGCCGCCGTCATGGCGGGCTCCCCCGCTGAATCCACACCGGAGAACACCGACAATGGCTGACCGAAACACGCGCCGTCCCCGTGAGTGGGAAGTTCCAAACCCCCTTGTGGCGGAACTCATCCAGCTTCCGATCTTCAACGTCCTCACCGCTGACCCCACGGATCCGCAGGCTTTCGGCTCTGCCATCCAGGCGTGGGCCCGGGAGTACGGGCCGGTCGATCATTCCTACCTCGACATGCGGATCAAGATGGTGAACCTGATCCTCATGGACGAGCTTCGCACGCGCCTCGACCGCCACACGGCGCTTCTCAAGTCGATCGGCACCGGCACCCGGCTGACGGTTGAGCGTCTGGACGCCATGATCGACGGCGAAGACGCCTTCGCAGGCGACGAGGAAGAGGGCTTCGCAGGCGAGCCCGAGGCGGATAGCCCCGTGGACGCGGTCCCGACCAACGGCTCCCACGGCCCGCTGACGAACGAGGACGCACAGTCGGCGCTCGCAGCCCTAGAGGCATCGGCGTCGGGCGTCGTCGTTCCGGCCAAGGCCGCGAAGAAGCCCGCGAAGAAGCGTGCTCCGCGCAAGCGCAAGGCCGCTGCGAAGGCCGAAGTCCTCGATACCAACGGCAACGTCGTCGGCTGAGTCCTCCTCCGCTCACGGACTTCCCCGCCCTGCCTACCGCCAAGAAGCAGAGGGGCGGGCACCGACGACCGAAGGCCCGTCTACCGTGTGGTGGGCGGGCCTTCCCTTTTGGAGGGCATATGAGCCAAGTAGTGGCCTTTGACTTCGACAACACGCTGACGGTCGAAGAATTCGGCAAGCCGACCGGCTGGAACGACCGCATGATTCGCCGTCTGAAGATCCACGCCCTCGATGGAGACGTGGTGATCATCGTGACTGCGCGCCACGGGCAAGAGGAGGACGAGCACTTGTCGGCGCTCGGATGGGAGCGCGTAGGGGAATGGCCGCTGGTCTACGCGACGATCAGGAAGTTGAACCTGCCGGTCAGTGCCGTCTTCTTCACAAACGGCAAGCCGAAGGGCCCGTACCTCGTGGAACTCGGCGTAACGCGCCTTTACGACGACGACATAGACCAGAGGATCAGCGCGGTTGAGCACGGGGTCGAAGCGGTCATCCCCTTCTACCCGTAAGAAAAAAGTCTTCACGCAAGAAAAAAGTCGTCACGAAAAAAGTATGCAGAAAGTCACCGATTAACGCTCTCTTATATAGGGGTAGGGGGGTGCAATTACGAAACGGAAATGAAATTTAATTTCTTTTTGCAATTGCACCCACCCCCCCCTATACTAGAAACGGCTGAACAGTGAACTTTTTACGTTAACGCCTGATTACTTTTTTCATGCGTTGACTACTTTTTAACGGAGGCTGCTTTGACCACTTTGACCGCTCACACCGACCTAGGCACTGCGCTGACGGCCTATGTCGCGCCCGAGCAGCGCGCGGGCCTGAAAACCACGTCCTGGCGCGCGTACCGCTCCGCTCTGAAGACCGTTGCCGAGCACTTGCCGACCGGGACGGCTCTGGGCTGGCTCGATTCCGCTGAAGTCGAAGCGGGCCTCGATGCGATGCGCGAGGTCTACAGCCCGAGTCGCGTGGCACAGACCCGCGCCGCGTGGCGGGCCTTCGCCCGCTGGATCAACGACCAGCACGGGATCGTCGTGCCGCTGCCGCCGAAGCGGAAGCGAGGCCGGAGGAGCCGGGACCAGGGGCCCGACACGGAGCTGCTGCCGCTGCCGGTGGCCGAAGCGGCGGGCCGCATCATCCGTGAGATGGGGCGCGGCATGACGCGCGCGAAGCTCCTGGGCTTGCAGTGGAGCGATCTGCGCCCCGACACGGACGGCACGCTCCTCATCCCCCACCAGGGGAACTCGTGGCTGGCCCTGCCGGAGAGCCTCACGCCTGCCATGAACGTCCTGTGGGACCACGCGAAGGGCGACCAGACGCTCCCGCTGGGGGCGCTGTTGCCGCTGGAACCCGGTGGGGTGCAGTCGTGCAGCTTGCTCAAGCTGCGTCGAAGCCTGCGCGCCGTCGAAGACGCGACCCGCTCGCAGACCCAGGTCGCCGCCGTCGCTTCCGTCCTGGGGAGCTAGTCGGCAACTACAGCGCCGCTTCCGCCTCCGGGCGGGGGCGGCGCTGGCGCTTGGACCGTCGCGGGCGGGCTCGCCACTGCGGCGACGGGGCGTGCGGCGGCTGGCCCGCCGCCAGGAAGCGGGGGCAGATGGATCTGCGGCGCTTGCGGCGGCTGAAGGCCCTGAATCGTGCCGTGCAGGAGCGAGTGCTTGTAGGCGTCCATAAGACGCTGGACATAGCCCCACGCCTCCTCGACACCACGCTGATCGGAGTGCGAGCCGCTTCGCCGCCAGCGGACGACCTGTGACGGGTCATACCGGCGCTCGATGACTTTCTCCGCGAGGAGCGTTTCCAGAATCTCCTGAGCCCTGCGCTTGAGGACGCGGCCCGAGCGAAGGATCAAGTGCTCGTCCGTCCAGTCCTTGCCGATGGCATCGAGCACTTGCTGCCGTTGCTGCATTTCGATGCTGCTCGACACGGACGAGCAAACCATGATCGCGGACCCGAGGCCCATGGTCGCAAGCTGGATGCCTGCCTTCATTTCGTCCTCATTGATGCGCCAGGGGCTTGCAGGACGACCCGGAGTGCCCCAGCCCTTGCCGGTGCTCCACGCGATCAGCATCGGGATCTTGAGCGCATACGTGCGCGAGCGGGCGTGAGGGCCGATGGCGCGGTCGGGGTAGGGCAGAGACTTGAGCGTCGAGCCGAGTGCCGCCTGATAGGCGTTCAGCCTCCGCTCCGCACCCGCCGTCAAGCCGATGTTGGGTCCCCACGCCGAAGCCGTCTGCGAAGCACCAGCAGCAGCAGTCAGCCATGCGGTCAGCCAGTCTTCGACCTGTGGGTTCGGAGCCGCGATGCTCCCATATGTGCGCTCGCGCTCCGCGCACATGGGGAACCAGCGGGACATGAGGCCGGAGCCGTAGTCTTCCGGGTCGGTGTTCTGCTCGATGATGGGGCGGTTCACGCCTCCGAGCATCGACAAGCGGGGCTCCTCGACGCAGTCAAGGCCCCGGCGCGTGCGCCGAGAGATGCGCTCGCAATCGAACGCTGGCAGGAGAAAGCCCTTCAACTGCGAGAAGTAGTTGCCGCCACGCCGGGACTGTGTGGCCTGGAACAACTGGCCAAGGTCCCCGTAGTAGAGAAGCTGCTGCGGTTGCTGCGAAAGCGCCTCGACAAAGCCCTCCGCGCTACCGGGCTGCATCCCGATACGGTCGGGGTCGGCTGCGCGAAGCAGCTTGATGCCGAGTTTCAGGCTCGTGGTTTTCCGGCTGTCGCCCTGATCTCCGACCACCATGCCCCAGAAGTTCGCGCGCAAGCCCGCTTCGGGCAACGCACCACCGAGCGCCATGTCCACCGGAGCGACGGACGAGAGGACCGCCAGCCCTGTGAGAAGGTGGAAAGCCATAGGCGCGTCGGTCAACGCCGCCGAGCGTTCGCAGTAAACCTTGAGCCAGCCGTCAGGCAATCCCGCGATCACCCGCGAGGCGACCGCTTCCGAAGTCCATGGAATCACAATCTCTCCGCGTCAGCACATCGACCCTACCTGAGCGCCTTGACATTCCGCAAGGCGACCGCAAAACTTCCCCTGCTGATGACGGAGGTTGCGTGGACACAAGGATTGTGCTGCCCGAGCTACGCCCCTGGGTGTGGCCTTGGCTGAATGACTACCAGCGGGACGGCATCGGACGTGCCGTGGCGCAGGGGAATCATCACATCTGGTGGCCTTGCGGCAGCGGGAAGACGGCGGCGGCGATTACGTGGATCGTCGCATCCCCCGCTCCCGCGTTGGTGGTGACGCGCGCAGGCGTGCGGCGGCAGTGGGCGAGCGAGCTACGACGCTTCACGACGTGCAAGCCCTATGTCCTTCTCCCCGAAGGCGAGCGCAAGAAGGGCTACCAGAGCCTCGATGACTACCTCGTGGAGCGTGCGCGCCTGCACGAGCGCCCGGTCCTCATCGTCGGCTGGCCGTCGCTCGCCACCGACACGGGCCTGCACCCGGAGATCGAAGGCTTCGTCGCCCACGCCGAGCGCGGCGATTTCGGGCTGTCGATCGTGTGGGACGAGTCGCACACGGCGAAAAACCACAAGCGGTGGAAGCGTTTGCCCCAGCAGGACGGGACCTTCCGGTTTGAGCGTCTGACGAGCACGGCAGCGGTCGCCGGGTTCCTCGCGCCGCGTGCGACACGGCGGCTCGCGCTGTCCGCTACGCCGATGCCCGACCGCACGCGGGACCTCTGGGCGCAGTTGGACATTGTCGATCCGGGGTGCGCCGGGAAGTACTGGGACTGGGCCAAGCTGTACTGCGGCGCGTATGAGGATCAATACGGGTGGGATGATCGCGGTTCATCCGACCTTGACAAGCTCCGAGAATGGTGTAATTCGCGCGCGTCTATCGTTACGACCGAGCAGGTTTCCAAGAAGCTCCCGCCCCTCCGACGCACGGTCACGTACCTGAGCGCCGACGTTCTGGAACGTCCAGACCGAAGCGCGAAGGCTGCGATCCGCAACGCTGCGAAGGCTGCGGGCGGCGGCACGGGCACCGAGGACCGAAGCGCGGCGGCTCTCCTCCTGCAAGCCCGCCTTGAGGCTGCGGCGGCGATGAAAGGCAAGCACGTCATGCAGACGGTCCTCGACTGTGTGGCTTCAGACCAGAAGGTGCTGGTCTTCACGGGTCGGCGCGTGGACGTGGCGAAGCTGCAAGCCCGCATCGAGAAGAAGCTGCCCGAGGGCGTCCCGCTGTGGGCTGCGGACGGCAGCACCCCGCCCGACGAGCGGGAGCGCATCCGAGAGGCGTACATGGCGCACAAGGGCGCAGCGGTGATCGTGGGGACCGGAGCCGCATGGGGCGAGTCCGCGAACCTGCACGACACCGACCGTCTCCTGATCGTCATGCTCCCATGGACATGGGGCCAGTTGCGGCAGTGGGAAGGGCGCGTGCGCCGTCTCGGAGGCCGCAACTGTCTGATCGAGTACCTGATCGCAGAGGAGACGATTGACGAGCGCATCGCATCGATCGTCCTGAGCAAGCTGGCGGCTGTCGAAGCGATCCTCCCCGATGAACAGGTGTCCGCTGTTCGCGAGTCGCTTCAGGGCGGCACCGACGATGATCTGCTCGATGGCATTCTCGATCGGCTGCTTGACTCTTAGCGTAGGCTAACGCTAGGGTTTTCGGGTCGGCAGGCTGACGCCGACGATGGAGGATTACATGCAAATCGGAATCGTAAGCGAGAAGCGTCACGCGAAGATGATCACCAACGTGATCGAAGAAGCGGGGCACAAGCCGGTCCTGCTGGGTGGCGACCCCAATGTCCGCATCCCCCCGCGCATCAAGGCCATCGCTCTGCGAACGGTGTCGTGCTCGCACGGCGCGAGCGACACCGTCATGGCGTGGAAGCGCGCGCAGGAGGACGACCACACGCTGGTCAATGCCAACTCGCGCGGACAGTTGGTCAACGGGCTCAAGGACAATGGCCTGTGGGACCGTCTCCACGGGCAGGAGGCCAACGACGCAATCCTGCTCGCAATCGAGCAGAAGACCACCAACGCGCAGCACAAGCACATCGACGTGCTTGCCTCGACGGTCGAAGACCACGATGCACGGCTGGGTGAAATCCCCCTCAGTCTCAACCAAGCCCTCCCTCAGAGGGCCGACCAC